>Ga0206678_10001376_pt1 | contig 15773 bp, 10 predicted proteins | sample M180m12015metaG_FD_155453 | JGI IMG/M metagenome (GOLD analysis project Ga0206678, IMG submission 155453) | Ammonia-oxidizing marine archaeal communities from Monterey Bay, California, United States - M1 80m 12015 | ecosystem: Environmental > Aquatic > Marine > Intertidal zone | place: USA... | reverse complement strand
TGCGGTTTGTTCGCGCGTTACGGCGACATTGGGATCACCGCCTGCTTCAAGGATAGACCGTACTACTTCCCCATTACCTGCTTGGGCAGCAGTCATTATGGTTGTTTCACCTGAAAGTAGTTGAATCCTGGGGTCGGCTCCAGAAGTTAGGAGTTTTCTTACTATATCAACACTGCCATTCTCAGCAGCGAGCCAGAGAGCGGTGACACCCAAGTCGGTGGTGGCATTGACGTCGGCACCAGAAGCGAGCAGCAGTTCTGTAGCTTGGTTACTGTTGTGATAGCTCGCCCAATGCAATGCAGTAGTGCCATCTCCGTAAACGGCATTTGGATTGAGCCCGTCTTCCAATAAGGAAGCAAGTTCATTCCATTTTTGTTCTTTAGCAAGACTTATGACAACTGGAAGATTTTGCGCAAAACTCTGACTTGCGAAAAAAAATAACGCAACAAGAAGAGTTTTTCGCGAGATAATAATCATGAATAGTAGTAAAAAATCGTCAGGCTTCTAAAGCGTAATTGGACCGGAACTTCCACCCATTTGATCTATCTTAACGCCAAACTTATCTAAGAGACTTAGATGCAGATCGGCCATAGTCGGTGTATTGTCATAATGCTTATGCTCCCCACCTTTTAACCAACCTGCGCCACCACCGACTAAGAGTATGGGCAGATTGTCGCCGGAGTGAATGGTGCTATTTGAAAGACCGCCGCCGTAGAGGATGGTCATGTTATCTAACAAAGAACCTTCGCCGTCTGGAATTGCTGCCAATTTATCCAGATAGTTGGAAAACAGCGTGGTGTGATAGGTGTTAATCTTTGACATGCGCTCTATCAACATTGGGTTGTTATTATGATGAGAGAGCGGGTGATGGGCATCGGGTACGCCTATTTGCGGATAAGGCCTTGGGCTTTGTTCTTTGCTCATCATAAATGTTATGACTCGGGTCAAATCAGTTTGTAAGGCGAGCACTTGCAGGTCCTGCATGATTTCCATGTGATCTTCAAACACAGGCGGAACCCCAGCAGGCTGATCAATCTCAGGAAGATCCATGTCAATTTGTTCTTCGGCTTTTTGAATTCGTCGTTCAATATTGCGCACTGATTCGGTGTAGCTATCGACTAGATGACGGTCTTCGTACCCCAGCTGATTTTCCAAGCTAGTAAGTTTTTCCAGCACCGCATCGAGAATACTAGATTGCTGGCGTAAGCGAATTTCCCGAGCTTCTTTTGCTGTGGTGCCACTGTCGCCAAATAAGCGTTCGAATAGGGAGCGTGGATTATGTTCTGTAGGCAGTGGTTCCGTCTTGCCGCGCCAGGAAAGTGTATGGGTATAGACACAGCTAAGGTTAACGGTGCAGGCCCCAGCGAGAGCAGGGGCATCCATTGAAAGTTCGAGAGAAGAAAGCTGTGTCTTTTTGCCAAGTTCATTTGCTAGAAGTTGATCAATTGAAATATCAGCTAAAATTTCTACTTCGGTTTTTCCACCCTGTGTTACTCCTGTAAGAAAGGAACCGCCAGCACCGGCATGTGCGATATTCCAGTTGGCTTTTAATCCGGAAATTACTCTCATTTTGTTTTTGTAGTTTGCGAGCGGTTGCAGTATTGGTGTCAATTCGTAGTCAGAACCGGTCGTGGTCGGTGACCAATACTGCATGGCCATGCCATTTGGAATATAAACTGTTTGGAAACGCTGAACCGGGGCAGGTGCATTGGCAAATGCAGGTGTCATTGCATCCAGCATGGGTAGGGCAAATGCGGCGCCGACACCTTTGAGAACAGCACGGCGTGATAACGCTTTCCCAGTATAAATGTTTACCGCTTTAGTCATTTTGTTCTGTTTCGCCATCATTATCGCTACCTCTTAGTAGGTATAACTTATAGGTGCTATTTTTAAAAACGGCCCGTACGCACTGCATATCGTCAAATGTTACACGGTAAATGCCTGAAAATCAGGATTTACCGCCTTAAAGCTTAGTTGTCGCTGCAATTGTTTCAGCTTCATCATTATTCTCCTCATTTCCTGCCACCTGCATGGGGCCCATGCTGGATTTAAATGCAGGGCTACTCACAATGCCCAGAATGATGGAAGACCAGCTGTAATTCTGTTCCGCTGAATTTCTTACAATTTCTCGAATAATAGGTTGATCATAGTATTCCACACGCCTGCCTAAGGCATAGGTCATCAATTTTTCTGTCAGGGTATGGGCGAAGCGATCCGGTCGGCCCATCATCCAATCTCTCAGATCTGAGAATCCTGCAAATTCAACACCGCCAGGGTAATTTCCATTGGGATCAACAGGATTGCCTGCTTCATCAAATTCGCGCCAGGCTCCGATAACATCAAAGTTCTCAAGGGCGAACCCTAGTGGGTCAATTACCACATGACAGGAAGCGCATACGGGATCTTCCCGATGTTGTGCGAGTCGCTCGCGAATAGACGCTGGAATTTCACCTGCTTCCGCTTCTGGAAGAATAGGTACATTTGGTGGCGGTGGGGGTGGCGGCGTACCTAGTAGATTATCCAGTAACCATTTACCACGAAGCACTGGTGAGGTTCTGCCGGGATAAGATGTCACTGTGAGTAGAGCGCCGTGGGCTAAAATACCGCCTCTTTGAGTTGTATTTGGTAAGGTCGCTTTCCTGAATCGACTGCCATAAACATCGTCAACTCCGTAATGCCGGGCGAGACGTTCATTAACAAAAGTGTAATCCGCATTGAGTAGTTCGATGATACTAGCATCGGTCTTCAATGTTTCCCCAACAAACATTTCGGTTTCGGTTTCGAAGGCTTCCATCAAGCTCACGTCGTATTGCGGAAACAACACGGTGTTGATATTTACTTCTTCCAAACGTCGCAGGTTTAGCCACTGCGCCGCAAAATCTTCTACCAATGCATTAACTCCGCGTTCATCGTCTAGCATGCGATGTGCTTGCTGTTCATAAACTTGAGAATTAGAAAGATTGCCGGCTTCGGCAAGTTCCAGCAATTCTTCATCTGGCGCGCTACTCCATAGAAAGAATGACAGGCGTGAAGCAAGCTCTAAATCATTAAGTTCGAAAATTTCGCCAGCAGCCAAATTTTCTGGAGCCTGGTAAGAACGAATTAGAAAGTCTGGGTCGCTGAGAATGAACTCAAGAGCGAACTGGATGCCAGCATCAAAACTACCGCCTTGCTCTCGACCTCGATTAAAGAATTCGACCAGTAAATTCGTGTCGGCATCAGTAATCGCTCGTCGATAAGCTCGGCGGGCCATGCGCGAAACGATTTCTTCTGCGCACGCAGCCTCTTCTGTTAGTTGTTCGGGATAGCAGGAGAATATTAGTTGGCGGCTTGGTGATTCTCCAAAGCTCGCATTGTTCGTGTAAGGGCCACCCACTTCTATGGAATGGACTTTTTGATAAGTAAGGTAGGCTTCGGAATTTGCTGGAAGCCTGCCTCCCTGCCGTGGCTGTGGAATTTCTTCTTCAATGACTTGTTGCCGCACATAGGACGCGGTTATGGAATGTGGTCCAGCTGTCACGGGCACAGTAATTTCCAAGCCTTCGGTGGCTTGATACAACATATATTGCTCCCAATCCACGCTGCCAGGTTCTCCAGTACCACTAAAACTTAGAGGAGTTGGAGTGCCTGGAGCATCGCCGCCAATAGTAAATCTTTCCAGTAGTCGACCATCTAAACGTAAGTCGAGAATTTGCGCCCAGCCTAAGCCCTTAATGTAGTCTTGGTAGTTGGTTTCCAAATCAATTTTGACGGTGTATTCCCCATCGACTGGAAAATTGTGAGTGACTGAAATACCGCCACGGGAGCCGAATGGCATGTCTTCGGTTTGGCGCCAGTCTTGACTCATGTAAAGTGGAATTTCATAAGTGGAAACAACTGGGCTTAAAGGTGGTAGTCCAGTTGCAAGTCGCGTCACTTGCCTCGCCACTGACATATAGCGTTCCATATGAGCGGTCGAAAAGGGTAGGGCTGAGGCAATGTTGTCAAAACTACCATCTGCAGTAGGATCGCCTGGCAACATTTCCATCACATCGACATCGAGACCCAGCAACTCATTAATGGAATTGTTGTACTCGTAACGATTCATTCGATGCACGGGCGTCACTCGTCCAGGGTTTGGGTTTGCTGTCCAGGCATTATCTAATTCATTTTCCAGCCATTCGGCCATTACCGTATAAGAATCGAAGTCCGGCCGTGGCATGCCAGCAGGTGGCATCATGTGTGCGCGTAATTTTTTTACTACTTTTTCTAAAGTTTCGGCGTGGTTTGCGATTTTGGTGAAATCAACAGTTTGTAATGAGAGCCCTGAAGTGGCGAGAGCATCATTGTGGCAGGCGAGACAATACTGATTAACAACTCGCTGCATATCCGCGGCATTAAATTGGTCTTGGGCGACAGCTTTTTGCGAGATTGGGGGAATTGAATTTGATACTATCAGCAAGGCCACAACCAGTCCTGAAAAGGCTAGGCCTGACCTGACCCAATTCTTTCTGATTGGTTTCATAGTGGCTCCGCTCGCCGACGGTAAAATATATTATATTTCAATAACTTAAAATTCGGCAAATCTACAATTTTAAACTTACTTAACCGGAAAACAGTACCTTAGGCGTGTTCAGACTGCAATAATAAAAAAGAAACAAAGCGTAACGCTTTTGCGGGCTTTTTAAGGCACCTCGACTATCCACATTTTTGCCTGTACTGTACTGCCTTCAAACGCACCGCCGGCAACATACAGCATACCGTCAATTATGCCAGCGGCAGGCGATGAGAGAGGGTTAGGTAATTCGCCAACTTTTTGCCATTGACCTTCTGGGGCAAGAGTCAGAATGTCAGGGTCCTGAGACTTGGTTCCACCTGCTGGTGTTGTATGGCCACCAATCATCCAGATCTTATTTGCGTGAACAAAAGTGGCGCCCTCAGCATGAGAATGCCCTTTTGGCAAGGGCGGCCCGATGCTCCATGTCTTCGATTCTGGGTCAAAGATATCGACCCGGGGCTGATCTAATTGCTGGCTATCGTGATTCAGCTGACCGCCAATCGCGTAGATATTGCCCTGAAATACGATGGTGGAAAATTGATTACGCGGTGTAGGCATTGGAATAGAGGGTTCCCACCTAGCGGATCCCTTTGCCCAGTCATCTAGATTTAAGACCCAATGATCGGCGGAATCTGTATCCCGGTCCACCATCAATCCGCCAAAATAGTGCAATTCCCGCCCAACCAGAGCGAGGCCGCCACCGGCACGTGGTCCTGGAAGAAGAGGTGCAGCTGTGTACCGATCCAAGTCGGTGTCGTAATTCCAGACTTCGGCAATCGTATGCCCGCGATAACCGTCTTTAAATCCACCTGCGAACCAGACTGTCCGGCCATCCAACACCATATTCATGTGAGTGATTGCACTGGGTAATTCTTGAATTAGCGTCCAGCTACCATCTTCAGGGTCGAAGTATTCAGAACGTTTACTAGAGACAACACCTTCTGTGTAACCACCAAACAAATAAAGTTTATCGTCAAGAATGACGACTCCAGGTTCCCATTTCCCGACTGGCATATTAGGTAATGCTTGCCAATCCATAGAATTTTGAGCCAGCGTAAACTGACTATTTGTGGATAATAGCAAGCAACTTAAAGCTAGTGATTTTGTAGTTTGCAGTAGAATAGAGCGGCTCATGTTTATTCTCCAAAAGCATGGGCAATTATTCTTATAGGTTTAATGCGGTGTAACTTCTATGAGAGGATTTAGAATACCACTATTTGTGTTTTCAACAATACTTCAAATGGTTCCGCGCCTGTTAACTTGATAGGGTTAGCCTTGGTTAATGTTTGGAGCGGATAAGTCTAATTTTTATCACTAGAGTTAGGCTTTTCATGTTTAAAAATTAAATTTCATATAGGCAATGTTATGAAAACAAGTTTCGCTATTAAAAATCCTCAAGCTGGTCAATTAATGCATTTTGTGAAAGCAGCTCTTTGCTTTGCCCTGATAGGTTGTTCGGCCTTAATTCACGCACAGACTAGCGGACGTAGTTTTGTCGATGTCACCAGCACTTATTTGGTCGCGCCAAATTTAACTTACCATCGTGCCGGTGGCGTGGATTTGAAGTTAGATGTTTATCGTCCGCGAGATGTTCAGGGTCCCAACCCTACGCTTATATATATTCACGGGGGAGGCTGGACCAATGGCAGTAAGGAAGGATCTTCGTTAGCTTTTCTTCCCTATTTGGAAATGGGGTGGACCGTGGTAAATGTTGCTTATCGCTTAGCAGATGTTGCTCATGCGCCAGCAGCGGTTGAAGATACTCGGTGTGCACTTCGTTGGATTTATCGGAATGCTGAGCAATATGGTTTCGATAAAACCAACATTGTCGTTACCGGTAATTCGGCTGGAGGGCACCTGGCTCTTACTACAGGCATGTTAACCAGTAATGTAGGTATGGAACGTCAGTGCCCTGGTGACAGAATGCGTGCCTGGCCCATAGGTCCGCGCAATATGGAGCCTTTGGAAGTTGCCGCAATTGTTAACTGGTATGGCATCACTAATGTCACTTCATTATTAAGCGAAGGCCCGGGCACATCGGGTAATTTTACGGAAGCCTGGTTAGGCAGTTCCCCGGATCGAGTAGCTGTAGCAGCGCGAGTTTCCCCAGTGAATCACATACGTGCTGACTTGCCACCGGTATTAACAATTCATGGTAATGAAGACTCAATTGTTCCTTTTGATCAGGGTCTGCGTCTCCATGAAGCCTTGGAGAGCGCAGGAGTTCAAAACAAATTACTCACAATAGAAGGTGGTGGTCATGGTGGCTTCACTCCAAACCAAATGCGCGATATCTATACTGAGATTAGAGATTTTCTGGATAACCATAATATTGGCCATTGAATACAGTTTTTCTGGTTTAGGAAGGCGTAATAGCAAGACGAATAGGCTGAACTGTAATATCTTGCCACACGCCTTCAGTCACATAGGGGTCTTCGGATAGCCATTCGTCTAAATCTTCCCTGGTGTTGAAGTCAACGCAAAGCGTAGAGCCAATCATCTCGTTATTTTCGTTTAATATTGCGCCGCCAATAATTATATTGCCCGCTTTATTTAGGTGGTTAGCTCCTTCTAAATGCGCTGGTCTCGCCGCTGCGCGACGGGATGCTGCTGCAGTATCTTTGCCATCATAGGCAATCACTAAAAATTGCATAAAAAATCCTCTCTGTTAAATCTAGTTTACAAAACGCCTTGATTACGATGGTCGCCAAATTTCGGACGGACAATATTCTTGAGTGGGATGTTCATACCTCCAGTATCTTCAAGCCAAGAATAAATATCCTTGGCAAAAGATTCGATCCGCTCTTGGTGTTCGGGCGCATCGATTAAGTTTTGCATTTCATTCGGATCATTCTGTAAATCATAGAATTCATTAGTGTCCCAAATTCCATGATAACGGATGTACTTGTAGCGATCGGTTCGCACACCGAACATAGTGGGCGTCTGTGGAAAATCCATCTCCCAATAGTACTCGTAGAATATTCTGTCTCTCCAGGTTGTGTCTTGTCTTGAAAAGAGTGGAACAAATGACATACCTTGCATGTGATCAGGAGCTTTCAAGCCCGCTGCTTCAAGGATAGTCGGAGCAATATCAATATTTTGTACCAGGGATTCGATAGGTGTACCGCCTTCAAATGTCGAAGGCCAGCGAACTAATAAAGGCACTTTCGCTGACTCTTCATAAAAATGGCGTTTGTCGATGAGACCATGTTCACCAAAAGAAAATCCGTTATCTCCCATGTAGATCACTAAAGTATCGTCACTCAAATCATTAGCATCGAGAAAGTCCAGCACTCGCCCTACGCTCTCATCAATTCCCATCAGTGTTTCAGTGTAGCGATGGAAAAAATCTTCGAAATTAATGGCTCCGTGATACATATAATCGACCCCATGCCAGGATTCTCGTTGTTCTTTGACCCAATCAGGAATGCGGTTATTTCCATAGTATTTTTTGCCACGCAGAGGTTCGCCTGTTGATGAAGAGGAGGGCATTGTGGGTTCACCATAGAGTGGTGTTTCGAAAGAAGGTGGGTAAATAATTTCTTCATTGCTATAGTTGTCAAGGTGGCGCTGGGCAGGAGCAAATTGACTATGAACTGCTTTATGGGATAGATACATAAAGAATGGTTGATCTTCTTCCCGCTCTTCAAGCCATTCTACAGCGTGTTCCGTTAGCAGGTCAGAGATATACACACTCTCATCATAGGTTATGCGCTCGCCATTAATATTTAGAGTAGGTCCGTAATAAATTCCTTGCCCCCTGAAGCTCTCCCAATGACTGAAACCTGGTTGAGGTTCGTCAGAGTGATTGCCCATATGCCATTTTCCAAAATAGCTAGTCTGGTAACCAGCTTCTTGCAAGTACTCGGGAAAGAAAGTGAGATTGCCGGGATCGGGTGCTGCATTGTCCACTACTGTGTGGGAGTGGGAAAAAAGTCCAGTGAGTATCGAGGCGCGGGAAGGGGAGCATAGAGAGGTGGTAACATAAGTGTTAGGAAAATATGCTCCCTCACTAGCAAGACGATCTAGGTTTGGCGTTTGTAGCCAAGGAACCTTTCCCGTAAAACCAATGAAATCAAAGCGGTGATCATCACTTAGGATAAAGATTACATTCTTCGGTGTTTTATCAGGCAACGGAGCTAGTTGTAGCGGATGCTCAGCGAGTGTGCAGGCAGTTAAGCCTGAAAGAGTTATTAACGATGCGAGTAGTGCCTTCTTCATGGGCTACCTTTGAGTATTGGCGAAGTAGTAGTCAAATTTCACTAGTAATTTCTAATGTATCAGGCAGTGAATTGCTGATAAAGCTCAATGAACACAGGCAGTAACGAGCCAATTAGCAATACCGCCATGCTGTAATTAAAGAGTCTCACAGAGTAGGGTTTCTGCAAAATAGTTTTTAAGGAGGCCCCAAAACAGAGCCACAACATGGTGCAAGGTGAGCCGAAAAACATAAAAATCAGAGCGATGGTTAATACCTGATAAACATAAGAGTCCGATATCACCGTGAAGGTAACCGTAGCTCCAATTGCCAATACCCAGGCTTTAGGATTTACCCATTGAAATGCAGCTGCTTGTAGGAAGGAAAATGGTTTGCCATGAGTTTCGTTAAATTCGGATATGGGCGCTGTGGCAATTTTCCAGGCTAAGTAGCAGAGGTAGGCTGTTCCAACTACTTTCAATATGATGTGTAGAACCGGGAACTGTTCGAACAGGCCTGCTATGCCCAGCCCAACTGCAACTATCATTAAGGGGAATCCGATACAAATTCCCAAAAAGTGTTGCAGACTGCGACGCACGCCATAATTTAATCCGGACGCCATGATCAATGCATTATTAGGGCCAGGTGTCACACAAGTGCTTACAGCGAAAACTATTATTGCTAGATATTCCATTGAGATAAAGTTATAGATTCTGATAAAGGGCTGCAAATGGAATCGAGATACGATTCTACACTGCTTCGAAAAAAGATGTTATTGCTCATCAGAAACTCTATGTCTTGATTCTCCTTTAGTCAATTTTAGGCCTTGGAATTAGTGAAAAGAATTAAAAATATGCAAGTGTCACGATAATAAAATAAAGTGGAAGTCTGGTGTCTTTCCCTAAGTGTCGTTAAACTTCATTAGTTACTAATCGGTACTGAAAAAGGATTTTAAGATTGAATTCTTCCCAACAAGCAGTCTCTGTTTATATTCCAAAAAAAACTCTTAAGGGCGCGAACCTCTATTTTCGCAACTCGATACTGGTTGCAGAATTAGATATAAGTATTAGTAGGCGGCCTGTCGATGTCAGTTTCAGAGAGGCTGCTCTACAATTGCTCAATGGATACAGGCCCTCCTCGGCAGGGTTGAATCTTTCAATGTTGCCACCCTTACCTGATTCTCTAAGAACAAACTCCATTGCAGGAGTGCTTAATTTTCTCGCTCTGACTTTGCAACGTTGGTGCGGATTACCGGTAGGGTTTGCAAAAGTGTTAGACAATATGACAGAGAAGCCGGAAGAAAATCAGGGAGAACATATAGTTTTCGAATGTCGATTTGATCATATGGCTATTGCCGCTGGTCAGATCGCTGCAGAAATCTGCTTGCATTGTATTAACCCCGATATGGTAGAGAAACAGCGCCTGCAAACACTGCTTAATGAGTTTCTACGAGTTTTCTTGGAAAAACGTGCGACTCAAATTCCGTTTATTCGTTATGCGGAGCAACAAAGTATACCTTGGCAACCGCTGACATCCGATGGCGCTATTTTGGGGTTTGGCCAAGGCGCAAACTTGCATCTGATTCATCAAAATCTTACTAGTGCCACCAGCCATATCGCAGCTCGCATTGCCGCTGATAAGAATACCGCGGCTACTATACTTCGAGGCCAAGGAATTCCAGTACCGCGTCAGTATGTGGTTAATTCAACTGAAATGGCATTACAAGCAGCTCAGCAGTTAGGGTTCCCAGTGGTAGTAAAACCGTCAGCAAAAGGGGTAGGCACCGATGCTTTTGTCGGTGTTTGCGACGAACATGAGTTAAGTGAAGCATTCAATGAAGCCGCTAAACGTGGCCCGGTAATAGTCGAACAGCTCATCTCTGGTGATCAGCATCAGCTCATAGTAATTAACGGTAAGTTTCGTTCTGCGAGGAAACAAAAACCTTCTCATGTCATAGGCGACGGCATTTTATCCATTAATGCGCTTATTGAAGCAGCTAACAAAACGAGATTGGCTAATGACTGGCAACTAATACCCAATGACAGTAAGGCTGAAGCCGTCCTCATAAAACAAAATATGGAGATGAGTTCAGTTCCAGGTGAAGGTCAGGAGGTAAAGCTTGGTTCAAAAGCTAAGCTTTCAGCTGGAGGAACAACGGAAGATATGACCGACCAAATTCATCCAGCCAATATTCAACTAGCCGAGCGTGTAACGGCAATTATTGATATGGATGTTGCTGGGCTTGATTTTATTATCAACGATATTAGTAAACCTTTTTGGGAAGCAGGTGGCGCATTCTGTGGAGTAAATGTTGCTCCGGAACTAATTTTCAATGAACAAGAACTAATTCTTAACGAACGGTTTCCCGGAGATAATAAAGGTAAAGTTGTGCTTATTGTGTTGTTAGATTCTGCTACAGAGAGTAAGCGAGGACTTAAAATATCGGAACAATTACAAGCGAAATTTTCGAAAGTAGGGCTGGCAACTAGTGGCGGATTGTTGCTCGACAGCGAATTAGTATCTCCTGGAAATTTTGCTAATTACAATGGCGTGCAGGCTGCGCTGTGTGAACCTGCGGTTAACGCCGTGATACTCGAAATTTCATCAGATGAAATAGTAATGAACGGGTTGGGAGCAGATCGCTGTGACCTAGCAATTTTTTCTTCTCAAGAAGGAGGCGAGATTACACAATTCAGTGAAGCATCCCGTCGACTGCTAGAATCAGTGAGCGAATGTGTGCTCGACAATAGTATCGTCCGAGAAGCCGATGCTGCTTCATTTGAAGCGAAGCAGCTGGCACGAGAAATAAATGCTCTTCCTCGCTGAGTTTGCAGCCAAGCTCATAGAAGAGAATTATGGGTTAAAGATTTATTCTTGTTTGGCGCTCGTTTCTATGCTCCAAACATAGTAATGCCGCCCACGACGGTGCGGACGATTTCTATATTCTTGATTTCATCTGCATCAATATCATGTGGATCGTCAGCCAAAATCACAAAGTCCGCCAGCTTGCCTGCAGTAATACTGCCCTTTAAGTTTTCTTCGAATGAGGCGTAAGCACCGTTCATTGTGCAAATGCGCATCGCCTGGTCCACAGTTATTCGTTGGTTCGGACCCCAAACCCGACCATCGAAATCCTTGCGCGTCACCATACTCTGTATTGCCATCATTGGTTCGTAAGGCCCTGGTGTGTAGTCAGATGCTGGTGCTACCGGAATGCCATAATCCAGGAATGATTTATGTGCGAACATCCATCGCATCCGTTCTTCGCCATACTCTGTCCACTTGTTACCGTGATAATGCACGTAAGTGTAAAATGGCGCGGGTACTACGCCTAAATTCTTAATGCGTTGCAGTAATCCTGGGTTGACAAGGGAGCAGTGCTCTATTCGGTGTCTGGTGTTTTCCCTCGGCCAAAGCCGTTGCACTCGTTCATAAGCTTTTAAGACCGTATCAATCGTAACATCACCATTTGCATGAATTGCTACCTGGAAATCGTTGCGATGGGCGTTTTCTACGGACTCATGAATTTCTTCTTCAGTCATGTATAGCAGCCCAAAATCATCTGGTCTGCCTTCATAGGGAGTGCTCATTCGCATAGTGCGCTCAGAAGCAGATCCATCTGCTGTAAACTTAACCGCACCAATACGAAATACTTCGTCACCCATACCCGTGCGCACCCCAGCATTAACTAAGTCATTGAATAGTTGGCCACGAGGGAATAAATACATACGAAAGCGCATGCCGCCAGCATCTCTTGCGTCCTGGAATGCAATCATGTCATTGCGGCCACCGCCGGTTTGGTGGACTGATGTTAAACCGGCCTGAGTCATCAATTCAGAGATTAATATTACGCCATCTCGTCTTTGTTCTCGGGATGAATCAGATGGAATCAGGTCATTGAATACTGAACGAGCAGGTCCTTGAACTAAACCAGTTAGTACGCCATTCGCATCTCGATAAAATCGTCCACCAGGGGGGTCGGGAGTTTCAGCAGTAACCCCTGCTAATGCTAGAGCCATGCTGTTGTATACGCTCGTGTGACCACCACGATGACTGACAGCCACGGGATGGTTGGGAATCAACTCATCGATATCAAATCGATTGATAGGACGACCCTCGGCCAGTTTTGTGTCGTCGTATTTAAAGGCCCTAACCCATTGACCTTCAGGGGTTATATTGGCTCTCTCCTGCAATACTGATGTAATTTCAGAGACGGACCTTCGGTCAGCATTTACTTGTACTAGCTCATTAACACCAGCCCCAGAAGGATGAGAATGAGCGTCAATAAAACCCGGGGTGACTGTCATGCCTTCCGCATCGATAATTTCAGTACTGGAGGAGGCCATGTTGCGAATATCGCTGGAGGAACCAACTGCAACGAATCGATCACCTTTGACTGCAAAAGCCTCGGCCAGGGGTTGCTCTTCATCAACCGTAAAAACTCGCGCATTGATAACTACATAATCGGGAGCAGCTTGACTATTTGGTGGTTCCGCTTGAGCAAGTGCAGATTGTGTCGGCAGACCCAACCCGGCAGCAGCCAGGGCGGTGCTGGAACCAATGAATTTTCGTCTAGAGAATTTTGCCACAGTGGTCTCCTTCTTATTTGCGTCGATTCGGCGCTGACAAGGTTTAATCGAATCTTTGAAGCGCGAGGGTCAACTATAGCGCTACGACTCCGGTAACTCAAAATAGATGGAAGTTTCACTGTAATAGGATTCTTCAGGGTATTGAGGATGTAACTTGTAGCGCTGAGAGGTATTATCTGGCCTTTTCGGCTAAGCTCGCCTTCTCAAGGTTCTGTAGAGTCTGTGATGTTTGAAAAATACGTAATGATTATCATATATTTCGGCGTCCTGATGTTTTTAGGCTATCTCGCTTCGCGCCGAATACGCAACATGAATGACTTTGTCATCGGCGGAAAATCACTGAGTTTTTGGGTAGCTGCCTTCTCTGCTCAAGCGACCGGCGAATCTGCATGGTTGTTATTGGGTCTGACTGGCATGGGAGCCATGGTTGGCTTTTCAGCTTATTGGGTAGTGATTGGTGAGCTGCTCGGCGTAGCCGGATGCTGGTTCTTAATGGCGAAACGCTTTAAGCGGCTCACAGATAAATACGACTCTATGACTGTGATTGATTACATGGCGAGTCGTTTTCAATCAAAAACGCATTTTCTAAGAATACTTGCAGCAATAGTCCTGTCGATCTTTGTACTTATTTATATCTCCGCTCAAATCGATGCCACTGGTTCAGCATTCGAAACATTCTTGCAGTGGGATTACCTAACCGGCGCAATTGTTGGTTTTGTAATCGTAACGATTTATTGCGTCGCAGGCGGTTTTCTCGCAGCAGCCTGGACCGACATGTTTCAAGGCGCAGTGATGTTGCTCTGTTTGATGTTGCTGCCACTTGTTGCCTTTCTCTCCATCTCCAATGCTGATTCTATCTATCAGGGGTTGTATGCCATTGAGCCAGGCTTGGTGGATATATGGGGATCTGGTGGTCTTACTTTAATGAATTTTTCTGTTGTTATTGGTATGGCTTTAATTGGGTTAGGGTTTTTAGGTTCGCCTCAAGTCTTTGCACGTTTGATTGCGATTCGCAGTGAAGCAGAAATCAATCGTGGCAAATGGGTAGCCGTAGTTTTTACAATCTTAGTGGATTTTTCCGCTGTCAGTATTGGTGTTCTGGGACGATACATATTTACTACCCAAGGTGCAGATCCAGATACAATACTAGGTAATGGAGCACAAAATGTTTTGTCAGAATTGGTCGAATTCACTTTTCCTCCATGGATAGTTGGGCTCTACGTTGCGGCTGTTCTTTCAGCAATTATGTCGACGGTTTCTTCATTACTGGTTATGGTCGCTGGAGCTATTACTCATGATCTTTATGAAAAAATTGTCAATCCATCGCTTTCTGACAATGATGCAGCCCGGATGTGTCGTCTCATAACTATCGGGCTTGCGATGAGTGCGTTAGCAGTTGCTATATTAGTTTCTGTGTTGTCGCCAGATCGAACTATTTTTTGGTTTGTAATTTTTGGCTGGGCAGGCATCGCTGCAACTTTTTGTCCGATGATAATTTTGTCTTTATTTTGGCCAAAATTTACTGAGCGAGCGGCGATTGCATCCATGATTACTGGTTTTTGTATGACGATTATTAGTAAGTTTGTCTTACAGAGTATGGAAACCATAGGGCCTTACTTCACAGCATTAGAAACAATGCCACCTTCTTTCTTGTCGGCACTACTGGTCGGTTACGTGGTGACAATTTTATGGCCAGATGATGCATTAGAAGCCACATATCGAGGCGACCTAACGAGCATTGATACCGAAATTGAGAAGCCAAGCGAGTCTCAGCGGGCAGCAAAGATATAAAACTAGAATCCCAGTATTGAAACAGATTGAGGAGATTGATTAGGTGACGATCGATAAGCAAGAACTTTATGCCCATTGGATGCCTTTTACTGCTAATCGCCAGTTTAAGAATAATCCTAGACTAATCGTGGCAGCTGACGGGCTTTACTACACAGATTCTGAAGGCAAGCAGATTTTTGACGGTTTATCAGGACTATGGACCTGTGGCGCCGGCCATAGCCGTAAAGAAATAAACGAAGCAGTTTCAAAGCAAGTCGTGAATTTAGATTATTCACCTGGTTTTCAATACGGCCATCCTTTAAGTTTTGAGCTCGCCAATAAAGTAGTAGAACTGACTCCTTCTGGACTTGATAATGTATTTTTTACTGATTCAGGTTCAGAAACCGTAGACACTGCGTTAAAAATAGCTCGAGGATACTGGCGCAACCAAGGTCAGCCCAGTAAGACTAAGTTTATTGGTCGCCACAAAGGTTATCATGGGGTCAATTTTGGCGGTATCGGAGTTGGTGGAATTGGATTCAACCGCAAACTGTTCGGGCAAACTATCGATTCAGATCATATACCTCACACATTGCTTCCAGAGAATGCTTTTAGTCGTGGTATGCCGGAACAAGGTGCGCATTTGGCTGACGAGTTAGAGGAATTGGTGTTACTCCAC
>Ga0206678_10001375_pt1 | contig 15778 bp, 13 predicted proteins | sample M180m12015metaG_FD_155453 | JGI IMG/M metagenome (GOLD analysis project Ga0206678, IMG submission 155453) | Ammonia-oxidizing marine archaeal communities from Monterey Bay, California, United States - M1 80m 12015 | ecosystem: Environmental > Aquatic > Marine > Intertidal zone | place: USA... | reverse complement strand
ACAAGCAATTCCTTTGTACGATCAGTTTAAAAAAGAATTATCAGAAGTTATTGGAAAACAAGTGCAATCAGGAGAGTTTGGTGCTAATATGCAAGTTAGCCTTATTAATGACGGACCTGTTACGATACTAATTGACACTAAAAACAAAGAATAATGCCAATTACTGAATTACAAAAACAAGTAGATGTTTGGATAAAAAAGTATGGCGTTCGTTATTTTAACGAGCTTACCAATATGGCTGTCCTTACGGATGAAGTAGGAGAGGTGGCGCGTATAATTTCTCGGAAATATGGTGAGCAATCCTTTAAAGAAACCGATCATAAGGATTTAGGAGAAGAGCTCTCGGATGTATTGTTCGTGTTGCTTTGTTTAGCAAATCAAACAGATACGGATTTGCAAAAATCATTCGATAAAAAGATGAAAATTAAAACTGAAAGAGATGCTGATAAGCATCAAAATAATGAGAAGTTAGTTTAACTATTTCTTAATTCTTTAGCTTTTGCTTTTGCCTTTTCGTTTCTTTCAATTTTGTGTGCTGGTCGGCTCCATTTCACATTTCCTTCAGTAGACATACAGCTTGGTGCAGTCTCCTTAGTTTTAGGTTGCTCTCCATCAACAAATGGCGCTTTTGGCGAAAGTCCTAAAATACTAAATAATTCCATATCCTTATTGATGTCAGGGTTTGGAGTTGTTAGTAATTTATCTCCTGCAAAAATAGAAGATGCTCCTGAAAGGAAGCAAAGTGCTTGTCCTTCATCACTCATTTCTGTTCTTCCTGCTGAGAGACGAACCACTGCTTTTGGCATTACAATTCTTGCAGTAGCTACCATACGCACCATGTCCCAAATTGGCACTACTTTTTGATCTTCCAATGGCGTTCCTTCTACAGCCACTAAAGAGTTAATGGGTACTGATTTTGGTTGTGGGTTCATGTTGGCAAGGGTAGTTAACATTCCTGCTCTGTCTTTCGGGCTTTCCCCCATTCCAATAATTCCTCCTGAACAAACAGATATTCCTGCTTTGTTTGCATTTTCAATTGTCTTTAACCTATCATCATAACCTCTTGTAGAAATTACTTCTTTGTAGTGTTCTTCTGAAGTATCCAAGTTATGATTGTAAGCATAAAGCCCTGCATTTGCTAATTTTTGTGCTTGACTTTCGCTCATCATTCCTAAAGTACAGCATACTTCCATCTCCAAAGAATTTACCGTTTTAACCATCTCTAATACTTGGTCAAAATCAGCATTATCTTTAATATTACGCCAAGCTGCTCCCATACATAAACGAGATGACCCATTTGATTTTGCTCTTAGTGCTTGCGCTTTTACTTGGCTCACACTCATCAAATCATTATTATCAATGTCAGTATGATAACGAGCTGCTTGTGGGCAATAACCACAATCTTCTGGGCAACCTCCTGTTTTAATTGAAAGCAATGTGCTTACTTGTACCTCTAAAGGATTATGGTTTTCTCTGTGTGTTTTTGCAGCTTCATACATCAACTCTAGTAAAGGTTTGTTGTAAATTGCTAAAACTTTTTCAGTAGTCCAAGTGGTATTCATAGTGTTTTTTTCTGAGGTGTAAAGGTAGTAAAATTATACTTTTTGAATGATGATACTCACAGCATTTCCTCCAAAGCCAACTGCATTTATCATTATTGTTTCTGGTGTATTGTTATTCTGATGCGCAATAGTTTCGTACGGAAAAAAAATAGTTTTTTCATGTTGCAGCATCATTATCGCTAGTTCAATGCTCAATGCTCCTGATGTACCTAAGGTGTGTCCGCTTAGGTGTTTTGTTGAAATAAGATGAGGCATATTCTCGCCAAATATCTTTGTTATTGCTTTTAATTCTGCTTTATCGCCTTGTAGAGTTCCAGGAGCATGCATCACTAAGGTGTCAATTGTGCTGAGTTCAGCATCCTTCATTGCCATTTTCATGCTATTATGCATGCATTCAGCTTCTGCCGAAAGTGAGGCGTTATGTTCAATCATTTCGGTAGCAAATCCTAGGCCAATAATTTTAGCCATTGCTTTCTGTTCCTTGTCTTTTTCAAGTGCAAAAACGACTGCACCTTCTCCAAGAATCATGCTGTTTTTATCTTTGTTTTTTTGCAGAGGATTACAAGGCCAATCGCCACTGCTCTTGCTGTAAATTCCTAGTGCTTGCATTTGTGCAATGGTGAAATCAGTAAGAGGTGCTTCAGCTCCTCCAGCTAAAAACTGCTCGGCCATTTCACTTTTTATCCATGCGCAAGCATTTAGTATACTGTGTAAAGCCGTGCTGCAAGTTATGGAATGGGATAGGGTTGCACCTTTACTTCCTAAATCCATAGCTACCCAAGAGGAGATGTTTCCTAGTGTTGTGGTAGGGGAACTTAAAGGGCTTAATCGTTTTTCGGTTTGTAAGTAATGTTTGTGGTATTTTTCAAAAAGGGCAGTTGCTCCTCTTGATGAGCCAATATTGATGGCTGTATTCTCAATATGTTTCCAGTCTGCATTTTTTACTGCTTTTCTACTAGCAAGTATACTCATGATAACACTTTTATCTAGTTTCCTGAACGCTATTTTTTCCTTTCTTAAATCCTTTATTAACTGTTCGGAATCAGCACTTAATTTTCCAACTTTTACATCTCCATTATTCAAACAACAATCGCTTATCAAAGTTGTATTTCCTTGATAATTTTCCCATATTTCTACTGCATTATTTCCTAATGCTGAAATACTTCCAATTCCTGTGATTAAAATGTTTTGCATGGGGCGAAAATAAGGATAGAATTATAAATCAAGGGCTTTTTTAGTAGCCAAATAAATTTGATTTAATTCTGTTGTCGTAATGCAATAAGGAGGTAAAATATAAACTACATTCCCTAGTGGACGAATCAAAATACCTTCTGATAAAAAATGTTTGTAAAGCAGAGTTCTTAAATCACTTGCATATCCGCTAGTATCATCTTTTAATTCTATAGCCAATATGGTTCCTGTTTGGCGTAAATCATTAATTTTTGAATGGCTTTCTATTTCCTTTGCAAAGGCTTGATGACTTTCAATAATTTGCTGAATATTATTTTGGCATTCTTGTTTTTCCAATAAATCCAAACTGGCTAAGGAAACGGAACATCCTACAGGATTTCCGGTAAATGAATGTCCGTGCAAGAAGGCTTTTGTTAAATCATTTGACAAAAAAGCATTATAAATTTCTTGGCTACAAGTAGTGATTGACATTGGTAATGTTCCTCCTGTTAAACCTTTGGACATACACATTAAATCAGGTGTATTTTTAAGTTGATTTACTGCAAAAGTTGTCCCTGTCCTCCCAAAACCGGTCATTACTTCATCAGCAATACAGAGTACTCCATATTCTTGGCAGAGGGCAATCATTTTATCCAAAATTTCAGGGGAGTACATGCGCATACCTGCTGCACCTTGTACTAAAGGTTCAAAGATAAAACAGGCTACTTCTCCTTTGTCTAATTCTATCCTTAAGTTTTCTAAAACATTTTCTTTTGTAGGAAAAGGTAAATGGCTTACTTCAAATAAGTAGTTGTTGAAAGGTGCTGAAAATAAACCTCTAGCTCCTGCTGACATGGCTCCAAAAGTGTCTCCATGATAAGCGCCATCTAAAGCTAAAAAGCGGTTGCGATTCCCTCCTTTGTTATGCCAATATTGAATGACCATTTTTATGGCAATTTCTACTGCTGATGATCCATTGTCCGAAAAGAAAAATTTCTCTTGATTTTTGGGTAAATGTTTTTTTAGTCTACTACATAATTGGGCGGCAGGTTCATGCGTACATCCTGCAAAAACAACATGTTCCAAATTCAGCATTTGCTCATTTACTTTTTGGGCTAAATATGGGTGGCTGTGTCCATGTAAATTTACCCACCAAGATGAAATAGCATCAATATAAGTATTTCCTTCTTTGTCAAATAACAAACTGCCCTTCCCTTTTGTAATGGCTAAGGGTTTTTCTGCTGTTTGCATTTGTGTAAACGGGTGCCAAATGTATTTTTTATCTAAATCTTCCCAACTCATAGTGTGATTTGTTGTGCGTATTTTTTTATTATTTCTTTGTCAAAATATTTTTCTTCATTTATTCTGAAAAGCATTTTTATCCCACTCATTTTAACGATAATGTTTTCAGTGTCCTTATTTTCATTCCCACTAAAGATGATTCCTTTTATTGGAATATTTAGGTCTTTTAAAATTTGAATTGTCATTAAGGTATGATTGATACTTCCTAAATAATGTCGGCTTACAATTACAACTTCAGCATTTATTTTTGGGATAATGTCAATAATACAATCTTCATTGTTTAAAGGAACTAGAAGTCCTCCTGCACCTTCTATTATTAAATGATTATCTGTAGTTGGTGTAGTTATTTTATTAAGTTCAATGCTTATTCTATCTCTTTCGGCAGCTGCATGTGGTGACATAGGTGCATTTAATTGATAAGCTTCTTTATGAAATTTACTTGTAGTATTTGAGATTAAATTATGAACCTTTATTGTGTCGGAATTATCCAATTCCCCAGCTTGTATAGGTTTCCAATAGTCAGCTTTTAAGGCCTCAACCAATATGCTGCTTGCAATAGTTTTTCCTACTTCAGTACCTATTCCTGTTACAAATAATCTCATAATAATTCAGTTAATTTTTTGCATAAGGTAATTATCTCTTTATCTGTATTGAAAGTGTGTAAACAAACTCTAATTCTTTCGCTTCCTTCTGCTACTGTTGGATGGAGGATAGGGCGGATATCAAATCCAGCTTCTTGTAATGTTGTTGCTATTTCTTTGGTTTTTTTATTTCCTCCAATTACAATACTTTGAATAGGAGATTTACTATGAATCAGCTTTTCATTTTTAAAATTCTGTTGGAATAAGGCTATTTTTTGATGTAAAATTTCTTGTTCGGCAGTTGATGTATTTAAATGCTCAACTACTTTTTGAATGCATAAAATACTATGCTCAGGCATTGCTGTTGTGTAGATAAAAGAACGGGCAAAATTAATAAGGTAATCTTTCAGGTTTTGACTACCTACAATTGCCGCTCCATGGCAGCCTAATGCTTTGCTAAAGGTATGGATGCGAGCAAAAGTAGTGATGTTTAACTCTTGGTATAATCCAACTCCATTTTTGCCAAATACTCCTGTTGCATGGGCTTCATCAACTATTAAATAAGCATTATATTCTTTGCAGATTTCTGAAATTTCTTTTAATGGAGCGGCATCACCATCCATGGAATAAATGCTTTCAATTGCTACGAAAATAGTTCCGCTTGCCTGCTGTATTTTCTTTTCTAAATCAACTAGATTATTGTGCTTAAAGGAGAATTTATTAGCGACCCCTAGTCGTAATCCGTCACGAATAGAAGCATGACATAAAGCATCATAGATAACTGTATCTCCTTTTTGAGGAATACAAGAGAAAAAACCCAAATTTGCATCATAGCCAGAATTAAAAATAAGTGCTGCTTCTGTATTGTGAAAGGTAGCAACTTGTTTTTCTACTCTGTCAAAAATTGCAGAATGACCACTTATTAATCGGGAGCCAGTTGCTCCGTTTTTTCTACTTTTAATTTTCCAGTCCTTATCAGAAAATCCTAAATAGTTATTGGAACAAAAATCAATGCAATTATTTTCTGTTTTTAATTGGCGAAACCCATTATTGGCTTTCCTTTTCTGTAATATATTATGTAGGTGTTGTTCCATTTTGCTCCAAAAATAGCATAAAAAAAGAGGACTACAATGTAATCCTCTTTTGATAATTTATTTTAATTGAATTAATCAGCTAAAACAATAATTTTGTTTTGTTGCATTTCAATTACACCACCATTTATTGAGAAGTTTTCAGTAGTATTATCAGCAGTAATTACTCTAATATTTCCATTAGTTAATGTTGAGATAATTGGAGCGTGATTATTCAATACTTCAAAGTCACCTGATGTTCCAGGGAATTTTACTGAGTTTACCTCTCCTTTAAAAACTTCTTTTTCTGGTGTTATTATTTCTAATATCATTGTTTAATTATTTAACGTCAGCTAACATTTTTTCTCCTTTCTCAATTGCTTCTTCAATAGAACCAACTAAGTTAAATGCTGCTTCAGGATATTGATCTACTTTTCCGTCCATAATCATGTTGAATCCTTTTATTGTGTCAGCAATATCAACTAAACATCCTTTAAGTCCTGTAAACTGCTCAGCAACATGGAAAGGTTGTGATAAGAATCTTTGTACTCTTCTTGCTCTGTGTACAGCTAATTTATCTTCATCAGATAATTCGTCCATACCTAAAATTGCGATAATATCTTGTAATTCTTTATATCTCTGTAGTAATTCTTTTACATCTTGTGCACACTTGTAATGTTCATCACCAACTACTTCAGGAGATAAAATTCGTGAAGTAGAATCCAATGGATCAACTGCAGGATAAATACCTAATTCAGCAATTTTTCTTGAAAGTACTGTAGTTGCATCTAAATGAGCAAATGTTGTAGCAGGTGCAGGATCTGTTAAATCATCTGCAGGAACATATACTGCTTGTACAGAAGTAATTGATCCGTTTTTAGTTGAAGTAATACGCTCTTGCATTGTTCCCATCTCAGTTGCTAATGTTGGTTGGTAACCTACTGCTGAAGGCATACGCCCTAGTAGTGCAGATACCTCAGAACCAGCTTGTGTGAAACGGAAAATATTATCTACAAAGAAAAGTACATCTTTCCCTTTTCCATCACCTTCACCATCTCTAAAGTATTCAGCAATTGTTAATCCTGAAAGTGCAACTCTTGCTCTTGCTCCAGGAGGCTCGTTCATTTGTCCGAAAACAAAAGTTGCTTTTGAATCTTTTAATTTTGATCTGTCAATTTTTGATAAATCCCATCCTCCTTCTTCCATTGAGTGGTTAAAATCTTCACCATAATTGATAATTTCAGACTCTAACATTTCTCTCAAAAGGTCATTTCCTTCTCTTGTTCTTTCTCCTACTCCAGCAAATACTGAAAGTCCACCGTGCCCTTTTGCAATATTATTAATAAGCTCTTGGATAAGTACCGTTTTTCCTACACCAGCACCACCAAATAAACCAATTTTACCCCCTTTTGCATAAGGCTCAATTAAGTCAATTACTTTAATACCTGTAAATAATACCTCAGTAGCAGTTGATAAATCCTCAAATCTTGGTGCATCTCTATGAATAGGTAAACCGTTAGAACGATCTAAGTTTTCCATTCCATCAATAGCATCTCCAATTACATTGAAAACTCTACCTTTAATATCTTCTCCAACAGGCATTTTGATAGGTGAACCAGTTGCAAGTACTGCAGTTCCTCTACTAATACCATCAGTAGTTTCCATTGCAATAGCTCTTACAGTATCTTCACCAATATGTTGTTGGCATTCTAATACTAATTTAGTTCCATCAGTTCTAGTAATCTCTAATGAATCATAAATATTTGGTAATCCAGCTTCATTATTTTCGAATGTAACATCAATTACAGGCCCAATAATTTGTGATACTTTTCCAGTGTTTGTTGACATTTTTATATCTTTTAAAGTCGTTAAAATACTTAATTTAAATCGGCTGCAAATTTACTATTTTTAAATTGTATTGTGCTAATAATAATAGGATTAAATTAATTGTTAATTTTGAACACTTTTTCAACAAAGCTAAAACTAAAATAAATAAGTGAAAGTATACCATTCAATCGAGCAGTTTCCATCTGATATTAAAACCACTTTAACCATTGGTACTTTTGATGGAGTGCATAAAGGGCATAAGCATGTACTTAAAAGGCTAAATGAAACGGCTAAAAAGGAGGGGAGTGAAAGTGTTTTACTTACTTTTTATCCGCACCCAAGGCATGTTTTATATCCAGATAATCAAGAATTAAAATTACTCAATACCATTGAGGAAAAAATTGAGGAATTGAGAAAATCGGGATTACAACATTTTGTTATTCATGAATTTACAAAAGAGTTTTCAAGAACTAAGTCAGTAAATTTTATTAGAGATTTATTGGTAAATAAATTGAAAATGAACCATATGGTAGTTGGTTATGATCATCATTTCGGCAGAAACAGAGAAGGGTCTTATGATGAGCTGAAAGAGTTTTCGGAATTGTATAATTTTAAATTGGAACAAATTCCACCACAAGATGAGGGGGATGTTACCGTCAGTTCTACCAAGGTAAGGAAGTTGTTGTGTGTTGGTGATGTGGAAAAGGCAAATGCGTATTTGGGCTATGCCTATCCAATTAATGGAAAGGTAGTAAAAGGAAATGAAATAGGCAGAACAATTGGCTATCCTACTGCAAATATTTTAGTAGAAAATAAATGGAAATTAATTCCTGCTGATGGTGTGTATGCTGCTAAAGTACAGTTCGGTGAAAAGCAATATTTTGGAATGTTAAATATTGGAGAAAGACCAACAATATCTGATAAGAAACATGCAATAGAAGTGCATGTCTTTGATTTTTCTGAAAATATTTATGGTAGTGAAATAAAAGTTGAGCTTGTAAAACGAATTAGAGATGAAAAACAGTTTGAGAATTTAGAATTATTGAAAAATCAACTACAGGTAGATGAAAATAATTGTCGGAATTTATTTAGAATAGCATAGAAAAGAAAAAAGAGGGCAGAAACAAGTTAGAAACCACCCCCTAAAAACCCCAGTATCAAATCTTTTTGGTAAGATGTGTACTGAACGAAAAGTCTATAATAAGAACACTATTGCTAGTGTAAAACAAATAAGAATAATCAAAAAGACTAAATACGATACTTCTGCTTTATCCATTAAGATTCATTCTTTGTTGCTGTTGAGGGTAGGAATAATGATGCTACCCCAAATACTAATATCATTTTTAAAATCATACTGCAAGTATAAGGGGTGTTGTTGAACTGTAATATGCGTAATTGCACCTAAGGGAAATACGTACGTATGAAATATGTAATAGTCTTAGAATCAGATATATTTGTTTTAAAATAGTAAAAAAATACTTTTCTTTAGCTGCCAAATAATTTATTTTTTATGTCGATTTTTATCAATTGGACTGTATTTGTTGATCTTAATTTCAAAGAATATCTTTAAGTGTATTTATAATAGTGAAATGAATTTGATCTTGTAAAACGAAAAAAGAGGGTGGAACAAGTAAGAAACCACCCTCTATTGACTCAGTAGTTCTGTTTTTTTTAGTTAAAACATATACTGAACGAAAAGTCTATAATTTAGAACACTATTACTAGTGAAAAACAAATAAGAATAATCAGAAAGACTAAATACGATACTTCTGCTTTAGCCATTAAGATTCATTCTTTGTTGCTGTTGAGGGTAAGAATAATGATGCTACCCCAAATACTAATATCATTTTAAAAATCATACTACAAGTATAAGGAGTGTTATTGAACTGAGTAATGCGTAATTGCACCTAAGTGAAATACGTAGGTGTAATTTTTATAAATTATTGAAAATCAGAGTATTTTGCGTGAAAATTTAATTTTATCTCTGTTTTTAACTGTCAAGTAATTTATTTTTTATGGCGATTTTTATCAATCCGACTGTATTTGTTACTCCTAATTTTAAAATTAAATTCTTTTTATGAGTTTCAACAGTACGTTTGCTAATGTCTAGGGTTAAAGCGATTTCGCTATTGCCTATTTCTTCAGTAATGAGTTTTAAAATTTGTTTTTCTCTGCTTGTTAAGGTGACGTCCTTTAGTTGCTTATCATTAGCTTTAAGGCTAGATTGAGTGAATTTATTTTGTGTTGGGACAGTAAATTTTTCGCCTTTCATGCAGCTTTCTATGGCATTTAATATTTCATCTTTCCCTGAGTTTTTACTCATGTATCCGTCAGCTCCTCCTTTTAATGCTTTATTAATGATGTATTTTTCCTCATACATACTTAGCATCATTATTTTAATTTCAGGATATAGTTTTTTTATCTTTTTAGTTAATGTAATGCCATCCATAACGGGCATATTGATATCAGAAATAACTAGATCAGGTTTTTGTGTTTTTAAAGTGTCCAGTACTTCTTGACCATTTTTGCAATTGGCTATTACATTAATAGTATTGCTACTAATGAGTGCTGTTATCCCCTCTAAAAAAATAGAATGGTCGTCAGCAATTATGAGATTGATTTTTTTATTAATTGTCAAAATTTATGCTTTTTTATAATTCATATTTATAAGTATCTCTGTTCCTTCCCCTTTTTTAGTATTGATAATGACATTACCATTATAAAGCTGTGCTCTGTGTTTTACATTACTTAACCCCAATCCTGTATTATTTTCATTTGCATTAAACCCTATTCCATTATCATGTACTCGCAATAAAAGATGGTCGTTACTATTGCTAATTTCTATATCTATGATAGTAGCTTTTGAATATTTAATACTATTTGTAATTAGTTCCTGAATAATACGATAAATATTATGACTTAAATCTTTTTCCATAGCATTTATAACATCAGGATTGCTGAACGTTAAATTGACTTGACTATCCAAACTAGAGAAAACAGTGTCTATGTATTTATTAATTACTTCAGTTAACAGTAGGGTGTCTAATATTGGAGGGAGCAAATTACTGCTGATATTATTAATAAATTGAATGGCATCAGTAATATGTGTTTGTTCTTTTGTTATTACTGTTGCAGCTTCTGGGTGATTAAGTTTGTAGTTATTTAATTGCTTTAGTATTTTCGTTAATTTAAGGGTTACTTCAGTATTTAATAAAGTGGCAATTTCAGCAGTTAATACTTCTTGAGCAGCATTTATTTTTTGAGCAGCAGCTTCTTTTTCTGAAAGCACTTTTTCAGCTCCTTGTATGGCTTGTAAAGATGACTCATGTTGGATAACGCTTTCTCTTAATTTGTAATGTTTTGCAGAATAAATAACAATGTAGAGGGCAATAAGTCCAGTAAATATGAGTATGAATACTAGGATTGATTTCTTTAAAATTAATTTTTCTGCACTTTCTACTTCTGTTTTTAATTGAGCTTGATAGTATTCTTCTTCTAGTTTTTTAATCTCATTTTCTTGATTAGCAATAAATAGTTGTGTCTTGGAACTATTTATACTATCGCCATAACGGTATTGATTTTTTCTGTGCAATAATGCTAACTCATAGTTACCTAACTCATAGTAAGTTGCTGATAAATTATCATAAAATAAATGAAGGTGTTTAATGATTTTGATTTGTTTAGCAATTTGTATGCAAGAATTGAAATAAGGAATTGCTTTATGGTATTTTTTAGTGTTGTAAAATAAATTTCCTAGATTATTATGGGATTGTAATAGGTCTTGCTTTAGCCCATATTGTTCTCTTAGTGTCAATGATTTTAGGTAATATTCTTCTGCCCTATCATAGTCCTTTTCTGCTAAATAGAGGCTCGCCATATTATTGTAGTTAAAGCTAAGGGATCGGTAATTGTTGAGTCGATTATTGATATCAATGGCTAAATTTAAGTAATGCATTGAGGAATCGTATATTGCTAGTCTTCTGTAGTAAACAGCTACATTGTCATAGGTTCTGGCAATATTTATAGTATCCTTTTTAGTGTCATAAATTGCAAGCGCTTTGTATTGGTAGCTTAGTGCATTTTTATAATCTTTGTCATAACCATATAAAGCTCCAATGAGCTTGTAGTTTTGAGCAATATATAAATCGTAATTCGTAGCTTTTGCAATAATTAATGATTGATTATAATGACTGAGAGCGTTTGGTAAATCACCTAGATTAAAATAGATGAGTCCTATTCGGCATAATGCAATTGCTTTATCGTTTAAGTTGTTTTCGGCAAGATGAAGTGCTTTTTGGGCATAAGCCAATGAAGAATCATTGTTTTCTTGCAAATATTTTGAGCTTAATGTTAAGTAGCAGTTCATTAAAACAGAATCAGTTTTTTCAGTTTTAATAATTCGCTTAATAGAATCAATTTCATGTTGAATAATTCCGAAACTATTGCAATAAATAGCAGTAAATATTAATATTAAAAATCCTTTTTTCATTATCTAAGAGTTGGGATAAATATATAAATAGTACATCCTTTATTTGCTTGGCTATCAATCTCTATTTCGCCATCAATAATCTTTAGCCGTTCTTTCACTAGCGTTAGTCCTCTATTTGTTTTTAGGGTAGCGTTACTGGCTGTAAACCCTATTCCATCATCTTCAATAATTAAACTAATATCATCAGTATGCGCAAGTAGTTGGAAACTAACTTTACTTGCTTTTGAATGGTTTTTAATATTTGAGCATAGCTCCTGAATAATACGATACAAGGTAAGCTGAGTATTTATTGCTAATTTATTAATTTCAGCTTTTGGAAGCAGGGTTGTACACAGTTCTAAATCGGTATTGTTAAAAATATGACTTAGGTAATCTTCAATAACAACACAAAAAGTTTGACTTTGAAGTAGGGGAGGGTGTAAGTCATGAGAAATAAATCGACTTGCTGAAGCAATGCTTCCAAGTTTGTCAATGATTTTGGTGATGATAGGGTCTTTCTTTAGCTGCATTAAATTCATTCTGATTGCCGCTAAAGTTCCTCCAAGAGCATCATGTAATTCTTTAGCAATTTGCTCTTTTGTTATTTCATGGTTTTGCGTAACCTCATTAATTGCATTGAATTGTTCGTTCCTTATGTCTTTGGCAATTAATTGGTTGGTAAGGCTTTTTTCTTTGTCAGCAATTTTTTGAATTAAATCTTTCTTTTTTATTGCATTAATAATGAGTAGTCCCAAAACGATTAGTGTAATAATTAAAATGATAGTCAGTTTTTTTCTATTTTTATTACTGATAAAATAATGTTCTTTTTGTTTTTCTAATTCAAAGCTCACTTTTTGTAATTCTAAAACTTCAACTTCTTTTTGCTTTCTACTTAGCAGTAGTGCTTCCTCTTTATATTGAAGACTATCTTTTAGAATAATAAATTTCTCATAATCTTTTATAGCTTCCTTATAGCTTCCTTCTAGTTCTTTCGCTAGGGATAAGTCTTTGTAAAATTGGGGTAGATTTTTTAGTAGTTTTATTTCTTCAGCTAAAGTAACTCCAAATTGTAAGTACTGAATGGCTTCCTGATACTTCTTTTGTTGGATTAAAAGTTGAGCATATTTGTAAGCGGTATTAACTATTTCATGTGCCTTACTATTTTCGTGTAGGCTTAAGGCTTTTTTATAATAATATTCTGAGGTAACTAAGTCCTTTTGTGACAAATATAAATTGGCAAGGTTTTTGTACGACCTTGCTAGTGCCCTGAGATCATTAGCTCTTGTGTTGATGTCTATTGCTTTCTGATTATAGATGAATGCAGAATCTAATTTATCGCTTTTCATGTAAAGAAAGCCAAGCTTATTATAACATTGTGATAAATTGGAAGAGTCGGACATGCTTGCATGAATCTTTAACGCTTTTCTATTTAAAAATATAGCTTCCTGATATTTCCTATTAGCAATGTTAATAGCAGCAATTTGCCGGTAACTTCTGGCAATCCAATATTGAGCATTTATTATTTTTGCTTTTGCTATTGTTTGTTCAAAATGATTAATTGCTTTTTGTATGTGGTTTAAAAAGTAATAATTATTTCCTATTCTAAATAAGGACTCTACTTCCCCTCTTTTGTATTTAATTCTTTCAGATATAGCAAATGCCTTTTTGGCAATGATTAATGAAGAATCATTGTCAATGTCATAATATTTTGTACACAAACTCAATAAGGAAATTACCTTATTTGTGTCGTCAGGTAAGGCGTATACATCTTCAATGTTAGGTGATAAGGTTTCTTGTGCGATACACGTTCCTGAAAGAATAATAACAAGTAATAAAATCCTAAATATCATGGTGTGAAACTAGTTGAATAAATTATAGGTTACGGCAATTTTTGCTAAGCCAATATTATTTTTTATTCCTAATTTAAGCAGTATATTTTTTCTGTGTGTTTCTACTGTTCGCTTGCTAATATTTAAATCTTCACTTATTTCTTGGTTGCTTTCCTCTTTAAGCATTAGTTTTAATACCTCTCTTTCTCTTAAAGTTAGTCTGTATTTCATTACAAACGCATCATCATCATACATGACATCATGTGGTTTGAATAATTGTTTGTTGACATATTCCTTATTGGCAAAACACTTTTTTATTGCTTTAATAATTTCCTCTTTTTCAGTGTTTTTACTGAGGTAAGCATTTGCACCACACTCAAAAGCTTCTTTAATAATGTTTGGGTCTTCATACATACTAAGCATAATGATTTTGGTGTTTATTTCTTCTGCAGTTAATTTCTTGCAAAGTTGTAGTCCATCCATTTTTGGCATATTTATATCAGAGAATACCAAATCAACATCATGGTTTTTGAGGAAATAAAGTGCATCTCTTCCGTTTTCAAAAGTGGATACAATCCTAAGGCCAATACTTTCCAGGATTGTGCATAAGCCACTAGTAAAAAGTTTATGATCATCAATAACTATGGCTCTTTTTCCTTCTATTGTTGTTGTAGTCATATCTATATATTTTTATAAGGTATATCAATAATAATTGTTGTTCCATTTCCTTTTAAAGAATCCACCTCCATTTTCCCTTCATATAGGGTAATTCTTTTTTGAATATTATTAAATCCTATTCCTTGTTTAATTGTTTTCGGATCAAATCCTTTTCCATTATCTTCTGCCATAATAGTAAGGTGTCCTTCATGTCCAGTAAGATGAAAATTTACATTGGAAGCAATGGCATGTTTTTGTATGTTTGAAGCTAATTCCTGAATAATACGGTATACGCATACTTTTTGGTCATAAGTTAATTTATTTATCTCATCCTGAGGATAACATTGAAAACACATACCGATTTCTAAATCAGGAAACGTGCGGTGCAGATAATTTTCAATAGTGGTGCAGAGTGTATTTTTTTTAAATGAAATTGGGGTTAAGTTATGCGATATATTTCTAATCTCTTGATATGTTTTTTCAAGATGTTCAATTTCTTCTAATAAAGTAGGGCACTTATTTTCAGCTTGTAAATTAGATAGACTTAGTTTTAGTCCGGCTAAAGAGCCTCCTACGCCATCATGTAATTCTTGAGCAATTTCTTCTCTTATTTTTTCCTGCTCATCAATAATTGATTTGGCAGCTTTTGTTTTTTGTTTTTCTAATTGTGTTTCCAGTGCACGTCTTTTTGATGTTCGCAATACAAAAGTAGTAATCATGAGTACTATAATAAGTATAATGATTAGTATGTATTGTTTCTTTTTATGAGATTTGTCAATACCATGCCTAATTTTTAATTCTTCATTTTTCTCCTTTTCTCTTTTTGCAATTTGCTCATGTTGTTTGATGCCCATCAAACTATCTTTTATAGGTATAGATTTCTCTATGGCATTTAATGCCAATTCATGATTTCCAGAAAGCTTATATGATTCCGATAAATTACCATATAAAACTGCCAAATTAGCATACTTTTCATGAGTTAAACATAGATCAATACTTTTCTGGAAATAATGAGCCGCAGAATCTGCAGTCCTCAACATTAAGAAAAGATAACCTATATTATTATTAGCTTCAATTAATTGAGGTATAAGATTTAATTTTTTTCTTATTTGTAAGGATTTTCTTAAATAAGAAAATGCTGTATCCAAATTTCCATTATCATAATGGTAGATTCCTAATGAAGTGTAATTATAAGCAAGTGCTTTATGATCATTTAATAATTTATTTATTTTCATTGACTCTATTTTATAATAGATAGAAGAGTCTGGTTCACCCATTTTCCTTTTGAAAATTCCGAGAAAATTATATGCTT
>Ga0206678_10001372_pt1 | contig 15791 bp, 14 predicted proteins | sample M180m12015metaG_FD_155453 | JGI IMG/M metagenome (GOLD analysis project Ga0206678, IMG submission 155453) | Ammonia-oxidizing marine archaeal communities from Monterey Bay, California, United States - M1 80m 12015 | ecosystem: Environmental > Aquatic > Marine > Intertidal zone | place: USA... | reverse complement strand
AGAAGAGTCTACTACCCTTAATTTATCAATACCATTTACTTGTCCCTTATTATTTACAACTGCCATTGGGTCATTTTCAGAGCCCATCTTGCAAGTACAAGATGGATGATAAGCACTCTCAACATTAGCCCTAACCCAGGCATCTATTTCATCATCGGTGTTGACTTCTAATCCGGGATTTGCCTCTTCACCTCTAAAATCGTCAAGAGCCGGTTGGTTTAGTATTTCCCTTGTCAGCCTGATACAATCCCGCCAGTCTTGTCGATCTTGCTCACTTTGTAAATAATTAAACAAGATGATTGGTTTTGCTTCAGGATCAGGACAATTAATTTTTATACTTCCTCGACTCGTTGGAGAGTTGACACCAGCATGAACCTGATAACCGTGACCATCCATTGAGGCTTTACCGTCATAACGCATCGCTGCTGGGAGGAAATGGTATTGGATATTAGGCCATTCAATGCCCTTTCTGGAGCGAATGAAACCACAAGATTCGAAGTGGTTAGTAGCGCCTAAACCTGATTTAAACAATAGCCAACGCACGCCAATAAGCGCCATACTAAAATAATTTAATTTACTATTGAGGGTAATCGGTTTTTTACAATGATATTGGAAATACACTTCCAGATGATCTTGTAGATTTTCACCAACACCCGGTAGCTCATGTTGTAATTCGACACCTGCACTTTTCAAAACATCTGCAGGGCCAATTCCAGATAGTTGGAGCAATTGCGGTGAGCCTACAGATCCAGCACTCAAAATCACCTCTTTGTTGGCATTAATTGTTTTAATTTGATTATTTATTTTGTACTCAACACCTATTGCGGTTTTTCCTTTGAGTAAAACTTTTTGAACCAAAACACCTTGAATTATTGTCAGGTTTGACCTATTTTTTGCTTGATTAATATAGGCATTAGAGGCTGAAGCACGAATCCCTTTATTAACCGTCATGTGCATAGCTCCAAAACCTTCTTGTTGTTCACCGTTATAGTCATCAGTTTTTGGGTAACCCGCCTCAAAACCTGCCTCTATAAATACTTGGTAGAGTGGATTTAATTTCATGTTGTTACCGCCACAAGTTGCTACAGGACCGTTTCCGCCACGATAATCGTCTTCACCGCCCTGCCAACTCTCAGAACGCTTAAAGTAAGGCAGGCAATCTTTATAAGACCAACCAGATACTCCTTGCTCTTCCCATTGATCATAATCACGTGCATGGCCACGAACATACACCATTCCATTTATCGAAGAAGAGCCGCCCATTACTTTTCCTCTAGGGCAGTGCATTTTGCGATTATCAAGATAAGGTTCTGGTTCAGAATAAAACTGCCAACAAAACTTTTCAGTGTTCATTGGGTAAGACAAGGCTGTTGGCATTTGGATTAAAATATTATTATCATTTCCACCGGTCTCGAGAAGTAGAACTTCATACTCGCCAGACTGTGTCAAACGATTAGCTAAAACACAACCCGCTGAACCTGCACCTACAACTATGTAATCAAATTGTTTATTCATGTCTTAATCAGTTTATATTGTTTTATGAAAGTTAATAAGGGCTCTCTATATCATCTAGGCGAACGAAAATGCTTTTTATTTGGGTATAGCTTTTTAGAGTTTCAGGTCCATTTTCTCGACCTATTCCAGACTCTTTATAACCCCCAACAGGCATCTCTGCTGGCGAATCTCCCCAGCTATTAATCCAACAAATTCCTGCCTTTAATTGGTTAATCACTCGATGGGCGCGATTTATATCTTGAGTGAAAACACCTGCTGCCAAACCAAACTTTGTATCATTAGCTCTCCCAATAACCTCTTTTTCATTTTCAAAACTCAATACAGACATCACGGGACCGAAAATCTCATCAGTAACACAAGGAGATCCGTCTTCACAATCAGCAAATATCGTTGGTTCTACAAAGTATCCATCGCGAGTTTGTTTTGTTTTGTGGCGATTTCCACCACAGATTAAACGTGCACCTGATGCCTTTGCCTTATCAATATAACTAATAACCTTACGAAGATGCTCAGCGCTGATTAATGCGCCCATCTGGGTTTCTAGATTCATCGGATCACCAAGTTTAATTGTTTTGCTTCGTTCACAAGCTTTAGCTAAGAATTCTTCGTAAATATCCGCCTGAACAAATACGCGAGTGCCATTAGTACAAATTTCGCCCTGAGTATAAAAATTAGCCAATAACGCTCCTGAAATAGCATTATCCAAATCGGCGTCATTAAAAATTATCAAAGGTGACTTACCTCCAAGCTCCAAGGTCACTTCTTTCAGTGAGCCGGACGCATCAGCCATCACTTTTTTTCCAGTCTCGCTTTCACCAGTAAAGGATATTTTCGCGATGCGTGGATGTCTTGACAAAAATTGTCCTACACGATAGTCACCCTGAACAACATTAAATACTCCTGGTGGCATTCCAGCTTCGGTGTATATTTCGGCAAGTTTGAGGACACTTAATGGCGTCTCTTCAGAAGGCTTAAAAACCATCGCATTACCTGCTGCAAGACACGGTGCGGACTTCCAACAAGCTATTTGGATTGGATAGTTCCAAGCACCAATACCAGCACAAACCCCCAAAGGTTCCCTCCTTGACATAAAAAATGTATCAATATCTAAATCCTGTTGCGTTCCTTGTAGAGCTGGAACAAGTCCGGCATAGTATTCAATAACATCTGCTCCTGTATGAATATCAACACAATTAGCCTCCTGCAAAGGTTTTCCAGTATCTAGAACCTCTAATGCGGCTAGTTCGTCATTGCGTTCACGCAAAATAGAGACAGCCTTTAATAAAATACGACCTCTCTCAACAGCTGACATGGCAGACCACTCTGAGAAACCTTTTTCAGCCGATACTATGGCATTTTCTACGTCTTCCTTGCTTGCCTGACCTATGCGGCTAATTACTTGGCCATTAGCAGGATTGATTGTTTCAAAAAACTCACCAGAATTTGCTTCTGCGTAAGCACCATGAATATATAGATGTGTTTTCATATCAGTCATCACTTTTCTTTGAATTATTTGTTTAAAACAAAAATGAAATTATATAGCAGCATTATAATAATTACATGGAAGAAAATTTTAAACAAGAGCGTATTAATCTCGCTGCAGCTTTTAGATGGGCTGCTAGACTTAATATGCACGAAGCCGTAGCTAATCATTTCAGTTTGGCTGTTTCAGATGACGGTTCTCAATTCTTGTTAAATCCTATTGGCTTGCACTTCTCTGAGATTTGTGCAAGAGACCTTATCTTGCTTGACTCGAATGACTCTTCTACAATGTCACAACCCAATGCTCCTGACCCAACAGCATGGGCTATACACGGAGCAATGCACAGAAACAATCCTCAGGCTCGTTGTATCCTTCATGTTCATCCAAAATATGCAACTATTCTTGCCTGTCTTGAAGATAAAACCATGAAGCCCATTGATCAAAATACAATGCGCTTCTATGATAAGGTCTCAATTGATAATGGCTATGATGGTATGGGACTTGGCGATGAAGCAGAGAGATTAAGCACTATATTGGGCAACAACTCTGTTATGTTAATGGGTAATCATGGAGTGCTGACTGCCGCAAAGACTGTAGCGAAAGCTTTTGACGATTTATTTTATTTTGAACGTTCATGCGAAACCCTGATTGGAGCCTATCAAACGGGTAAAAAGTTACATTTAGCTAGCCACGAAGTTGCTACAAAAACTGCCCATCAATGGGAAAAATATGATGCTTCAGATCTTCATTTTGATGCTTTAAAAAGAATCTTAGACAAGGAAGAGGCAGACTATAAAAATTAGGTCTGTAAAGCATATAAATTAATTAATAAGGAGCATTAATGTCAAATAACCCCATTTCATTAGATTTGAACTTCGTAAAGGCGCAATTTCCAGCTTTTAATGACCCTCTAAGTGCTAAATGGTCTTTTTTTGAAAATGCCGGTGGTAGCTACGTTCCTAATAATGTCATTGAGCGTTTAAATCATTTTATGACTTCTACTAAGGTTCAACCCTATGCTGAGTTTGATACCTCTGCAATTGCAGGTGACAATATGGACCAGGCAACGAACTTATTTGCTGAAATGATTAATGCGCAAAATGACGAAATTATCATTGGCGCCTCTACAACGATGAATATGTATGTTCTCTCTAATGCAATGAGAAGTCTTTTAAATCCTGGCGATGAGGTCATTGTTACCAATCAAGACCATGAAGCTAATGTTGGTGCTTGGCGACGACTTGCTCAATATGGAATAACCATTAATGAATGGAAAATCAACCCAGATTCTGCCGAACTTGAAATTGATGATTTGAAAGCGCTTTTATCGGATAAAACTAAAATTGTTGCTGTCACCCATTGTTCCAACATAGTTGGCTCAATTAATGATCTCAAGTCCATAGCTAAAATTGTTCATGAACATGATGCCTATATTATTGGAGATGGCGTCTCTTATGCGCCTCATGGATTTCCTGATGTAAAAGATCTAGATGTAGATTTTTATGCATTTAGCCTTTATAAAACATATGGACCTCACTTAGGGCTTCTTTATGGGAAAAAAGAGATTCTTAATAAACTACCTAATCAAAATCATGAATTTTTGGAAGGTGATGTGCCCTACACTCTTAATCCCGGCGGACCTAACCATGAAGAGTTATCTTGCTTAGTGGGTGTATATGAGTATTTTAATAACCTATATGAACACCACTTCCCAGGAAGCCAAACAACAACGAGAAGAAAAATTGAAAAAGTTAATGACCTAATTGCAAAACATGAACAGGAGATAGCAAATCCACTCCTGGACTATATAGATTCTCGTGATGACATTAAACTTATTGGAAAAAGCAAGATAGAGAACAAGAATAGAGCTCCAACGATTGCCTTCACTGTAAATAATAAATCATCAAAAGATGTTAGTAGCGAACTAGTCAAGAGTGGTATAGCTACAAGAAATGATAACTTTTATGCTTGGCGTTGTTTAATGGCTCTAGGTATAGATGTGGATGATGGTGTTGTAAGAACAAGCATGGTTCACTACAACACCCACGAAGATGTTGATAATCTTATTAATGCTTTAAAAAAGATATAAAGAAGCTCTCTAGGTTATTCACAATTAGCTTTCCTTATAAAGAGTTGGAAACATTTTTCCATCTAAATCATCGCCATTTTGATAACCATTTGCCATCATTATCGCTCTTTCCTCTTTTGCCCAATCACCTCTATACTCTATTTTAGAGCCTTCTTTAGCCATTCTTAAGGTGTATCTGTGAATGTCATTTTTTGGAGTGGTTTCATTCAAATTGCCGTGCAATGTCCTCATATCAAAAAACACACAATCACCCAATTCGAATTCCCACTGCAAAAATTCATAATCATCTTTGTTTTGCAGTATGTTAGGGGTAGTTTCATATTTTTTTCCATTAATAACACCAGCTTCACCATCAACTAAATGGCCGTCATTGAATCTTGTTCTTACAAACAACTTGTTCCAGAGGTGAGAGCCTTTAATCCAAGCAATGCCCTCTTCTTTTGAAACATGCTCGAGTGGCAACCAGAGAACACACATGGAACCCTCAAAATCAAAGTAAGTAATGTCGTGATGAAATGGTGCGCTTGACTTAGAACCTGCTTCCCTATAAAACCAATTATCCATTACCAAATTAATTCTTGATGCGCCCAAGAGTTCAGAGGCCATTTTCGATGTAGGAGAATTAAATACAAAGTCTTTGAACTCGGGGTATAAATTCCACGTCCAAAAATCTTCATAGTAACCAGGCAAGTCACTATCTTTTGTATGATTTACAAATCTTGGACTGGGATTATTAATATCAATTTCAATCCCATTTCTTAATTTTTCAATCCAACTCTTATCAAACTTACCTTTAATAAATACAGCGCCATCTTTTTGAAATTGATTAATTTCTTTTATACTTAGTAAATTTTGCATAAAATTTTAAATTATTGATTTTTAATATATTATTTAAACACTCTTTTAAACTAAGTTTTTCGGTTAGTTTGCCTTGGGCCAGAGCTGAGGAAACATTTTTCCATCTAATACATCACCATCTTTATAACCAGCATTTTTTATTTCTTTCGTATACGTAAAATTAGTTAAGTCTCCAGCATAACTGATTTTGGCGTCTTCTTTGGCTACTCTTAATGTGTAACGACTTAATGTTTTTTTTGGTATAGACGAACTCAGTACTCCATGAAGAGTTCTGATGTCAAATATAACACAATCTCCTAATTCAAAATCCCATTGTAAAAATTCATATTTATCTTTATTTCCTATAATATCGGGAGGATTTTCATATTTAATTCCGTTTATATTACATTCATTCCCCTCAACTTCATGTCCATCTTTAAACAAGACTCTTAAAAAGTGCTTATTCCATAAATGTGAACCTCTAACCCATGCAATTCCTTCATTCATTTTTAAAGGTTGTAAGGGTAACCAAAGAACACACATAGTACCTTCAATATCAAAATAACTTATATCATGATGGAATGGTGTAGCAGATTTAGATCCAGCCTCTCTTAAAAACCAATTATCCATCACAAGATTTATTTTGTCAGCAGACATCAACTCAGAAGCTATTTCTGAGTAAGGCGAATTAAATACAAAGTCTGTAAATTCAGGGATTAAATCCCATGTCCAATAATCTTCTAAATAGGCAGGGAGATCATTTTGATTTGTATGAGATTTAAATCTAGGACTTGGATTTTTTATATCTTTTTCAATTCCAATTTTTAATTTTTCTATCCAGTTAAGACCAAATTTCCCTTTGATGAAGATAGCGCCATTTTTTTGAAATTGTTTGATTTCTTTTTCAGTTAAAAGGTTCTTCATAGGTGTGAAGTTTAACCATTAAATAGAATCTAAAAACTATATTTTGACTGTCTATTAGAGTGGAATATTTTTCTCTAATACTACAGAATTTTCAATTTGTTTTGATGAAATTTCCCAATATTTATTAAGTAATTGAGCTGTTTGTTTTTTAGTATGACGAATAAAACCAAACTTCTCATAAAACTGAATAGCCCAAGTGACATCCTTCCAGGTGCCAACTAATAAATATGGGCTTTTGTTGAGTTTTAATAAGTGGAGCAATAGTGATTTTCCAATTCCCCTTCCTTGATAATTCGTCAATGTATATGCATGCCTTATCAGAGTAACATCTTTTAATTCTTGAATACCCATTACACCCACTAATTTTTTATTTTTCTTATAGCCAAACATGCGAACACCATTATCAAATTCATTAACCAACTCTTGCTCTAGCATGTATGGTTCATGCCAACAATCATCTGGAATAACACCCTTGTACTTTATTGCAGCATCATTAATTACATGGAGAATGTTAGATAGGTCTTTTTTTGTATTTTCTATTATCATCTAACGCCCGAAAACTTTACCCGAGAATTTTCAAGTAACTAAGTTTATTTCATATAATATATCGCAATTTTTGCTGCTAAGGCTGCATTATTTTGTATTAATTTGATATTTGCATTTAGGCTTTTACCATGCGTTATTTCATTGACTTTTGATAACAAATATGGTGTTATTTCCTTACCTGTGATTTTTTCTTTGTGGGCTTCAACAATAGCCTCATTTATTGCTTCATTCATCATAACCAACTCCAGTTCAAATGCTATTGGTATAGGGTTGGCCACCAGTACACCTCCTTTGATTGAAAGATCCCACTTTGTCTTTAATATTTCTGCAATATCTAGTGCAGCGTCAACTCTATAGTCAACATTAAATCCTGATTTTGATGAGTAAAAAGCTGGCAATTCTGAAGTTTTATAACCGATGACTGGCACACCTTTGGTTTCAAGATACTCAAGAGTTAATCCAATATCAAGTATAGACTTTGCTCCCGCACAAACAACGCACACATTCGTTTTGGAAAGCTCTTCAAGGTCTGCAGAGATATCAAATGTTTTTTCTGCACCTCTATGCACACCACCTATTCCACCAGTAGCAAATACTGCTATTTTTGCTAAGTTAGCAATTATCATAGTTGATGCTACTGTTGTAGAACCGGATAATTTTTTTGATACAGCAATAGCAAGGTCTCGCCTTGAAATTTTTCTGATTTCATCATTCGTAGCTAAAAATTCAATTTCTTCTTTACTAAGACCTACCTTTAAACGTCCTTTAATTATAGCAATAGTTGCTGGTATGGCATTATTTACACGTACTGTATCCTCAACCATGAGAGCAGTTTCTATATTTTCAGGATAAGGCATACCATGAGAGATAATAGTAGACTCAAGGGCTACAATCGGCAATTTGTTTTTTATAGCATTTTCTACGTCGGGATGGATATCTAAGCAATCATTTAGTTTCAATTTTATTTTCCTTTAATATAAGTTCAATATTTTTTGCTGATAAGTCATCACTAATAGTATTTTTACTTTTTAATGCTATTGCTGCAGTTGCTGAGGCATATTCTGCAGTTTTTTTAATGCTATTTAATTTTAAAAATCCATACACTATTCCAGCTACAAATGCATCTCCAGCTCCGTTTCCGCTTTTCACTTCAATATTTCGCTGACAATGGTGACCATGCTCTATTCCATCGTAATAAAAGACACCCTCTTTACCTAAGGTAATAAATATTTGCTTGCAACCTCTATTTAATATGTTTTGTGCAGCCTTAAGCATGCTTTGCTTGTTATTTATTTTGATTCCAGTAATAAGTTCGGCCTCTAGTCTATTAGGTTTAACTGTATGGAATTTACCAATAATATTAATTATTTTTGACGTTTTAGCGATAGATACTGGATCCAAAAATAATGGTATATGTCTGTATTCATCTGTAATGTATTCAATCACCTTGGTGGGAATATTTGTGTCAATTACAATAACAGAGCTTTGATTGAGAGCATTACTACAACTTTTGATGTCTTCGATACTCATTTCATTGATTATTCTCATATCCGATATCGATACCAACATATCATTATTGTCATCTAATACTGATAAATATTGACTTGTTGGCAATGTACTATGTTTTTTAATAAAAGAAGTGTCAACATTGGCAATTTGAGTTTTTTCAATTAAAAACTGCCCTAAGGCATCTGCACCAACATAAGAAAACATTTTTGTAGCTATAGAAATACGAGATAAGTTTTCAGCAATGTTTCTTCCAACACCTCCAGCAGACATCGAAATTTCGCCTGGATTTGAATCATTTAGAAGAAGAGGATTGTCGGCAGAACCTTGAAGATCTATATTTGAACCACCTATTACAGAAACATATGGCTCTGACTGCGTTACATAACCTCTACCTTTAATCAGGTTTTTTTTCACCATATTAGATATATGTACTCCAACAGATGAACGGGTAATATCTAACTTTTCAGCAATCTGATCTTGGCTTATCATGGGATTGGAATTTATCAATCTTAATATTTCCCTTTCCCTATTAGTTATATTCATATAAATAAATATTTATAATATAAACTTATATTTATTATATACACTTAATACATAAAGGAGTAAGAACTAAGTATGGTGGAGGGAATGGGATTCGAACCCATGATACCGTGAGGTATACACGCTTTCCAAGCGTGCTCATTCGGCCACTCTGACATCCCTCCGAAAATTTTTACTAATAAGTCTATATCTTGGAGGATTCAACCATTTGATCAATTTGTTCATCCTCTATACGTGTCATTAAAGCTTTAAATTTATTGATTTTATGGTTTGTTAAAGGGCTCTCAATATCTGACCAATTTAAAGAATCAACATTGAGAAATTCTTCTGAACTTTTCGCCATTTCTGGTAGGACTGGTTTGAGATATATTATCAAAACTTTAAATAGGTTGATCGCCAAAGAAGTTATCTCGTGAACCTCTTTTTCTTTTCCCTCAATTTTCGCTAATTGCCACGGCTTCTTTTCATCAATGTATTGATTAGCTTTATCAGCTAATTTCATAATTAAGCGCATAGCTTTGCTAAAGTTTCTTGCTTCATAATGCTTCGCAATATCAGAACCTGCTTCGACAAATTCATCATAGAGAGGTCTTTCAATACACTTAGCTGACAACTGTTTATTGTATTTTTTCACGACAAACGATGCGCTTCTAGAGGCAATATTGATAACTTTACCCACAAGGTCTGAATTAACACGCTTTTTAAAATCTTGTAAATTCAAATCAATGTCATCTATTTTGGCTGTCAATTTGTACGCATAGTAATAACGCAAGCATTCAGGATCAAGATTCTCTAGGTAGGTTCTTGCATTGATGAATGTACCGCGAGATTTACTCATCTTTTGGCCATTCACAGAGAGGAATCCATGGGCAAAAACTGCATCAGGGGTTCTGAAGTCAGACCCCATTAGTGTTGCAGGCCAGAAGAGCGCATGAAAATAGACAATATCTTTGCCAATAAAATGATAAAGCTCGGTATCAGAATTCTTATTAAAGAAGTCATCAAAATTTAGGTCACTGTTGTCACATAGCTTCTTAAAACTTGCCATATAGCCTATCGGAGCATCTAACCAGACATAGAAATACTTGTCTTCAGTGCCCGGTATCTTGAAACCAAAATAAGGCTTGTCGCGAGAGATATCCCACTGCTGAAGACCCTGTTCAAACCATTCTGCAAGTTTATTACTTACCTGCTCCTGAAGATGTCCTGCCTTGGTCCAGCTCTTCAATTCCTTTTCAAACTGCGGCAAATCAAAAAAGTAATGCTCAGAATCCTTTTCAATTGGCGTTGCTCCAGATATTACTGATCTGGCATTTTTTATTTCAGTTGTTGAATAGGTGGCACCACATACCTCACAATTGTCTCCGTACTGGTCTTCAGCGCTGCACTTAGGGCATTCGCCTTTAATATAACGATCAGGCAAAAACATTTCCTTTTCAGGGTCAAAGGCTTGCGAAATTATCCTCTTCTTGATATAACCCGAATCGTTAAGGCGATTGTAAATTAACTCAGAAATTTCACGATTCTCATCAGAATGAGTAGAATGATACTGACTAAAATCAATATGAAAATCGTCTAAATCAGCTTGATGACGGACTTTGACCTGCTCTATAAGCGTTTCAGGCTCTATACCCATCTCGTCAGCTTTAAGCATGATAGGCGTTCCATGTGCATCATCTGCGCAAACATAGTGGCACTCGTTGCCCATCATTTTCTGAAATCTGACCCAGATATCTGTCTGAATGGTTTCCAACATATATCCCAAATGAAGTTCTCCATTGGCATAAGGTAGAGCTGATGTTACGAGTATTCTACGTTTAGACATAGTCAGTTCTTAATAAGCCCAATATTATTAGGGATTGGAGTAATATTTGTGCGATAAAATAGCGTTATTTTACCGACTGGAGTCAACAAATTGACAAATTTAACGCAAGAGAAAGTTGAAAGCATTCTAAGTACCGTGATTGATGTGCATACCAATAAAGACCTTGTGTCTTCAGATAATGTCAAGAATATTGCCATTGAAGATGAAATAGTCAATGTCGAGCTTTTACTTAAATACCCAGCACTAAACTATCATTCAGAATTGCAAGATTCTATTGAAAAAACCTTTTCTAAAGCAGGGATTAACTATTCATCCATCTCTATTAAATCAAAAATAACGTCTCACGCCGTTCAAGGCGGTGTTGAAGCGTTACCTGGTGTTAAAAACATTATTGCTGTTGCCTCTGGTAAAGGTGGTGTTGGAAAGTCAACTACTGCGGTAAATTTAGCGCTTGCACTTCATTCTGAGGGTGCAAAAGTAGCTCTTCTTGATGCGGACATTTATGGACCATCACAACCACGAATGTTAGGTGTTAAAGAACTTAGGCCCGAAGGCACTGAAAATGGCAATATGAAGCCAGTTTTAGCATATGGATTACAAGCAATGTCGATAGGATTTTTGGTCGATGAATCCTCCCCTATGGTTTGGCGTGGACCAATGGTTACTCAAGCTTTAGAGCAGTTACTAAAAAACACCGAATGGAGTGATGTGGATTACATGATTGTAGATCTTCCACCAGGCACAGGTGACACTCAGCTCACGCTATCACAAAAGATTCCTGTTAGCGGAGCTATTATTGTCACCACACCTCAAGATATAGCTCTTATCGATGCTAAAAAAGGTCTTGGTATGTTCGAGAAGGTTAATATTCCAATTTTAGGTATTATTGAAAACATGTCTATCCACATCTGTTCAAATTGTGGCCATTCAGAAGAAATATTTGGACATGGTGGTGGCCAAAGCATGGCTCTCGATTCTGAGACTAATTTTCTAGGTGCATTGCCGCTTCAACTAGACATTAGAACGGATGTCGATGAAGGTAAACCAACCGTTGTAAAAAGCCCAGAAAGCGAGGCTTCTCTAATTTATCAAGAAATTGCACGTAAAACAGCTGCAATGTTGTCATTACAAAGTGAAACAGTTGGAGCCTTTCCAAATATTACAATTGAGTAGTAAACCTTTTGAAGTTAATTGTTTTCTGAAACCTGGTTGATAGTGTACTTTGGTATCTCAATAACAATATCTTCTTCAGCCACAACCGCCTGACAGGAAAGCCGTGAGTCTGGATCAAGACCCCATGCCTTATCAAGTAGGTCATCCTCTATTTCGTCAGATTCTTCGATAGAATCAAATCCTTCTCGAATATGGACGTGGCAAGTTGTACACGCATTAGACATCTCACAGGCGTGTTCAATTTCGATGTCATTAGCAAGTAAAGCCCTACAAACGGTAGTTCCAGATTCAACTTCAATGACGACACCTTCTGGGCAAAATTCTTCGTTAGGTAGAACTATTATTTGAGGCATATCATTCTTCTATTTTTTCACTAAACTCGTCAACATTATGACCTTGCATGACGCTCATAACTGATTTGTTCATGCGCATTTCAACGAATTTAGCGCTTGTTTCTTCTAGTGTTTCAATTGCTGTTTTTATTACTTTTGCGTCATCTGATTCAGCCAAAGATTCAAGTTTATCCCTTGCTCCAATAATATCCTTTAACATCAACTCATTCAGAAGTTCTTTGTCTGCATCTAATGCAGAATTGATTGCCTCAATGGTACGATTAGCATTAACTTTTTGTTCCTGTAGTTGTCTTAACAATATGTCTTCTTGGGCAAAAATAACTGAATCCTTTAACATTTTTTCAACTTCGCTATCAGTCAATCCATAAGAGGGCTTGATAATGATTTCTGATTTAACTCCAGAAGTTTGCTCTTTTGCACTAACAGAGAGCAATCCATCGGCATCGACTTGGAATTCAACAAGAATTCGAGCACTTCCGGCAACCATAGGCGGTATGCCTTTGAGTTCAAACTTACCTAGAGAGCGACAATCTTTTGTTAATTCACGCTCTCCTTGATATACATGAATGCTCATTCCAGTTTGTCCATCCTTAAATGTGGTAAATTCTTGGGCCTTTGAAATAGGTATGGTGGTATTTCGATGAATCACTTTTTCAACCAGGCCACCCATGGTTTCAAGACCTAATGATAGTGGTAATACATCCAAAAGTAAAACATCATCTCGACTTTTATTCCCCACCAAGATATTAGCCTGTATGGCGGCACCCTTGACAACAACTTCATCAGGATTAATTGAGCATAAAACTGGTCTACCGAATAACCCACCTACCTTATCCCTCACTGCAGTCATTCTTGTCGAACCCCCAACCATAATGACATCTTTAATCTCAGACATTTCAATATCTGCATCTCTAACAGCTCTCTTTGTCAACAGTAAGGTTCTTTTTAATAACGGTCCAGTTAATTCTTCAAAGTGAGACTTAGTGATTTGGTAAAGCTTATCATCAACAAGAAACTCAGCCAAATCCTCACTAGATAGTGTTTCCTTTGCTATCCGTGCAAGCATTTTAATAGTTTGAATTTTAGAGGGTGTTAGCTCACCTAGATCGAGTACTTTTTTACAATCATCAACAATTAATGCATCAAAATCATCGCCACCTAAATTGGAATCTCCACCAGTAGAAAGAACCTGAAAAACGCCTTTATTAAAACTAAGCAATGAAATATCAAAAGTACCACCACCTAGATCATAAACGGCATGAATGCCCTCTTCTCTAGACTCTAAGCCGTAAGCTATAGCTGCCGCAGTTGGTTCATTTAACAATCTCAAAACCTTGATGCCAGCAAACTTTGCAGCATCCTTCGTTGATTGCCTTTGTGCGTCATTAAAATAAGCTGGGACAGTGATAACAGCGCCCACCAGATCACCCCCAAGTGCCTCCTCGGCTCGACTTTTTAAATTGGATAAAATACTAGCTGAAATCTCGACTGCCGACAAATTACCTATTGCCGTTTTAAATAAAACGTTATTCTCTTTTTCAAGCAACTGATATGGACAATTTTTGAATTCACTAACTTCTTTAAACCCCAAACCCATAAATCGCTTGATTGAAAAGATAGTGTTGGTCGGGTCTGTTTGAGCATAATGACTAGCATCACCTCCAACCGTCATCTTCCTGCCTTGTCCAAAATGAACAATTGAGGGCAACATTACCTGTTTAGCGTTATCCGCTATGAGTTTGGTCTCACCGCTTATGACACTCGCAACTAGCGAGTTTGTCGTGCCTAAGTCAATACCACAGGCTAAATTGTGATGGTGAGGTGCAGTTGACTGACCAGGCTCTGAAATCTGTAATAATGCCATATACTTACCCTATAACCATTCATCTATCAATATATTCGCTTCCTTGTTCAGTTGCTCATAAAACTTCAACTCCCTAACAAGTGTTTTGATCTCTTGTAAATCTCGTGATTGGGTGAAAGCTTCTGAAATTGATGCGACATTATCTCTGATAAAATCTTGTACTCGCTCTATAAAATCATCCAAAGCTAAGTTATCTTGTTGTTCCTTAATACCCTCTAATTGCTCTCTTAGTTCAATTTGTGACACTAAGAAGTTAGCATCCATATTTGTATCTTTTTCATCAAAAGGATTTACATCCTCTAAATTTAACAAATAGCTGGCTCGATTCAGTGGGGTTTTAAGAGCTGTATAGGCAGAATTCACAAGTGAAGTGTTTTGTAGCGCTTGGAGTTGTTCCGCTTGGCTTTTAGTTGCAAAATTATCAGGATGGAACCTTGTAACTTGTGCTTGGTAAGCCTTTTTTAAAGCTTCATCATCAACAAAAAAGGAGGTTTCAAGGTCAAATAATTCAAAATAATTTTGCATTACCTTATTACCTTTAGAACTTAACGAAACTAATTATACGGTAAATGATTCACCACAACCACACTCAGCTTTAGAATTAGGATTGTTGAATTCAAAACCTTCATTTAGACCATCTTTTTGGAAATCTACTTCAGTACCATTAATATAAATTAAGCTCTTGGCGTCAATAACCAATTGCACACCTTTATCCTCAAAAAGGGTGTCGTCCTCATTGAGTGTATCTACAAATTCCATATTGTAACCCAGCCCTGAACAGCCAGTGGTTTGGACAGAGAGACGGACACCAAGACCTGAGCCACGATTAGCTAAAAAATCGGTCATGCGTTGTGCAGCGTTGTCAGTTAAGGTGATTGCCATAATTTTATCCAGCTTTACTTTTCAGATCACTAATTGCAGCCTTAATAGCATCTTCAGCTAGAACTGAGCAATGAATCTTTACTGGTGGCAGTTCTAGTTCTTCGACTATTTCAGTGTTTTTAATTTCTGAGGCCTCATCAACCGTCTTACCCTTAACCCACTCCGTTAAAAGAGAAGATGAGGCAATTGCAGAACCACAACCATAGGTTTTGAATTTAGCATCCTCAATAACGCCTTTATCGTTTACCTGA
>Ga0206678_10001364_pt1 | contig 15833 bp, 19 predicted proteins | sample M180m12015metaG_FD_155453 | JGI IMG/M metagenome (GOLD analysis project Ga0206678, IMG submission 155453) | Ammonia-oxidizing marine archaeal communities from Monterey Bay, California, United States - M1 80m 12015 | ecosystem: Environmental > Aquatic > Marine > Intertidal zone | place: USA... | reverse complement strand
AAATGTAACGCTGATGAATACTGCATATCCTGCAAATGCAAGAATTTTCTTATTTTGTAATTTTTTGTAAACTTGATAAAATGCAACAGCCCCAAATCCAGAAATTGCTATAAATGATAGAAAAAGTATTCCACGCATCACTACAGTTTCAGATTCTCCTACAGTAGGAGGATTTGCAGGATATTTCAAGAAAGGAATTACAAATATTGTAAACCACATCAAGCCAGATAAAACAAGTGTTTTTTTGACATTGTTTCCTTCTGGCAATACATTTCTTACAAAGAGAAATACAATTCCTACCAACGCTGCAATAGATGTTCCAAGAATTGCACCTGCTAGAACTTGACCGCCTTTTTGCCAAACACGGTATGAATTGTACTCAACCCAAAATGTAGTAGTATCTTCTTCCTCACCTGTTGCAAAAAGAGTTTGATTTTCAATTCCAATTGCCTGATCAAGATATGGTTCCACTATAACAAGATTAATTCCACCATGGATTAAACCCGCAAAGCATCCAGAAATTAAAACAACAATTATGAAAAGTCCAGTTTTCATGATAAGATATGTTAATTGTTTTTATATTTATTTGATGAGCTACATTACTTCAGTTTTTTTAATTCCACTAGTTTCTATTTCATATCGAAGTGGAGCTGGAAGTTCAAGGTATGGTTTGTTTACCAAAATCTTAATTTGATCATCAGGTACTTGTACACGTTTTAACAACTTTCCACGTTGATGAGCATACGATTTATTCCAAAAAGTAGTTGCATCAAAAGTTTCGATTTTAACCATTAGTCTCTATCTATGAATTCAGATGGTTCTGGTGGATTAGGGCTTAAGCCTTTTCTCTTTCTAATATCTTCAGTTAAGGTTGCAGCAATTGATTTTGGAACTGGGGTCCATGCTTTGAAGTGTGTGTTCCACATTGCTTTACCAGCTGTTTGTCCACGCATTTTTTCAGATATATCAAACGTTTCAACTGCAGGAACCTCACCAATCACAATACTGGTTGCACCTTTTTGTTGCATATCCAAAACTTTACCACGTTTTCCTTGTAAAACAGATGAAACATTTCCTATTAGATCAGTTGGAACACGTACCTCAATTGCAAGCATTGGTTCAAGTAATACAGGTTCTGCAGATAAAAATGCTGCAAGACATGCACGTCGGGATGCAGGTCCAAGTTGTGACAAGCCTCTGTGAGCAGTGTCTTCGTGAGGAACAAAGTGTGTAAATGTGAATTTACAGTTTCTTACTTGTTCTTTTGTTAACCCCCCCTCACTCATTACTTCATCAAATCCAGATAATAACGAATCAGTAGATTCATCTACAAATTGGACACCTCTTGTTCCATTAATCATAACGTTTCCACGAGAATCAAATCTCATAACCTTCTTTGCAACATCTGGTTCCCAGCCTTTATCACGTAATATTTGAGCAGTTTCTTTTTTATCCTTCATTTCACTTAATGTTCCATTTCTGCACATCTCAGCAATTTCAGGCTCTAGTGGTTCAACTTTCATGAAAATTTTATTGTGACGGTTTGGTGATTTTGCCATAACAGGTTCACAACCACCGTTAATTGTTTCTCTGTAATTGATTAATGGTTCAGAAGTTACAATGTCAACTTTTGCATCTTTGATTAAATTAACTGCAACATCAAGATGTAATACACCCATTCCAGCCATGATGGTTTCACCACTTTCTTCATCAATTTTGATTACAAGATTTGGATCTTCAATTGTTAATTTTCTTAGAACTTCTACAAGTTTTGGCAGATCTTTTGGATGTTTTGGTTCAATTGCCATTTGCACAACAGGCTCTGAAACATATTTTGATGCTTCAAATACAGGAATTCCTTTTACAGTAGAAATAGTTTGTCCTGCACGAACTTCAGTTAATCCAAGTAAAGCAGGAATATTTCCAGCGCCTAATTCTCCAACTTGTTCTCTTACATTTGACATGAAGAAGTTTACAGATTGTACCCGCCCTTCACGATTTGTGTCAATAATGTTAATTGTTTGTCCATCTTTAATTTTTCCTGAAAATAATCTTCCAATAGCAACAGGACCTGCAGCAGGATCAATTGTCATATTTACACACATCATAATTGTAGGACCATCATCATCACATGCAAGAAGTGCTTTGCCTGTATCAGATTCAAGATCACCTTTCCAAATTTTTGGAATTCTATACTTTTGTGCTACATGTGGAGGCGGATGATGTTTGACTACCATTCCAAGAACACCCTCAGCTAGCGGTGCCTTTTCTACTAAATCTTCAACTTTACCTGAATCCGAATATGCATCTATAACATCTGTGAATGTGACACCTTTTTTCTTCATGATATCTACATTTATTGCCCATTTGTCTTTTGCAGAACCAAATGTTACACTACCATCTTGAATAGAGACTTTCCATTTTTCCTTGTACTCTTCTTCAGCATAAGTATCAATTAGTTCATTAAAGTTTGCAACAACATTTGCAAGTGTTTCTTGCATTTTTTCAGGAGTTAATCTTAGTTCTTTGATTAGTCGATCAATCTTATTGATATACAAAACAGGTCTTACTCGTTCTTCAAGTGACATTCTAGTTACAGTCTCAGTTTGAGTCATGATTCCTTCTACTGCATCACATACTACAACAGCGCCATCAATTGCTCTAAGACTTCTGATTACACGTCCAGAAAAATCAACGTGTCCAGGTGTATCAATCATGTTAATGACATAATCATTGTCATCTTCTTGATAATGCAATGTAACGTTAGCCTGAACTATGGTAATTCCTCTTTCTTGTTCTGCTTTCATTGAGTCCATTGCCAATGCACTACCTGCAGTGGATGGAGATATGATTCCAGAGTGTGCTAAAAGACTATCACTCATAGTGGTTTTTCCATGATCCACATGTGCGATAACACCAAAGTTTCTAATCTTATTTTTATCACTAATAATTTTCATCACTTCATCTGTGGACTTGTATTTAGTCATATGGCAATCATCCTAGATAGTCTGGTATTAAACCTTATGAGAAATTATGGTTTACAAGGATTAAATTTGTAAAATTAAAGATCAATTTCACTTTGGTTCATCAATTGTTTTGTCATTTGTAGATACAATTCTGGATCCATCTCTTTGGCAAATCCTTTGTCAGTATTTATCAAATAAACAGAATGAATGCGAGCATTTTGTATGTCTTCTAAGTTTATCTGAGGATTTTTATAAAAACGATCACAAAGTTTTTTTAATTTTTTTATATCATCAAATTTTCGTGTGTTTGGAGGAAGCAGAAATATGTTAGACATTGGTAAAATATTCACAACAGGCGTAGCAAGAGAAAATTTACTGCAATGTTTACTATAACGTGCAATTTTACTAACAATTCTTGCCGTATAGTAATCTACTGTATCTAATGCATGTTCAGGTGGAGTAAATCCAGTCTCAATCTCTATTATGGCAGTTCCGTCACCCTTTTTTCCGAATAAATCACATACCAAAATATCAGATATTGACTTTTCAACATCTACTGAAAATCCATCAGAGATTAATTCTGCAGCACAAATTAATTCGAGAATAGAATGGTTGATTTTTACAAGGTTTTTTTTATAATATTCAATTAAATTTTGCCTAACAAAATTCAATTTAGGGGTTAATTCAGGTGATAAATGTTCTGACAAGAGTTCAGTTATTGAATAAACGTCATCTTGAAATTTTTCAACATCCAACTACAATTCTAAGAAATATGCGTCTTAAGAAGCTTAAGAAATGTTGTAGGTAAAATAAAGAAAATAAGAAAGTGGACAGTTTAGATTCGTTGTGTGAAACTAAGTCTGCCTTTTGCAGATAGTACTATGATTGAAGATATTGCAACAACAAGTACTAGAGATGCAATTGTGCCAAATTCTGGAACGACTGCACCATCAGCAACTTCTACCTCAACAGATGCTTTGTTCATTGAGTTAGTGCCTTGTGATGCATTAATTGTATAAACACCATCTTGCTTCCACATTGGACCACCAACACCTATTGTCGAAGTGAATGCACCATCTTCATCAGGGTTGATTTGATCAGCGGAGATTAGATTTCCATTTGGTGCAAACACCTGAATTATTACAGGTGAAATGGTCGATGTGGCATGCCCTGTGATGGTGATTGTTGTTGAACCCTCAACTGCATCTGCTTCAATTGTCAAGCCTTCATCATGGCCGTCAGCAAATGCCATAGGCATTGCTACAACTAGCATCAAGCTTGCCAAAATAGTCAGTGTGTGTTTTGAGTTAATCACTGGTAGAAGTAACGAATAGGTGTTTATAAACAATCTGATTGATTGGATCTGCATTTTTTATTTATTTTCTTTTAGAAATATTCGAATTGCCTCCAAATGGGAGCAGTTTGCTTTCAAACCTTTTCCATGATGAAATTTATAAAAATTTTTGAAACCAGGACATTCACAAGAATCAGAAGTTACAAAGTATGATTTTGAAAGATCACTGGAAGATTTTACTTGAAAAAGATCTTCTTCAATTTTCACAATTCCACCAGTTTCAACAAGTTTTTTTGCTTTTCTAATTGTGTTAGAACTCAATTATTGGTTCCATGCCATATAACCGCCTTCAAGATTTACTGCAGAAAATCCAGCCTTTACTAATTCATCAGCTGCGATATTTCCACGATAACCAGATGCACAGTAGACACAAATTTTCTTATCTTTGAGATCTTCAATTTGACCTTTTTTTGCATTTCTGATTGCCAAACCTAAAGGCATATTTTGAGAGTTTTCAATCACACCATTTGTAATTTCGTCAGGTTCTCTAACATCAATTATAGCAAAACTGCCTTGTTCTTGTTTCAATTGGTCTTTTGATATAGATTCTGCCATGATTAACTTGAATTGTATTGACATATATTTTTTAAGTAAATTAAGTACATAATGAATGAAAAAGAACTACAAAAAATAGTAGAAAAAAATAGAACGAGTTTTAATTTATTGATCGGAAAGAATTCTTTTGCAATTAATGAAATTAAGGTTTTTCAGACAGATAATCCAATAACAGAACCAACAACCAGAGGTGGAGTATATTTTGTAGAATTAAAAGAGTTGAAAATAGAAGCAACCATTCTAGATACAAATATAATAAAATATCTTTCAAGTGCTATGCTTGGTCCAAACAAGGAGTTTCTTGATATAATTTTAGAAGCAAAAATTCAAGATGAAAAAATTTTACTTGTAACAAATCTCACTAACAGTATGCAAAATGTATCAAAAGTTGTTCTTTATCTAACACTCAAAGATGCAATTATAGAATCATAATAATTTACAAAACTTATCGTATTCTGCTTTCAATTTTTTATCAGATAAAACTTCATATGCTTTATTAATTTGAGCCATTTTTTCTTCTGACGAATCTTTATTTCTATCAGGATGATATTGTTTTGCAAATTTTCTATATTGATTTTTAATTTCTGCTTGAGATGAATCGTTTGTTAGTCCCAATATGAGATAATAATTTGGAAGTGAATTATCATCATACATTTCACGAAATTCTTTTGCTTCGGTACTTGATTTGTGAGAACCAAAAATTTCTTCTTCAGACCATTCAGAATGATATTTTTCATAGTCACGATTTTTTTTAGAATCTAATTTAGCAGTATCATAGCTTGTTTTCTTTCGTAATATTATGTGTCTAGCAAGATAGATAAAAATTCCTGCAACGATAATTATTACAATAGCAAATGTAAGATATAGATCATCAGAGCTTACATAGTAATCAGATACTGCGGAAGGAGGATTTACTTGTGCACCAGAGTCATAGAAAAATTTTGTATTATATGTTGAATCACCCGATTCAACTATAACTAAATAATTTCCACTTTTCTGCCATCCACCAATTCCTGCAATTATTAATGTGGAAAAATTATTTTCATCATCTGGTTTAAGACTCTCATTCCAAACATTATTTCCATCAGGATCTTTTATTGAGATAAAAACTGAATCAAATTCAGTTGAGCCCCATACAGAAATAAAATCAGATTTTTCATAAATTGTTTTATCAATGTTGAGAGTCAATTCATTGGCAAAAGCATTCGTAACAGGCAAAATTAAGATTAATAATAAAATTGTAAAATAAACTGTTTTCATAAGAGGATTCATTAAAGAATTAGATATAACGTAAACTATATCATTTATTCCTAAAATTCACACCAGAAAATAACTAAAAGTGTTGAAAAAAATTAACAGGTTTTTGCTAATAAGAGAGATCAGTGTAGATTACATGGTAATAGGTTACTGTGTAAAATGCAGAGATAAAAGAGAAATGAATGGTACCCAAGCTGTAACCATGAAAAATGGCAAACCGGCAACAAAAGGTACATGCCCAACATGTGGCATTTCGATGTTCAGAATTGGTAAAGCATAACTGAACATCAAATAATCTTTTTTAGGAAATTTTTCTAGTGATATTTCCATTCATCAGATAACCCATTCCACAACGAACGAAAAGGTTTTGGAGATTTTTCAATTTCACCTTCAATTCTATTTTCTACAGCAAAAAAGAAATTTTCCATTGCATCAACACCGCCATCATCAAAAATTTCTTTCCCAACTTCCTTGAGCCTAGATTTTTTTGATTCTATTTCATCAGAATCTGGATTTTGTAAACAAAATGTTAAAAGATCAATCATTTCTTCTTCAAGCATAAAATCCATATCTAAACTAAAAATGTAGACTATAATTTAGTTCCAAGCTTATCATGAATTTGAGCAAGAATCATCTTTGCTTTTTCCTTATTTTCAAATGACTCACCTTGTTTATCAAGAATGGTATCAATTTCATAGCTCTTATCAACTAAAATCTCTGCAACATGTTCATCAAGCGTTCCTTTTCCTACCAGGTAATATGCAAATACAGTATTTTTTTGGCCAATTCTATGTAAACGATCTTCAGCTTGACGATGAATTGCAGGACTCCAGTCAAGTTCAGCAAAAATTACATATTTTGCATTTGTAAGATTGATTCCTACATTGCCTGCTCTCAAACCTGCAATCATTAATTTTGTTTGACCTTTTTGAAATCTGTCAATTTCCCGCTGTCGAACAGTATCTGTTTGTCCTCCAATAATAGATGCAGGATCATAGTCAGCTAAACTATGATGAAGAAGATTATGAATTGCTTTATGATGACAAAATACAACAACACTTTCTTCAATCTCCATAATATTGGTTACAAAATTTGTTACATGAGAAAGTTTTGCAAGACCTGCGGCTTGCCTTTCACTTTCTATTGCACGATGATATGAGGCTGATTTATCAAATGCGGATTCCGCATATTTTTGTTCTTCTTCTAATTTTTTCCAGATTTTATTTAATTCGGCTTTGTAAAACTTTTCATCTGCATGAATCATCTCAGGATAACGAACTTTATCTTTTAACTCTTTTAGAACATCTGATTTTTTTCGTCTTAACATCACATGTTTTGTCAATTGATTACGTAGTGTATCACGTTTATTTTCAAGTACAATGGCCTTCCCCTTTTCATTTACATAACAGAAATATTCACAGAATTCCTTAAAACTTCCAAGAAGACCAGGTTTTAAAATATCGACAATTGGCCAAATTTCAGAACCACGATTGTAAATTGGAGTTCCAGACAAACCAACTCTATATTTTACACTTTCAATGGATGCCAATTCTTTTACTGCTGCATATTTCTGAGTGGTTTTAGATCTAAGATGTTGTACTTCATCACATACAACAGAACGTATTCCAAGTTTAAGTAAATCAGGAAGTCGTTTGTGTAATAATTCATAATTTATAATGTAAAAATCGTATTTTTCAATATCTGCAAGTTTACCATTTCGAATCATTGTACTAGATGGAGTTTCATTATCAATAATCTTACCATTTTTTCCTTTTTTCTTTAGAAATTTTTCAATCTCCCTTTGCCAATTTGTCAAAGTAACAAGTGGCGCAACAATTAATGCAGGAAATGAATTTTTTTCTTTTGATAAATAAGCAAGTGTTTGAACAGTTTTTCCTAATCCCATCTCATCAGCAAGTAATGCATTACCACTTGACTTGATTAAGAAATCTAGACCTTCCCTCTGAAAGTCTAGAAGAGTTCCTCGGAATTGTTTACTTGGCACAGCTTGACTTAGTTTCTCAATTTTTGGCACTTTTGTTTTTTTGAGAATTAATGGCGATATTTTTCGTTTCCAGACAGATTTTGATAAAAGTTCAAAGGCATAGCGTTCATCAATCATTTTTAATTTTTTGATGTTTTCATCATTGTCAGATACAATAACTTCATCAGGTTTATCACCATACCATCCACGTGGAATTAATTTTGAGACCATGTTTACAGCACGATTTCCAGAAATTTTCCAGCACCAAGTTCCAGAATAACGATCCAATACAAATTCTAAAGTTCCAAATTTTTCCATCTTGTGTTTCCGAATTTTAGCTCATAGTTTTTCATCGTTTATGAACTTTAGGTTTGAAAGTACTCACTATTTATATCAGATTCGAGTAGTTTGATGGATCTTTCAAGTAATTGTCCCATATTGGTACATTCCAAGATTGGCTGTAGATCTAAAGGAGTTTCAGAAGCTAGAGCACATAAAGAATGTACATACTCCATAGTAGGAGTTTCAGTTTTTAGATAATATTGTTCTAATACATGATCAAGCTGATGTGATGTTAATTCATCATTGCCGGTACTTTTTTTAATTTTATTTTTCCATAAATCTACTAGATTTTCCCAATCAACTAAAGAAATTGATTCATCAATTTCAGAAATCATTTCAATTTCAGCCTGAATATACATTTTTTTTTCAACTCCATCAGAGTGATGAAGTTGTTCAATAGTTTTTGTTCCAGCTACAGTGAATGGATCATAATCTTCAGTTTTTTTAAGTGATGGAGGAATCAAATGGGTAATTCGGAATTTCCTACGACCTCGAATATTTAAAAATAAATGTCCACTTGTAGAATCTACATCTTTACAGTCAATAATTTTTGCAATAGTACCAATGTCATATGGAGCCTGCCAGTTTGATAGGGTAGCACTATCATGTCCAAGACAAATTCCAAATTCTTTTCCACCTAACATACAATCATCAACCATTTGCTTGTATCTTGGTTCAAAAATTCTTAAAGGAAGTTCCTGATTTGGAAATAACACCAGATCTAAAGGAAATATTGGAATTACCTTAGTTTCGTTCACAAACGTAGTATATCCTCATAATATAAAATTCAACTACATTTTTAGGCAATATTTTAAAAAGAAAATATAAGATATTGTGTCATGGATAACGAAAATAAAGAAACAGTGGTTCTAGGAATAGTTAGTAGAGGGATATCTAAATTTGATGAAATTTCTCTAGAGTCAAATGTTGAATCAAAAGATTTAGAATCAATTTTACAGAAATTAGAAGATTTAGGATTAATCATGGTAAATGAAAAGAAAGGTTTGCTTGGCACAAAAATTGAGATTAAACCGACAGAAAAGGGGTACAGAGAATTTGAACACCAGTTAAAAATTTTGCAAGACAAATGGAATCAACTAGAAAATACATACAAGTCAGGTAACAAGCAAGAATTAGAACAAAAACTAAAAGAAGATAAATCATTTTTACCATCAATGATGATGTTTGGAATAATAGATATGATGATGTTTTCCATGATGTTCAGTATGATTGGTGCAAATATGGGAAGTTTTATTCCAACAGAAGACATGCAAGAAATGGACAATGGAACAGACAATATGGGAGGATCTGACATGGATGATGATGGCGGATTTGATATCGACATAGGTTTCTAATGTCATACACATCGTTTGACAATGTAGGATTGGTGAAGGTACTATCTTTTTTTCAAACACATGATTCAGAATATTTATCAGGTCAAGATCTTAGTGATGTTTTGAAAATTAGTAGAGTTGCAGTATGGAAACATATTAAAAAAATTCAAACACTTGGATACAAAATTGAAACAAAACAAAAATTAGGATACAGATTAGTTAATGATACAGAAAAATTACTACCATGGGAAATTACAAGAGATCTAAAAACTGAAGTAATTGGAAAAAGAATATACTACTTTGAAGAGATCGATTCAACACAGAATTTTGCACAGCAAATTGCATCTGATAAAAAAGAAAATGGTACAATAATAATTGCTGAAAAACAAACAACAGGAAGAGGGCGTTTAAACAGAAAGTGGACATCTCCAAAAGGAGGAATGTGGTTTTCGTTAATTATCCATCCAAAATTTGATGTCTCAAGTTCAACGTTAATTCCAATTTTAAGTGCAGTAGCATTATCAAAATCAATTAAAACAGTTTTAGGGATAAAAACAGAAGTCAAATGGCCAAATGATATTACAATGAATGGGAAAAAAGTTGCAGGAATGTTAGTGGATGCATCATTTCAAGCAAATAATATTGATTATCTAATTTTAGGCATTGGGATTAATTTTGACATAGATGCAAAAAAACTTGAAAAAAGATTATCAAAAACTCCAAATTTTTATGGTGTTAATTCACTTAGAAGAAAGGATGACAAAACACCACCAAAAGTATTACTCAAAGAATTTCTATTACAATTTGAGAAAAATTTATCACAATTAGATAATGGAAAAAAATCTAAGATCGTTAAGGAATGGACAAAAAGAGCAGTAGGAATTGGTAAAAGAATCACAATAAATACATCAAACGGAAAAATTTCAGGAATATCACAAGGAATAGATAATGATGGCGCATTAAAAATAAAAACTAGAAATGAAACAAAGAAATTTTTTGTAGGTGACGTAGTCTTATCTTAAATCTAATTCATAATAGTCCATTTTGTAGAATCATTTAATTTTGAAAAATAAAGGCAATTGATATGCATGAGAGGGAATTTATAAAATACTCATTAGTCATAGCTGCAGTTTTTGTATTATTCCTGTCTCCTAGTACTAATCATTCATTTGCCCAAGGAACAAACGATCTACCGAATATCTACAAAAGAGCAAATGATCATTTCATGCTTGGAGATTATCACCAGGCAATTGAACTGTATAATGAGATTTTAGAAATTTCTCCAGATAACAAAAAGACATTATTAATGAAAGGAATTGCTTTAAGCAATCTTGATTGGCATAAAAAATCAATTCTTGAATTTTACAATGTATACCAACAAGATCCACAAAACATTACAGCTTTAATTGGATTAGGTGTTGGGTTTGGAAATTTTGGAGAATACAAAGAAGCACTAGGGTATTTCGAAAAAGCATACAAATTACTTCCAAATAATCACATTGTACAGAATTATTATGAATTTGCAAAAAAGACTGTAAAAAAATATCCCTATAATGAAGTTGAAAAACCACAGATTTTTACATTGAGTACTACATCAGAGAAACCACAAACAATTCCAGAGTGGATAAAGAACACTGCAGGGTGGTGGGCTACAGATAAAATTCCAGATGAAGAATTTATAAAATCTTTACAATATTTATTACAAAATGGAATTATCAGTGTAGAACCTTCTGAGTTTGGAAAACCAGAATCAGCATTACAATCAATACCAGCATGGGTAAAAAACACTGCAGGGTGGTGGGCTACAGATAAGATTCCGGATGAAGAATTTTTGAAGGGAATTAATTTTTTGATTGATAATGGATTGGTAGTAATTGATATTCCAGATATTCGAGAATTAACAGAAGAAGAAGGAAAAATTAAAGAAAGGAATGAATGGGAATTTTCCAGATATTTAGATAGAATTGTAAAAACAGTGAATCAAGATACAAGGTACATTGAATATCCAAATCCAAGTAATGATGTTATCAAGAAATTCTTAAGAGATTATGTAAAATGGAATTATGATCAACAAATCGAGATTGGAAATAAGAGTTTTCCAAACCCAGAATATGTACTAATAGATGACGCATATCATTTAGAGTACAAAATTTATGTAAATGAACAACCATCAGGCTTGCCATTAGACCATGTAAGTACCCTAGTAAATTCATTCAAGATGTGGGAAAAAGCTGAATTTACTTCAACAGATGGAAAAGTTGTCAAGATACATTTTGTCACAACTAAAACAAAAACAGATGCAAATCTTTGGGTAACATGGGTTGTAAGAGATCTAGGACAAGGTGTTTTAGGTCATGCGAATCTTGGAAAAGGAGTAGTTGAGGTTGCATTAGGAGGTTACGGGTGTGATGGGAATTTTCAACTGTATCATGTTAATACAGTAGAGTATATCATGACACATGAATTAGGTCATGGAATTGGATTAAAACACAGTGATGATAAAGAAAGCATAATGTATCCATCAATGAAAAATACACAATATGCATATTGTATGTTAGATGTAGATAAAAAAATAAACAATAATCCTATAATTTTGAAAAGTGACTAACCTAAAGATCTAGAATGTTTTTGTGTGTGAGGACGTTCACCTGAAAATTTACGTCTCATATGTCCAGAAGGTCGGCCATACAATAATTCCAAGAACCAACTCTCATGTTCAATTTCTTCCATAAGTATATCCTTAGCTATATCGTATGTAGCAGGATCTTTATTGTATGTCATTTTACATACTATATCCCAATTGACAATGGCACCTTGTTCTGCTTTGAGACATTTTTCTAAAATTGCTTTAATATCAGTCGGATTTTTTGGTAATTGTAAAAATTCACACCCAGACATTTTTGTAAATGCCTGTGCATCGTTTGGAAGACTTCCCCCTAATTGAAAAATTCTTTCAATACAAGATTCGAAGTGACTTAGATCCTCAAGACGTGCATCTTCAATAATTCCTTTAATTCCTTCTCCTTCCATTCCAGTACAATGCATTCTCAGATTTGTGAAGTAATAGTATGCAGTGAATTCAACAGACGCGTTTGTTATAAGTTGTTTCACAAGTTTGTCTACATCTAATCCATTTTTTTTAAGAATTTCAACACCAACAACTTTTGGTTTTTTTGTTACCATAATTGAATTAATTTCAAGGATGAATAAAGAGTTTCGCTGTTTAATCTAGAAATATAGAATTAGCCCACGAGTAAAAACATACAATTAACCATAAGAGTAGTTGTGAAATTATATTAAGTCTAGATTTGTATCTAGACTATTGAAATCACCTAACGAACAAAGATGTCCTTCCTGTAACAAAACCACACTAATTACAGATGACAATTCAGGAGAGGTTTTTTGTAAAACATGTGGAATTGTGCTATCAGAAGGAAGTGAAGCATCAGGACCAGAATGGAGATCTTTTGCAAATGACGGAGTAGACAAAAGTAGGACAGGGACAGGAACCTCAATTACAATACATGATATGGGATTATCCACAGTTATTGGTGCAGTAAACAAAGATGCAACAGGCAAACCACTTTCATCAGCAATGAAACAATCGTTTGATAGAATTAGAACATGGGATAGTAGATCACAGGCTCATTCATCAGTAGATAAAAATTTAAGACAAGCACTTAGTGAAATGGATAAATTAAAAGACAAATTATCATTAACGAGTACAGTAATTGAAAAGGCAGCATATATTTATCGAAAAGCCATTGATAAGAAGCTGGTCAAAGGGCGTTCAATTCAAGGCTTAGTTGCAGCATGTGTTTATGCTGCATGTAGAGATACAGAAACACCTAGAACTTTGGATAATGTTGCAGATGGAATAAACATTAGAAGAAAAGATGTAGCACGATGTTATAGATTAATTTTTAGAGAATTAGACCTCAAAGTTCCAGTTGCAGATCCAATAAATGGAATCCCAAGAATTGCAAGCAATGTAGGATTAGGGGAAAAAACAAAACGGAAAGCAGTTGGAATTCTAAGAAAGGCAAAAAAAATAGGTGTTGTTGCAGGAAAAGATCCGACAGGATTAGCAGCTGCTGCATTATATCTTGCTTGTATTACGGAAGGTGGAAATAAAACACAGAAAGAGATTTCAGAAGCATCAGGAGTTACAGAGGTAACAATTCGTAATAGATGTGCAGGTCTGAGAGTGTTTTTAGAGAAATAAGACTAACCTAATTCATCTAATGGATCTTTTTCACGTCTTCGCATTATAGTAAATATTCCAAGAGTCATGCCAAGTTGATACATGACATACAAGATTATTTGGAAAGTACTTGGTACATAATCAGTAAATCGTCCTAACAAAGCAATGATAAAAACAGTCACACTTATTGTAAAAATGAAATAGCGTGCTATTCGATTAAGATCTGCAAATCTGAATAAAAGTATCAAAGTAATAGATATGAAAATTCCAGTTATAGCTACGACTCCAGCATTCAATCCTAATATATCAATAAGTAATAAAAATACACCATCAGGAGTTTCAGGAATTATAAATTCAGTGAATTCAACTTTTGATGGTTCTGCAAATTTTGAAATATTTCCAGCTGCATTAATTGAAAATAATATTAAAATTATTATGGAAACACCTTTTGCATATTTTTTCAATTTGGGAAATTTCTTTCTAATTCCACGAGCAAGTATTGCACCTTGTAGGAGACCTATTGCAAATACTACAACAAAGGTATAGTAATAATACTCTTCAGCTAATTGTAATATATCCAATTCTATATTATTTTGTTCATATCCACTTTAAAGTCTGAAGATTAGAATAAACAGACTAGGTAGAAAGTATTGAATAGACTTTTCAACTAATAAAATAACATATTCTCATGTCAGATGATTTTAGGATCGATACACCTTATTTACCAGGAGAAAAAGGATGTAGAATTACATGGTTATTCACTGATGATGATGAAAAAACATTGTACCTAAGACATGAAGATTTGATGGAGATAATTGAGATCTTAGAACATAATTCAACTGCAAAGATAGAGATGGAAGATGGAGCAAGTTCAATACTAGTGAATTCAGATTCTACCGATTTTTTTCTCGCAGGTCAAAAATCACAAAAAATTGAAACACTTGCACTGAAAATCGCACTAAAAGAATTCATGAAAAATAATCCAGATGCATGAAATCATGCAATCTTAGAATTTCGTGATTTCCTAATTCTAGAATAAATTAAGAACCCAATATTGATCATTGGAAAAACTTCTACCAAATCCACACCATACAAAAAGAAATCAAGTATAGGATGAACGTGACTAATCATTCCGACTTGAAGATAAAGATCTGCATTCCAGACCATGTGCGGAATCTGAAGATAGATTATGAATGCTGTCAAGAATAAAGATTCTGTGATGTGTCGTTCATACCAGGACCAGAATTTCGTCCATGTCGAGGGTTTTGTTCTTGTTTCTGTTTTCATATCTTATTATACAAATCTAGATTAATAAACTGTATTTTTTTTAGGTTTTCCTAACTTTTTTTGTAATAATTAGTTAGTTTTACCTAATTAATTGTAAATATTATTAGTTCAACCTAATCATAAAAACCAAATATAAATAGACTGTTTATTATAAAAAATCAATATGGAAATAGGAACCGTAAAATGGTTTAACCAAACAAAAGGCTTCGGTTTTATCGAACGCGAAAATGAAGACAAAGATTTGTTTGTCCACAAGACAGAGATTGAAGGTCAAATTAGAGACGGGGATAAAGTTGAGTTTGAAGTTGGCGAATCAGAAAAAGGCCCAAACGCAGTAAAAGTGAAAAAAGTAGACTAAGACTAGTAATTTTAAATTAATTTTCTTAACAATCTATTATCGAGTAACTACCAATTTCTTTTTTTATTCTCTATTCTTAAAACCTAGATTAATGCATTGTACAAATTTCATAACATAAATTAAAAATGATTTGATATACCTAGTTTACACTAGGAGAATCAAAAAATGATTTGCCATGCATGTGTCTTTCTA
>Ga0206678_10001361_pt1 | contig 15839 bp, 17 predicted proteins | sample M180m12015metaG_FD_155453 | JGI IMG/M metagenome (GOLD analysis project Ga0206678, IMG submission 155453) | Ammonia-oxidizing marine archaeal communities from Monterey Bay, California, United States - M1 80m 12015 | ecosystem: Environmental > Aquatic > Marine > Intertidal zone | place: USA... | reverse complement strand
TTTATGATCATGCTGCTGGCGGCAGGTTATCGAATCATCGACCTCTGGTATCGAATCGGCGATTTCTGGAAAGGCATCCTGGCAAGAATTGCAGGTCTAACATTGCTGGATGGAATTCTTCTGAGCACGCTGTCCGGCAATGCACTGATCAGCTTTGCCTGGGGCCAGTTATGCTACCTCGTTTTTCATATCGTGATTTTTTGGGTGGCCCGAATGGGCATCTACCTCATGGAAACCAGGAGACGCTAGCCGGGTTGGTACCCGTCGAATTTTACCGACAAAAAATAGCAGGTGGTTTTACCTCCCATAACGCGGGTCTCTTGCCTGTCCATTTCCAGACCACACACGGCCATCAACAGCGCGCGTTGCCTTTTCCTATCAATTCAAATAATATCGATTTCGACTGTTTTACGATCCCGGTCGGCCTAAGCTTTCGATGAATAAAGCCTGCACAAAAAGCTGCATAAAAAGCAAGTTACTCAGCTAGCAGTCACACCTGTGATCATTCAACACCCGTGTGACGTTATCAGTATGAGGCAACGGGCAATTAGACATGAACAGGTCTCTACTGACATCCGGATGTCAGTGCTTGTCAAGCAAACTGTTTTCACCGCGATCATCACTGCCTCAGGTCTGTCCTTCAGCGCGCAACTTTTTGCCTGAACGGTATTTGAACCAACCTATTTGGATCAAAAATATGACAGAAGAAGTTCTAAACGACAGAAAAAAAGCTCGATTGCTATGGACACACATTGAGGGCTATCGCGGCGCCTTTGGGATGGCAATTCTTGCAATGGCGATCGCCTATGTCTTTATGTTCGGGGCACCGCTGCTCGCGGCTTTTTCAATCGACGCAATTCGCGCTGGTGAAGAGTTCTCGCCGGCCCCAAGTACCATCCTCATTGCTCAGTTTTTCTCTGGCAATGACATTCCGGGGATGATGGCTTACCTGGCACTTGCCGCAGCAGGAACGATTTTACTTACCGCGATTGCCGGTGGGTTTCTCTATCTGCGCGGCAGGTATGTCGCAATCGCCTCGGAAGGTATTGTCAGAAGATTAAGGGATCGGCTTTTCGATCACATCGAGCACCTGCCTTCCGCTTTCCATGACACCACTGATACCGGAGACCTGGTGCAGCGCTGCACATCTGACATGGAAACAATCCGGGTGTTCCTTTCGGGACAAGTCATTGAAATAAGCCGCGCTTTCCTCATGCTGATCGTTGTTCTTCCTATCCTGTTTGCTTTGGATGCGAGGATGGCGTGGCTGTCTTTGACTACCCTACCGCTACTGTTCATTGCCGCGATCTTTTTTTTCCAACGAGTCAAGAAAATTTTCGAAACCGTGGACAAGGCAGAAGCAGAGCTCACGACGGTAATACAGGAGAACCTCACCGGAATTCGAGTCGTTCGTGCATTTGCCCGACAGGAGTTCGAAATCAAAAAATTCGCTGTCAAGAACAAGGCGTTTCGTGACCACAACAATCGCCTGATTGGGCTGATGGGAATCTACTACGGGTTCAGCGATATTGTCTGCCTTGGACAGATCGGCCTGCTTCTCATTGTTGGGGGGCTCTGGGTGATGGATGCCACCTTGACCGTCGGGACACTATTCGCATTCCTCACCTACGAGGGCATGATCATCTGGCCTATTCGTCACATGGGCAGAGTGCTGACCGACTCAGGAAAGGCCATTGTTTCAATCGGCAGACTCGCGGAAATATTATCAGAACCCATTGAATCCCAGAACGAGGTCGCCCCATCGAACCGACTCAAAGGACGAATTACATTCCGGGATGTAACGTTCGCCTATGCAAACCCAAGGATTCTGAACAGCCTATCGTTTACCGTGGAACCAGGCGAAACCCTCGCACTGCTCGGCCCACCTGGCTCAGGCAAGTCGACGATTGCACAGTTGCTGCTGCGCCTTTACGACTATCACAACGGGTCCATTCGCCTGGATGATCATGAACTCAATACGCTGAATCGAAAATATGTCAGGTCTCAGATTAGTATTGTCCTGCAGGAACCATTCCTCTACTCCAACACCATTGAGGGCAACCTGAAAATAGGCCGCCTTGATGCCACCTTCGAAGAAATCAAACAGGCAGCCATGGACGCCTGCATTTTTGATTCCATTGAAAGATTCCCTAGGGGATTCGATTCACAGGTTGGGGAACGGGGAGTCACGCTGTCCGGCGGCCAACGCCAGCGTATTGCGCTCGCAAGAGCGTTATTAAAAGCGCCTCCGATTCTGATTCTCGATGATGCGCTTTCTGCAGTGGATACGGATACCGAATCACAGATTCTCAGAGCACTGCAAAACAGGCGGCACGATCAGACAACTATTATCGTCGCCCACCGATTATCGACCGTCATGCACGCCGACAAAATCCTGATGCTGCACGACGGGGAGATAATCCAGCGGGGCAACCACGAATCACTGTCGAGGGTTGAAGGGGTTTATCAACGGCTCTGCGCGATCCAGGGGGCGATTCAGGATCAGATACAACTCGATATAGCGGAGGTTCGAGACTATGACTGATGCGTATTTCGATGACGAAAACTTCAAGGACGGATTCGACGACGACTCCTTCAATACAGGAATGGATCTTCATCTGTGGCGGAAACTGCTCTCTTATGCGCTGCACTACCGCAAGGAAGTGATTATTCTTTCCACCTGTGCTTTCTTTACTGCCGTCGCAGAGATCGCGTTCCCGCTAATCACCAAAGGAGTCATTGATACAGTTGCAGCAGACGGTCTGGATGCAGACCTTAGCCAGTATGCAGCTCTTTATGGAGCATTCACTTTACTGCTCGGCCTGTCGATCTGCGGGTTTATCTGGTTTGGCGGCAAGATCCGGACGCACGTTGCCCACGACATAAGAATGGACGGCTTCTGTAATCTGCAGCGCCTGTCATTCAGCTACTACGACCTTCGACCTGTTGGCTGGTTGATGGCAAGGATGACGTCGGATTGCGAACGACTTTCAAATATTCTTGCCTGGGGCATGCTCGATCTGGTCTGGGGCTGCACAATGATGCTTGGTATCGCTATCGCGATGCTCTTCATGGACCTCACTCTTGGATTGATCGTGCTATCGGTATTGCCCGTGCTTGCCTGGGTGAGCATGAACTTTCAACACAGGATACTGTCCAGCGCACGTATTGTGCGAAAAACCAATTCCAGGATAACCGGCACCTACAATGAAAGTATCATGGGCGTCCAGACGAGTAAGGCATTCGTCAAGGAAGCCGAAAACCTGAAGAAATTCGGTGGTCTGACAGACCAGATGCACTCTGCATCCGTCATTAATCTGGTCCAGGCAGCATTGTACCTGCCGATAGTCCTGACACTCGGGTCCCTCGCCATAGGGCTCACGCTCGTATTCGGCGGCCTTGAAGTTATCTGGGGCGTCATAACGGCTGGTACCCTGGTGGCTTTCCTGACATATGCTCGTCATTTCTTCGAGCCTATCGAACAACTTGCACACTGGTTCGCAGAAATGCAAATGGCGCAGGCGTCTGCGGAGCGAATCATGAGCCTGGTCATGGCTGAATCTGAAATCAAAGATTCCGAGGAAGTCATCGAGGCGATGAAACAGGACAAAACCGCCAACACGGCCATCGACGGCCACGCAGACCAAATAAACCAGATTACCTTTGAAGACGTTTCATTTTCATATGATGTTGGTGACCCAGTCCTCAACAATATTGACCTGGACATTCATCAGGGTGAGACGCTTGCCATCGTGGGATCAACCGGTGGCGGCAAGTCCACACTTGTAAGCCTGCTATGCCGGTTCTATGAGCCTACAACGGGGAAAATATCAATCGATGGAGTCGATTATCGCAATCGCAGCCTGCACTGGCTTCAATCAAACCTGGGGATTGTGCTTCAGTCTTCCCACATATTCGGCGGTAGCATTATCGACAATATTCGTTACGGCAACCTGAACGCGACCGATGAGGACATTTTTCACGCGTCGAAGCGCGCCGGCGCACACGCATTCATCGAAGCAATGGAAGACGGATACCAGACCTCAGTGGGAGAAGGCGGTTCAAGGCTAAGTGCAGGCCAAAAACAACTCATCTCATTTGCCAGAGCAATCCTTGCTGAGCCAAAGATACTGATCATGGATGAAGCAACTTCATCAATAGACACTGAAACAGAACAACAGATCCAGCAGGGTATGGACGCCCTGCTTTCTGGACGTATCGCCGTGGTCATCGCGCACAGATTGTCGACCATACGAAACGCAGACAGGATTCTGGTTATTGAACATGGGGAAATCGCCGAACAGGGGAGCCACGAAAAGCTCATGGCCATCCAGGGGCGCTACTACAAGCTGTACATCCAGCAGAGCCTTTCCGAATTTGTTGACGAAGAAAACTATTGGCGCACTTGAGCCACTGATTTATGGTTCTATCCCTAGTCTCAAACCATTTGACCCGTTAACAACCGAAGGAATATTCGATCATGAAAGTTGGCTACAAAACGCTTATAGAACAAGCTGAAAAAAATATCGAGACCATAAGTGTCGATGAAGTCGCAGGGTTGTTGTATGACGAGACGGTCACCATCGTCGACATCCGGGATATTCGAGAACTCCAGCGGGAAGGAAAACTGCCTGGCGCGATTCATGCACCGCGAGGAATGCTGGAGTTCTGGGTTGATCCAGACAGCCCCTATCATCGCGAACTGTTCTCGGAAGAGAAAAAGTTTGTGTTTTATTGTGCCAGCGCCTGGCGGTCTGCACTCGCGACACAAACTGTCCAACAGATGGGAATGAACAACGTCTGTCATATGAGCGGCGGGTTCACTGCCTGGAAAGAAGCTGAGCAACCGATTGAGCCAGTAGAAAAGAAAGCCTGATGACTTCTCTCGACTGGAATTGCCCTTACCCCTCCCAACGATCGCCGATTTTCGCCCAGAATGTTGTAGCGTCCTCGCAACCACTTGCGATCGAAGCGGGCATATCTGCACTGCGTCAGGGCGGCAATGCCGTCGATGCGGCGATTGCCACCGCAATTACCCTAACGGTGGTGGAGCCGAACAATAATGGCATAGGCAGTGATGCATTCGCGTTGATTCATGACGGCAAGCAGCTTCATGGCTTGAATGCTTCAGGAAAGTCACCCGCAGGACTCACTCCGGACCGCTTTACTGGACTTGATAAAATGCCTGTCTGGGGGTGGGATGCCGTTACGGTACCTGGCGCTGTATCGGCCTGGGTGTCTATGTCGGAAAAATTCGGAAAGCTCCCTTTTGCAGATTTATTCAGCGACGCAATCCGCTACGCCAGCAATGGCTACCAGGTTGGGCCAAAGTCAGGCGTCTTCTGGAAGGATGCAGTTAATCGTTATAAAAAATTCGATAGTTTTCTCGACACATTTACTGTGAACGGTCGTGCGCCCGAAATCGGTGAACTTGTCCGCCTGCCTGACCATGCCCGGACGCTAGAAAAAATCGCAGCCACAAAAGGCGAAGCTTTTTACAAGGGCGAACTCGCAGACGCCATCGCAGCAGATGCTGCCGCTCATCACGCTGCAATGACACTGGAGGATCTTGAAAATCACGCCTGCGATTGGGTCGACCCTATTTCTATATCTGGCTTCGGCGCAGAGTTGCACGAAATACCACCTAACGGGCAGGGACTTATGGCGCTTATCTCTCTCGGCATTCTCGAGCAGTGTCATAGCAGAGACCTGACACTTGATTCCGCTGACAGCGTACACCTTCAGATCGAGGCCCAGAGAATAGCCTATGCTGATGCCGAACGACATCTTGCGGATATCGCGCACATGCGCACATCGGTCGATGCGCTATTGGATGAAACCTATCTGAAAGAACGTGCGCATAGCATCAACTTGCGCACAACCAACCCGCACCCAACTGCATTAGGCACGGCGCCAGATACGGTGTATCTCACTACCGCCGACGCTAGTGGCATGATGGTGTCGATGATCCAGTCAAATTTCCGCGGTTTCGGTTCCGGCATTGTTGTTCCCGGCACCGGGATCAGTCTCCAGAATCGAGGCTCAGGTTTTGTTCTGGAAGAAGGACACCCAAACCAGGTCGGGCCCGGCAAACGCCCTTATCACACCATTATTCCCGGTTTCATTACCCGTAATAACCAACCCTTTATGGGATTCGGCGTCATGGGTGGTCACATGCAGGCGCAGGGTCATCTGCAGATGATGTTACGGGTTGCGCACTTCAAACAGAACCCGCAGGCGGCATCGGATGCACCTCGCTGGTACGTCTTTGAAGATGGACGGGTCGCGCTGGAGGATGGATTCGATCCAGATGTCGCTCGCGATCTTCAAGCACGCGGGCACGACATTGTAACAGGGAGTCCTGAGTACCTGTTTGGCGGTGCTCAGTTGATTGTAAAACTGGAAGACGGCTACTGTGCGGGTTCAGATCACCGCAAAGAAGGACTCGCCTCCGGCTACTGATGGTGCTGGCGAACCTGGTTACGCCCTGCCGATTTAGCCTCGTAGAGCACCGTATCGGCCCAACCGATCAAGTCCCTGGACCGGACTTCGTCGTCAGGAGTTGCAGTTGCAACGCCGATACTCACCGTCACTTGCAATTCATGCCCGTCGGCTGAGTAGGTAGACTCCGCAATGATATTTCTTAGCTGTTCAGCGAGACGAAGTGCGTTGTCTCCGGAAATATAGGGCAACACAACCACAAACTCTTCACCCCCATAACGCGCCACCACGTCAGAAGGTCGGTTGAACATCCGGTCCACTTCTTTTCCGATAGCCGCAAGACATTCATCTCCTGCGAGATGCCCACAAGTATCGTTTACCTGTGAAGCGAATGACATTACGGCGACTGAACTGGCATTTCAGGCCGATCAAGAAAATACAGGCTCAGTTCTGGTACGTAGGTAATAAGTACCAATGCAACAAGCAACACAAGCATAAAAGGAACAGTGGCCTGATACAGCTCAGTGATCGGTTTCTTGAAGCGATAACTGGCAATAAAGAGATTCATTCCTATCGGCGGTGTGAAATATCCAATCTGCATATTGGCAAGGAAAATAATACCCAGGTGCACCGGATCTACCCCAAAGCGCAGCGCCAGGGGCACAATAAGCGGAATCATGATCACCAACGCAGAGAAGATATCCAATATCGCGCCCAGCGCCAGCAGGATAAGGTTTAACAAAATCAAAAAGGTGAACTTGCTTTCGATGAAAGTCCTGATCCATTCAAACAATGCCTGTGGAATCTCTGCATCCACCAGAAAATTAGTGAACGCTAAAGATACCCCGAGAATCAGCAGGATTCCCCCAACCATTACCATCGCTTCACGAATAACCCTGGGCAACTGTTTGACCGGGACTTCCCTGTGAATAAATACCTCTACGATCACGACATAAAATGCCGTCACGGCAGCGGCCTCTGAAACGGCAAAGAATCCCGAGTAGATGCCTCCTAAAACGATGATGGGTAACGGAGCCTCCCACTTCATATCCTTCAGGGACTGCCACGCCACGCCCCGATGAAAAGGCGTTGCCTCGAGCCGATCGTCCCTGGTCGCCCAGATGCTGTAGAGGGTTAACAGAACAATCATCAAAAGCGCCGGAACAATACCCGCAATAAACAGTTCCTGGATCGTGAACGGATTCGGGAGGTCCATCTGCTGAACAATGACACCATACAAAATAAGGGGTAGCGAAGGAGCCAGCAGTAAACCAAGACTACCCGACGTTGTGACAAGCCCGAGCGAAAAGCGTTCCCGGTAACCACCCTCGACCAGCGCGGGCAACAACAACGCACCAACGGCGACAATAGTGACGCCTGACGCTCCGGTGAAAGCAGTGAAGAACGCACAGGTAATGAAGGCAACAACCGCTAGTCCTCCTGGCATCCATCCCAGGAATGATGCCGTTACTTTTACCAGACGTGTCGACAGCTGGCTTTCTGCCAGAATGTAACCTGCAAAGGTAAATAGCGGTAACGCTAACAACAGTGGTGTGTCAACCAACCGATAGATTTCAATGGGAATAACCGTCAACGGAATATCAGATATATAAAAACCCAGCATGGCCGCGGCGAGGATCACGGTGAACAGTGGCGTCCCAAACAGTGCGAGCAGTGCGATGACAGCAGATCCAAAGATGCCCAATTATTGCTCCCTCACGAACACTGCGTAAGAGAAACGTAATGCCATCACACCGAACCCGAATGGCATAATTGACTGACAGAGCCACACAGGCACTTCAGCAAAGGCGATCGTACGATCCTCGTATTCATAGCTGATGAACACGACCGAGTGGTATGCGGCTACCGCACAAAGAACAGCGGCGAATAACAATGAAACTATCTGAAGCGGCACAAAATATCCGGCCGGGAGAAGTCGGGACAAGAGGTCAATACTGATATGGTTTCTGTCGCGCGTCGCGACCATGGCACCGAGGATGGCAACCCATAATACCAGTATCCGAAGAAAGGATTCAGCCCACAGAAACCCGCTGTCAAACAGGTTACGAAGTAAAATTTGGGTGAGTGCCATGACCAGCATGCTGACTAGCGCCAATACAAGCGCGCCATCTTCCAGTCGATGAAAGCCGGTCCTTAACGTCAGGAAATTTTTTCTAAGAGAAGCCATTGGCCTGTCATTTTAGCGCTAGTCAGACGCTGTAGGCGAACCATTCCGATACTTTTGGAGATTAGCCAGGTAAAGCCGAACGGCTTCGGGGGTAATTTTTCCGGACCCAATGAGCTTCTCAATAGAGCCATCAGCAACGACTCGCCATTCATCAATATGGTCAGGTTCAATGGGTTTGATACCAATTGACTTTAATGCCTGGTAAGCCTTCTCGTTGTCCTGGCGGTTTTCAGAATCCATTTTCAGAAACATCGCATCCACGACTGTACGTACTACCAGTTTATCTTCCTCGGAAATCCGTTTATACGCCTTGCTATCCATTGCTAGCATTGAATAGATATAAACCAGTGGTAAATCTGTCATATACGACACGTGATTGTGCCACTGAAGCGCAAGCACAACCGCTGGAGGTGCCATAACAGCGTCTATCAGGCCGGTCTGCAGGCCGGCGAGTACGTCGGTGATCCCGAGCGGTATTGGGCTGACGTCAAAAGATTTAATGAGTTCGGCGGCAATTGGATCGTTATCGGGGATCCATGCTTTCAGGCCTTTAAGATCAGCAACTGTTTTGACGGGTTCCTGGGTGAGCAGATACGCAAACCCGGTTTCCGAAAATGCAAAGCTCACAATACCTGCTTCCGCCAGTCCGTCGGTAATCATCTGGTCCATCTCTTTCCGGATATAATCAACTTCCTCGTAGGACTGAAACTGCAACGGTAAATTATAAATCTGCAGATCCGGGTAAAATCGTGTTAGTGATCCCGCCGCCAGCACGCCCCCATGTAATTGTCCGATTCGCATTTTCCGGAGTACCGTTTGATCGTCACCCTGGACACCACCCGGATAGATTTTGAATTTTACCCGACCATCTGTCGCGGATTCTATTTCCTTTACACCAGCCCGAAGTTGCTTCATCCATGAAAGCCCATCCGGTGATATCGTCGCGATTTTATAGGTCGCGGCAATGGCAACATCCACATGTAGCAGACATACAAACAGGCAAATAGCCAGAATGGACTTGTTAATCATCTTCTATCCTTAGAAGTAATCTTCTGATGAAGCCTGCAGATCTTTGGCCCGCTCTTGTGCAATTCGATTAGTGAGCGTCATGCCTTCAACCACAGGGTCTGCAGACAGGACTTCGTTAAGTAACCTGTCGTGAAGTTCCTGGTCAAACATCAACCGGGCATACTGCTGGGCGTAGATGACTTTCGTCATCAAATAAGCTTCGTTAATCTCTATAGCCTTCTCAAAGTGCATCCTTCCCTCTTCGGGTTTGCCACCCATTGATGCCGGTAACAGCGTTTCCATTCCACCCATGTACAAGTGGGGACCGCCATTGTCATGGTTTTCGTCCAGTTCGATCACGCGCTCCATCAGCAGCTTGGCTCGGCTGAGTTCGGCAATAACGGCCCAGTCATCACTATTCGCCTGCAGCCTGCCAACCCAGGCAACACCCAATGAATAAGCAATATGGACATCACTAACCTTAAGTGAACTTACCGTCTGTTCAAAGTCGGCGTAGCTTTGCTGGCGGACATCGCAAAGAGGCGATTTTGAAACACAGGCAGCGTGCTCGACATATCGCATACTTTTGTCGCTGAAGAGTTTCACCCGATCCTCATCCACAACCAACGCTGAAAAAGCACCATTTAGGTTTGATGCAGCCAGCAACAGATCTTCCGAATCCGGGCTACTGCGAAGGAAACTGTCCATCAGCAGTAAGTAAGCGGGTACACCTTCCCTCACCGTATCAATGTCTTCACTGTTGAGTATGCTACCCGCGAGATCATCAGCCAACTGGGACGTGATCCCGGAAACCAGATTCGCGCAACCGCTGCCCAACAGAAGCAAACTGGCCAAAAACAGCCCGGGCAATCGACTAAACATTGTTTCTCCTACTAATGGACCCGGGAATTCTAGCGGTTTTGAGCTTCCAGAGTAATACCGATCACCCATTCCCACCAAAGAAAGGGTTCGCCTGCTTCTCAAAGGCTAGTGAGGTTGATGGACCATGACCTGTAATTACCAGGGCATCATCAGCGAGCCTAAACAACCTGTCTGTAATTGAGTGCTCAATGGATTCAAAACTGCCGCCGGGCAAATCAGTCCGGCCTATACCAAGTTGGAACAGGGTATCGCCGGCAATCAATACATCATGGTTCTCGAACCAGAAACTGATGGAACCCGGCGTGTGGCCCGGTGTATGAATGGCAACACCACCACAACAATCTAACGCAGCATCATCTTTCAGCCAGACATCTGGTTCCGGCGTTGGCGTGTAATCCAGACCAAACTTCTGGCACTGGTCTTCCAGTGCGTCCCACAAGAATTTGTCACCCTGGTGAAGTAACAGCGGCGCCCCGGTGCGGTTCTTGATCTCGGCAGAAGCCAGGATGTGATCCAGGTGGGCATGCGTGTGAATTATCCCTTTTACCGTCAGCCCGTGCTCATCAACAATCGCCATAATCTTATCGGGATCCCCACCCGGATCGATAATCAGACAGGTCTTCGCTATCGGATCACCAATAATTGCACAGTTACACTGCAACGGGCCGACCGGGAATGATTCAAAAATCACATCACCCCTAAGCTCAGGAACGCTAAATGGCATATCAATACTCCGGCTGGATCAGCTTCTGTGTAATGCTACAATTTACCACTCTAGACCTTAACTTCCACAGAACATCAACAAAACATCGATGGTTCAGCCTTTAATTTTTCGACTCATTGCCATTCTCTATATTGCATTCGTCTTCCTGACGTCAGCTTTCTTTTTCCTGATCGCCCTGGCGATTTGGCTGACGACCGTACTTTTTGATAAGCGACTCTGGCTTTTACACGTGTTTACTTGCCTCTGGGCCAGTTCGTATATCTGGCTGATGCCGCCATGGTCGGTTTCAATAAAAGGCAAAGAGCACATTGATGCAAACAACACCTACATCATCGTGTCCAACCACCAGTCGCTAATCGATATTCTTGTTGCGTTCACACTGTTTACACATTTCAAATGGGTCTCTAAAGCGGAACTATTCAATATCCCATTGATCGGCTGGAACATGTCGCTCAACCGATATATAAAACTCAGGCGCGGCAACCACAAGAGCGTCAAAACGATGTACAAGGCATGCGAAAAACATCTGAAACGCGGTAGTTCTATCTATCTTTTTCCCGAAGGAACAAGATCCGAATCCGGCAAGATGAGGAAGTTCAAAGAGGGTGCTTTTGTACTTGCCAAGCGCCTGGAAAAACCAATCCTGCCTATAGTCATCAATGGATCAAGAACAGCGCTGCCTAAAAACAGTTTCTACTTTCACGGTGAAACGCATATTGAAGTGACGGTTCTGCCGCCTATTCTTCCAGAATCCTTCAGGGAGGACAGCGCCAAGGACCTGGCGGCACAGGTGCAGCATCGGATAAAACAACACGTTGTCCTGGACTGAACTTCTAGGCTTTGATAACACCGCGGCAGGTCGGAAAGTCGTTACACACCCAGAAAATCCTACCAGCACTCTTGCCCTTAATCGCCTTGCGGATCGTCATGGATCCCGCGCAACCGGGACAGGCCTGAACTTCACTGCCGAGTAATACCGGATCTAGTTTATCCCGCACTTCATGTTCAGAAATATCATTGCTGACAGGGAATTCCAATAGCGGTAAGCCGATATCACCGAATACGCTCTTAACCTGGTCGATGGGTTGTCGCCCGGTAGCACCTGCATCCCGATGCTGGACACCACAGATGACTTCGAGCCTGGTTGCATCACAAAGCAGGTAAGTCACTTTTAATGCGGCCAGGTTCGAAGTCTCTCCTGTGTCGGTTTTTACAAACTCGGACAGAGGCACATTCAACAACACCAGCACGCCTCGCGGAGCAACTTTCCTCAGCAATATCAGCATGTTGCGAGTTACTTCATCAAACAAATGGCTTTTAAGACGATGAAGTATTGGCACCGGCGCATCAACGAAATTCAGTCTATCTGGTTTGACCCCAGCGTCCGCACCCGGACTCGCTTGTTTGAGTTCAATGATGCCTGGATTTATTGCCGCCTAAGCTTCAGCCTGGGCAATAATAGAATCCGGCTTTTTCAGAACCTAATGTGTTTGCCTGAAAGTCTGAAAATCCGCCATATCGGATTCCATAAACGATTCTACTTCCCGCTTACGGAGATACCGGAGCAGCAACACAAAGCCAGTGGTGAAAACAACGAACAAGAAAAAACCTTTCATGGGCTTGGAGTATAGCAATACTCGCCGTAATATTTGTGGTTTGAAAAGCAGAGAACCTCAATGACAGATATCGTACTCACCGAAACCACCGAAGGCATTACCACCGTAACCCTGAATCGCCCTGAACACCTGAATGCACTGTCTGTCGAACTTCGACAAAAACTGGGGGAAGTGTTCATAAAACTAAGAAATGACACTGAAACCCAGGTGATCATACTGACGGGCAATGGCCGGGCATTTACAGCCGGTCTGGACCTGAAGGAACTCGGCCAGCAGGGCATGAATACACCCTCTTCCGGCAATGAGACGGTAGACCTGCAAAAAGCGATTCGTGAGGTCGGCAAACCAGTTATTGGCGCCATTAATGGTTTTGCCATCACGGGTGGGTTCGAACTGGCACTCGCCTGTGACATCCTGATCGCGTCCACTGAGGCTAAATTTGCCGATACACACGTCCGGATGGGTGTTGTACCAGGCTGGGGGCTTTCTCAACGTCTTTCACGACTGATTGGCGCCTCTCGCGCAAAACAACTCAGCTTCACCGGCAACTACCTGAGTGCTGAAACTGCGGAGCGATGGGGATTGGTCAACGAGGTCCTCGAACCGGACGAACTACTCCTCTACTGCCAGAAACTGGCCAAAGAAATTACCTCCGTAGACCAGGACACTCTCAAAGAAGTTCACCGGTTAATCGACTACGGTTGGGAAAATTCTCTGGCCGAGGGGATCGACGAGGAACGCCATGCCAGTCGCAGCAAGAACCGCGACCTTGAAGCCGACACCCTCGAACAGAACAGACTTAACGTTCAATCAAGAGGAAGAGAACTAAACTCATAGCAAGGAACTTCAAAAAACAGACACCCCTGAAGGGCCTAACCCCGGTTAGAGCCCAGTCCCTGCAAGTGCGTGTGCTCGTTAAGCGTGATGATTGAACGCTCGCCGGAACTGGCCCCCATATACCTGCTGATACTCGTGTAATTCGGGTTAAAGAACATCCTGGGCTCCATCCCCATGACGTGTGCAGTCCAGGCGTTCACCACCCCCCCATGGCAGGTGACAGCGACAGTTTTCCCACGGTGGCTCTCGATAATTTCGTTCAGGGTTGTGACAACCTCTATACAGAATTTAGGGAAGTTAATATCTACAATCTTGCCACTCATTATGCGCAACCAGCGGTCATAGTCAGATTTCTTCAGATCTTCCACTGGAATGTAGTGGTCTGCATGCCTATCGTATTCCGCAACACCGTCCCTCAGTACCGGCTCCAGCCCCTTTAACGCTGCAAGTGGCGCCGCTGTCTGGACCGCACGCTGCATTGGGCTCGAATACAGGTGATCAATATGCTCTCCCTCAAGCCACGTTGCCATTCTCTGGGCCTGCTTGTGACCGACTTCAGACAATGGCGGGTCAGCAGGCGTGCCATCTTCAGTTTCGACCTGTAATGGCAGGCCGTGACGTATCAGGATTAATTCCATGCGGTTCTCATCTCTTATTCAAATGTATTAACTGTTTAATGCGCTGACTAACTCAAAGGTCGGTGCCCAGTCTTCAGCTGATTCGTAAGTCCTGCCGATGATAATGCGAGTGACCCCGGCGGCTTCATAATGTGAAATCATTTCTCTTGCGCGGTCTACGTCACCTTCCGGCAGTGTCGCGAACGTGACCACTTCCCCCGGTTTACCCTGTGATGCTTCAGACCGTTCACGGTATTGTCGAATCTGAGGTGCAATTTTATCCAGACGGCCCATGGGCAACCAACCGTCGCCATACTTTAGCGCTCGGTCAATCGCATGGGGCGCAGACCCACCAATATAGATAGGTGGTCTCGCAGGCCTCGGCCTAAACAGGAAGGACTGGTCGTTTGCCGCGACAATATCGTTGTCAAAACATTCGTGCAGAAATGCCAGGATCTCATCCGATAGCCGACCTCGCTGGCGCCTGTCGACACCCAACGCCCGAAACTCCGAGTCCATCCAACCAATTCCAACCCCAAGCAAGAGACGCTCACCGGACAACTCCTGGATGGTGGCGATTGCTTTCGCCGTGGGCAGCTTCGGACGATAAGGAAGGATCAGTACACTGGTGCCAATCATGATTGACTGGGTCTGGCCTGCCATCCATGCAAGCGACGTTAGCGGGTCCAGGTATCGCCCCCCGGAACCTTCGGCATCATCAGGGGGAATGGCAATATGATCGACGATCCATGCGGATTCGACACCAGCAGACTCGGCTTGCTTAAGAATACTGGTAATCGTGTTACGGGACGACTGAGGCCCCATAACCCTGATGTTGATGCCGATTTTCATGGCATCAACGGATCTACCCAGCGGCTATAGAGACGTTGTAGACCCCTGCCTGTCGGGCAGAATCCATTACCTGGATCATGGTATTGGTTTTACTTTCCGGATGTGGCTGAACTACAACCGGCGCATCCGGGTTTTCGGCGTGCAATCGTTCAATGTTTGCCCTTACTGCACGAACATCGATATCCCTGCCTCTGATTCGAATTCGATCACGGCTGGTGATCCGCACCACAATACTTTGTTTGTCAGCATCTTTAACATTCTGGTTTTTGTCAGGGCTGTTAACGTCCAGACCAATTTCCTTTACGAATGTCGCTGTCACAATGAAGAAAATCAACATGATGAACACAACGTCCAACATAGGGGTCAGGTCTATTTCACTATCTTCCTTATACTGTGGGGCTAGTACTCTTCGCACTGTGTTACTCCAGAATGATTGCTTCTAAGTCAATTCGCGGACGAAGCATACTAGGACTTTTATTGAACGTCTACCTGGCGTCATTAAACAGCCCTGAGCGGTATTTGGTGAACAGCCCTGAGCTGTACTCGCAAAACAGCCCTGAGCGGTACTTAACAAACAGCCCTGAGCGGTACTTGGTCAACAGCCCTGAGCGGTACTTGGTCAACAGCCCTGAGCGGTACTCGGAATCAACTAAATTTGACCGAATGATGGTTAG
>Ga0206678_10001359_pt1 | contig 15842 bp, 11 predicted proteins | sample M180m12015metaG_FD_155453 | JGI IMG/M metagenome (GOLD analysis project Ga0206678, IMG submission 155453) | Ammonia-oxidizing marine archaeal communities from Monterey Bay, California, United States - M1 80m 12015 | ecosystem: Environmental > Aquatic > Marine > Intertidal zone | place: USA... | reverse complement strand
TATGCATGTAGAGCCGAAGGCGGAGAATTGACGGACGCGGGTTCAACTCCCGCCACCTCCACCAAATTCTACTCCAAACAACTCTGATGGAGTCCTAAAAGCCCGGTATTAATGGGCTTTTTTCGTAATGCCTATAATAAACGCAAAACCACTTGGCTGATTGGCCTGACCAGTTTACCATGAGATCTTCTAAGGAAGAGCAATGTGTTATGCAAGAGACGTGGCGATGGTTTGGGCCGGAAGATACCGTAACCCTGCAACAAATCCGTCAAACTGGTGCCACTGGCGTTGTCACGGCGCTTGATCATATCAAAACGGGTATGATCTGGCCGCTTGAAGAAATCAAAGCCCGGCAAACATTGCTGACTCAAAATGGACTCGAATGGACTGTTGTAGAAAGTGTGCCTGTTCATCAGGATATAAAACTCAGAAATGGTAACTACAAGACTTATATAAACAACTATCGGCAAAGTCTGGTTAACCTTGGCAGACAGGGGATCAACAGAGTCTGTTATAACTTCATGCCGGTCGTCGACTGGACCCGTACCAATCTGAGTTTCGAACTTGAGAATTCATCTAGCGCGCTTCGTTTTGAAATGTCAGATTTTATCGCCTACGACATCCATATTTTGGAGAGACCCAATGCGATATCTGACTACAGTGAGGCCCAAGTAGTCGCAGCAGCAGAGCGGTACTCGGGTATGGGCGATGCAGATGTAATGGATCTGGAATCTAATATCATAGTCGGGTTACCGGGCGGCGAAGGCTCCTTCGACCGCCAAGGTATTAAGGAGGCAATCGAAGCGTTCCAGGGGATCGGTACTAGTGGTCTCCAGCGCAATCTACAGTTATTCCTTTCAGACATCATCCCCGCAGCTGAGGATGCCGGGGTTGTTCTCGCAATCCATCCTGACGATCCACCTTTCTCTCTTTTTGGATTGCCCAGAGTCGTTTCAACAGCGCAGGATGCCAGGGCAATTATCGAATCGATACCCAGTACCAGCAATGGCTTAACACTGTGTGCTGGCTCCTATGGTGCTAGATCAGATAACGATCTTGTCGCCATGGTCCATGAATTCGGCCCCAGCATTCATTTTGTGCACCTTCGTAACATCCGCCGGGAAACCGACGGCTCCTTCTATGAAACAGCGCATTTAGAGGGTGACAATGACATTGTCGGTATCATCAGTGCTCTGTTGAATCAGGAATCAGCTCGTCGGAAGAATAATAGTCCTATGACCGAGATTCCAATGCGCCCTGACCATGGGCATGCTATTGGTGATGAAAAAAACGATCCCACTGTCCGTCCCGGGTACTCTTTTGCGGGTCGACTAAAGGGCCTGGCTGAATTGCGTGGTGTTATCCACACGCTGACGACATTGGCTCAGCGAGGTTAACCTAGACCGATGCTCCACCCTGATCGCCTGTTCCCTTCTGATCTCAACACGCGTGATATTGCCCGAAACTTATATTCTCAGGTAAAAAATCTGCCAATTATCAGCCCGCATGGCCATACTGATCCCGCCTGGTTTGCCGATAACCAACCCTTCGGAAACCCAACAGACTTGCTGATAACACCTGATCACTATATTTTTCGAATGCTGTATAGCCAGGGTATTTCGCTGGAACAACTTGGTATTTCAGCAGTTGGGAAGAAAGCTCAGACTACTACTGGTCCGAAAGAAGTCTGGCGAATTTTCGCTTCGAATTATCATCTCTTCAGGGGTACACCGTCACAACTCTGGCTGGATCATGTATTTGCTGAAATTTTCGATATACCAGATCAACTAACCGCGGACACGGCTAATGCCTACTACGACAACATCGATGCGCTTTTGCAAACAAAGGACTTTCTGCCGCGCAGCCTGTTTGAAAGGTTCAACATCGAACTATTGGCAACGACTGAATCCCCTTTGGATGACCTTAAGCACCATAATGTAATATTAGATTGCGACTGGCAAGGTCGAGTTATCACCACCTTCAGACCGGACCCTGTATTGGACCCGGAATTCGAAGGTTTTAAGGCTAATTTATCGACCCTGGCCTCAATCACGGGAAAAGATACAACCTCCTACTCGCAATACTTGGAGGCATTAAGAGATCGACGGGCTTTCTTTAAAGCCCACGGTGCTACCGCAACTGATCATGGCCATCCAACGGCCGGTACCGCAAATCTTTCTAGATCAGCATCCGAAGCGCTCTTTAAGAAAATTTGCACAGGTGATTTCTCAGCTGTAGAGGCCGAATTATTTCGCGCCCAGATGCTGACTGAAATGGCTGCGATGAGTCTGGATGATGGCTTAGTTATGCAGATCCACCCTGGCTCCTATCGTAATCACAATAGCCATCTGTTTGAAACATTTGGTCGAGATATGGGGGCCGATATCCCTGTGCAGACCGAGTATGTCAAAGCTCTAAAACCCCTGTTGGACCGATTCGGCAATGAACCAGATCTCTCGGTCATTCTATTTACCCTGGATGAAACTGCTTACAGTCGTGAGTTAGCACCATTAGCCGGGCACTATCCGATACTCAAACTCGGGCCCGCCTGGTGGTTTCATGACAGTCCGGAGGGTATGCGTCGAATACGGGAACAGACCATAGAAACGGCCGGGTTTTATAATACCGTCGGTTTCAATGACGATACACGTGCATTTCTTTCCATCCCTGCTCGGCACGATATGTCTCGACGAATCGATTGTGGTTTTCTCGCTGGACTGGTTGCCGAACATCGAATGGATGAACAAGAGGCGTGCCTGGTGGCTGAGCAGCTGGCTTACAGTCTTGTTAAACGCGCCTACAATCTCTAGTGCAAAACAGACTTTCTGAAAACAGCTTGAATGCTTTCGATCTTGCTCGAAGGCCAGTCTATTCCCGCCGCAATATCAAGCCTGGCATCCTCCATATGGGCATTGGCGGGTTTCACCGTGCCCACCAGGCCGTTTACACTGAAGACATTTTGGATGGCGGTGATCATCGCTGGGGAATTATTGGCGCCAGCCTACGTAGCACGACCATGCGCAGTCGGCTCGCGCCGCAGGACTTTCTCTACACCCTCTGTACCAAGCACGCTGATCATAATGAGTATCGAGTGATTGGCGGAATAAAAGATGTGCTTACACTATCGCAACATCAGCACCAACTCATTGAACTGATTGCATCACCCGAGATTAAGATCATCACCCTAACGATTACCGAGAAAGGTTATTGCCTGACATCAGGTGGAGAGCTTGACGAAGAACATCCCGACATTCAAAAAGATCTCAGTAATCCGCATTTTCCTATCTCTGCACCAGGGCTGCTTGCCAGAGGCCTGCAGACGAGAATGGAAACAGGTTCTGGCCCTATTAGCATTATTAGCTGCGATAACCTATCAGGCAATGGTCACAGTACACGCCAGGCAGTAACAGGTATTGCCGGCCTATTCAGTGATGCAACTGCTCACTGGATAAGTGACCATGTCAGCTTTCCAGACACGATGGTGGATCGAATCGTGCCGGCAACCAGTGAGACAGATGGATTGAGTTTTGTGAATGAAACTGGCATCGAAGATCACGGATTGGTTGTTTGCGAACCGTTCAGCCAATGGGTGATTGAAAATACCATTGCAGGTGAGCGACCGGAGTGGGAGAGAGCAGGCGCGCAATTCGTAGATGACGTAGCTGTCTACGAAGAGGTTAAATTGCGTTTATTAAATGCTACCCACTCGGCCATGGCTTATCTCGGCCTGATCGCGGGTTATACGTTTATACACGAGGCCATGGCCGATCGTGTATTGGCGCGGTTTGTGGCTTATCTGATGGATGAAGAGATAAGTCCTTTGATTCGTCGCCCCTTAGGTTTTGATCTGCAGCAGTATACTCGAAGTATTCTCGAGCGATTTGCTAATCCCTCTATCCAATACAGGACAGCACAGGTAGCAAATGATGGTTCGCTTAAACTGCAACAACGCATCTACCCTACGCTTGCTGAACACTTGAAACTAAATACCAGTTCATCTGGCCTGGTGCTAGTCGTTGCTGCTTGGCTGCATTGCCTTAGCTCCCCCGATTATGCTTCCTTCTTTAGTGATCCAGTTGCTGACCTTGTCAGGGGTTACTCGGGAGACAATCTTGCCCATTTGCTGTCTTCTGAATCAAAAAAATTAGGTGTTATCTGGGAAGATGAGCAGTTTAAGCATCAGGTTAACAAGGTAGTGGCGGACCTGAAGCAGGATCATATTTACACGATCATGCAGCGAGCGATGGGCAGCGACTAGGCATTTTTAGTTAGAAAAGTGTTGGGCTGCAGACGCTGTAGATGCCTCTATATGCTTCAACATGGCTTTTTTGGCTGCTTCCGGGTCTCTGTTTTGCAGCGACTTGAAGATTGCTTCGTGTTCGTCCAACATGGGATAAACACCTTCCTCGATAATAAGGCGGTGAAAGCCCCGACTCAATCCGCTTTGAACGCGGAGTGCCCACAACCACGAAATCGTTCTGGCAATAGGTGTGTTTTGTGCTGCCTCTGCGATTAACTGGTGGAACTGACTGTCATAAGCTTCGATTTCTGGGGTTCCAGCAGTCCGGTGCATCTCGTCGTATATATTTCGAAGCTGTTGTAGTTGATCATCGCTGATTCGCTCTGCTGCCAATGCACAGACTTCAGGCTCAATCAGTAAACGCATCTCCAGAATTTCAAACGGACCGATCCCTTCATCTGCAACCACAGCCGGTTGCTGCAGCTTTTGGTCTGCGACATAGATGCCTGAACCGGTTCGAACTTCGATGAGTCCAGAAACTTCAAGTGCTACCATGGCTTCCCGGATGGATGGGCGACTAACCTTGAGCATTGCTGCAAGATCCCGCTCAGATGGTAGTTTGTCACCAGGGCTGACATCGCCGCTCAAAACAAGGTCAGCAATGCGTTTCGCGACTCTAACATAGAGGCGCTCCTGAGTATCAATCGGTTCAAGTTTAACCACGTCTATCTCTTACTTCCCATTAACTGTTTGCTCTTGCTATCTGTCTTTGCATGAGCCCAAAGACTTGCTGTGGACGCGTTAAGTACCTGCCCAAAGCCAGCCCAATGCCACTCCTGTACTGTATAACACGCTTGAAACAACCAGGATGACACATAGACTCATTGCGCTATTGTATACCAATGCTTTGCTGCCAGTTGGCATATCTTTGCCAAGATAATCACTTCGATTGTTTAGTATCAGCCACCCTACATAGGCAATGGGTAAAAGTAGACCGCAAAATGCCGAAGTCGGCAAAATTACGTAAGGCCCCATACTGGACCAAAGGAACACCCCTAGTACTGCCGGTGTAGGAATTAAGCAGGCCAGTCGATAGGCGGATGAATCTTCATCGAGATCAAACATCTCCATGGCAGCTGCCCCGCAGGTGAGCATGTGCATGACCAGGGAACCGGCAGCCATGCCAAGAACACCCAATGGAAAGATGAGTCGACCGACAAGGTCTCCCATTCCTGCTTGGGCAAACATAATACTCGCCTGGGCCGGCGCAAGCCTATTTTGAGTTGTGCTTTCGCCATCATAAAGCGATGCTGCGGCAGCAATGGAAATCAGGCTGGTGATGATTAAATAGGGAAGCACCAATCCGAGCACAATATCGTACCGAGCCAGATCTCTTTGTTCCGTTCCCCAGCCGCGGCGCAGGATTGTGTATCCATAAACGAAAGTCATGTTGATCCCCACGGCTGTGCCCAGCGCCGCCATCATAGTAGTTACTCCAATGCCGGTGTCAGGAAGCGAGTGAGGAACAAAACCCCACAGTACATCTGACCAGTTGATTGATCCATTTAGGCCCGCACTGATCACGACCCAGGCAAAACTGGTGGCTATCAGGGCAGTGAGTATTTTGATACCGTTTTCAAACAGGCGAACCCCATGATTGCCTTTCCCGTAGTTCCATACCGTCGTGGCACACCCAATCCATACCAGTACTGCAAGAGCAAATAAATAGACCTGCCTGCCAGTGTCTGTTTCTTCATTCTTCAAGGAAAAGCTGAAACTAACCTCTATTGCCTCTTCCAGCATCCCTGCCGCAAGGGGGTAATGGGAAAATCCCCAAATGATGCTTGAACCCAGTGCAGCGATAGCCCAAAACCAAGCTAGGCTGGGTGAAAGATGTTGTTTCATTGCAACGAAAGGTTTTTTACCTGTTGATAGAGTCTGGTGAGCCAGGGCGAACAACATAATGCAACCGATAATCATTGCCACAGGCTGTATCCACAGAAATTCGAAGCCAAACAGGGCGCCAATGGAAAGCGAGGTGATGGCTGAGCCTCCACCCAGCGTCATGGCTCCCTGAAGCCAGCCAGGGCCGCCACTCTTAATCAGTTTTAAGATCGAGGTCATTGGTAAGACTTCTTCATATCAGTTTCTACTTGCAGGTCTTTGGGTGCCCGAAGCGATGCGTTATGTATTTTCTCCTGCAGCCTGGCTTCGTATTGATTTGTATCAATCGGCACTGTAACTGTTTCGTTGTTCCAGGCGGAAAGTAAAATTCCATTCGCTAGCTGTAACGAACCAAGCCCTTGTTCAGTTGGCGTTAGCAATTCGCTACCGATTTCCAGGGAATCAACAAAATTCTGCAATACTGCTGCGTGTTGATTGGATTCCTCGTTGATTTCAATGACTTCCCGATCAAAGACTGGCATACCAAACATCTCATGGGTAGTTCGACAATGGGTTCGAACATTTTCGCCGGCCCTAAGCACGTCAATGACGCCGTGTTCGAGGATGAGGCTACCGCGGTCGCCAACAATTTCCAATCGGTTTACACCGGGTGCTTCACCACTGCAGGCAGTTAAAGTGCCGATGGCACCATTGTCAAAGGTCATGATGGCGCTCACCTCATCTTCAACATCGATATCATGGTGCTTGCCAAAACCAACCTTCGCGGTAATGGAATCGGGTAGACCGACCAGCCACTGCAATACATCCAGGTTATGGATGCACTGGTTGATCAATAGGCCGCCACCTTCTCCTGGCCAGGTACCCCGCCATCTACTCACCTTATAGTAGATGTCGGGCCTGTACCATTTGGTCATGGTCCAACCGATGCGCTGCAGGTTTCCGATCGCATTATTCATAAGCAACTGTTTTAACCTTGCGTAAGCCGGATCAAACCGCTGGCTCAGCATGATGGCAAACTGAAGATGATCCGGAACCAGTGCCAGAAGTTTTTCGGCTTGACCTACCGACATTGCAAGGGGCTTTTCCATCATGATGGGCAGGCCGCACTGAATAGCTGCTTGCGCTATTTCGACATGGCTCATGGTTGGTGTTGCGATGAGGACTGCATTGATGTCAGCGTGGCTGAACATTTCTCGATAGTCTTTGAAGTGAGGCACATCTGTTTGCAGACTGGACGCCGACCTTGATGCTGTGGCCGCAAGCTGTGCGCCTTTGATTTTCCCCGATTGCAGTAATAGGATGTGCTGACTACCGATATTGCCGGTTCCAACAACACCGACTCGAACAACCATCTAGTCAGAGACACGGGGTAATTCAACCCCGCCCTGCATTGCCAAACGAACAGCTGTGACCTTTCCAGTTTTACCCCAGAGAAATTCAATCCTGAAATCGCGAGGTTCGAAGAAGAAGTGATCGTCTTTTTCTTCGCGCATAGGGCCATTAAAAAATACAGATTGCACCATTAGGCCGCGCCCGTCATAAGTAAATTTAAGCGTAAAGTTGCCGCCACCATAAGTACCAGTATACTGACGATAATGGGTATTGATTTTAATATCGGTCAGTTCTTGTGCCGTCCATAATTTCGATCGCCCCGCCGTTTCGTGTCGCACCTGTTGGATAAACCTGGGTTCGATAACTCTGCCTGAATGGCCCCAGGCTCGATGCAGATAAGTGAGTAATCCGCTGGCGGTATCGTCGTCGAAATCAGCTAAACCAGCATGCCCGGGCATGACCGAATTCCAGGCTTGACCTTTAACAATAATAGGGCCCTGCAGTCCCTGGAGTATTATTCTGGCAAGCCTTTCGCTGGGACCGGTGACCCATTCGGACTCGGCTAGGGGTGGTCCTAATGCAGCAATGCCTTTACCATCCCTGCCATGGCAGATACCACACCGGCTAAGGTAATAGTCCTCACCCATTTTCTTTCGACTGCGCTGTGCCGGGGACAAGGGAGTCGCATTTTCAGCCAGATTATCACCTTCCCAGGTAAAAGCGCTTCGCACCTTCGAGATGGCCGGCCAGATTTCATCGGGCGGATTGGCAAATAGGCGATGCTCTTCGTCGAGAACAACCCGTTTGAAGCGTTCATCCCGGGTGACATCGAACAGACCTGCCAGCATTGTTTCCTGTAGCCAAGGTTGTTCCTCGGCCATCACATAATCTAAAAGCAGGTTGCCATTCTGAGGCGAAGCTCTGAATGATTGGCTGATTAAACCTTTAATAAAGTGGGTCGATTTTTCGTTTATCTGGTTCCACCCTTGCGCGGATATTGCGTCAATAATTGTTAACTCATTTTGGCGACTCGCAGCCTGGATGGCGGTTTGCTGCAAGCTGCTTGGGTCATTCCCCATGAGACGGCTAACTAAATATTCGATGACATCCCCCCGACCATTACTCGCGGCCAGATACAGGGTCGCGTGATGTGAGATCGATGCTTGATCGGAGTGTATCGCCAGTTTGAGTAATTCTTCGGCAGAGAGTAGGTTATGACCTGCCCTTACTGCGGCAAGCTGGATTACGGGGTTATTGTTGTCCAGTGCTTTGGTTAGAGTCCGGCGATCGAGCGTCCCTCGACCTTCCAGTGTCCAGATCGCATGGACAGCGGCAAACTCGTTAGCGCCTGTTGCAAGCTTGCGTAAACCGCGGTCAATACCTGGGTCCTTCGCGGCCAGTAGTAATCTCTGGGCGGTATCTCGAACCCAACCATTGTTATCTTCGAGGTGCTTTAAAAGTTTGCGTCCGCTGGCGGAAAACTGGGGTGGAGGCTTCTTTAATTTACCGTTGGCAGCAGTAATTCGCCAGATGCGCCCCATGCCGATTGGTTCGTCCAGCCCGCGCGACAAAGCTTGTGCACGCAGCTCATCGGAGAGGAACACCTGGTCCTGAATAATACCTCGATACATATCCACGATATACAATGCGCCATCGGGTCCTACATCGACATCTACCGGGCGAAATCTTTCATCAGTCGAAGCCAGGAATTCCCGTTGACCCCATTTTTCATCTTCGTACAGGATATGATCTGTGTTGCGATCGAGGTCATTGGGCAACAGGCGTAACTGGATCACGACATTCCCGGCAGGTTCAGCCACGAAAACATCCTGGCGGTAGGCCTGTGGAAACTGGTCTCCGCGATAGTAGGTCATGCCACTGGCGGAGGTAGGCTTGTCTAGTCGTCCGTCTTCTCTGAGCACACCGGGTACATAGGCACGATTGACACCCGGATTGACTCGGACTGCAAACACCTGGTCTTGTTTACTGATCTGAGTATTCAGGCCGGGTCCTCCGGAATTACCGGCTTCGATGACAGGCTGGGCGTCATAAAGATCACCCAGTAGAAAGTTTGAATTGGTGTTGTAGTAAAGCAGGCCCTGATTGTCCTGGGTAATACCCCATTGCCCACGAAACAGGGTCGGTTCAACGACAAGGCTGCCATTTTGAATCCGCATTCTTCGATCTGATTTGGCGTTGTAGATCCAGTTGTCAATTGCCATTAGAAGGCCATTTTCAGCGTGCTCTACATTGCCTGGTTGATCGCCGTAGTTTACGAGCCTAATCTTTTTTTGGCAGTCGATATCTTTCGATGCGCCAGTTTGGCTCGGACAGAGCCATAGATTCGGCGGCTCGCCTATCAGGAGGCCTTCGTTAACAATGGCGATGGCCCTTGGCAGTACCAGGTGATCGAGTAAAACCTGGCGAAGGTCAAATTCGCCATCGTTGTCCGTATCCATGAGTTTGACGACTGTGCCGACGGGTTCCTTATCACCAGCGCCATAAGCATCGGGCATAAAACCACGCATCTCTGCCACATACAGATTACCGATTTCATCCCAGGCAATGGCGACCGGATCTTCAGTGAGCGGTTCTGCCGCCACCAGTTCAATGTTAAATCCCGGGGCAATAGCGAAGGCCGCCAAGGCTTCAGTGGGGCTCAGTTCTGGTGCTGGCGGTGTCTCAAGAGAGAGATAAAAAGGTTTTTCATCAGCCCAGGCTAGATGAACCGTCAACAGGATTAAGACTATAGCAAGGGCGTGCAAGGTCAGAATGTCATCTGGTTCAGATAGGCATAAGAGCGTTCAATAGATTGCTCTGGTGTTGGCGGATTATCCCGTTCGACGAAGAAGTGCTTCGTTCCCTGGGCGATTGCTTTGCGAGTGAATGCAGGGAAATCAATTTCTCCATCACCAACATCAGCAAAATCACCGTTATTGTCAATGTCCTTCAGGTGACAGCTTGGAAAACGGCCGGCAAAGCGTGTCAGGTAATCATCAAAACTTCCGCCACCTTTCACGATCCAGTAGGAATCCAACTGAAAGCCAACTTTCCCCGGGTCTGTCTGTTCTAGCATCAAATCATAAGGAACGACGCCATCAATGGGTGCAAGTTCCCAGTTGTGATTGTGATACCCGAACAAGATGCCATGTTCCGAGCAGAGATCTCCTGCCTGGTTTAGCAGCTCAATATTTCGCTTCACCTGATCCAAGGTGCTAAAGTGCTCGGCCATCATTCCGGGTAAATTAAGGTACTTCTGATTGAGGTGTTCAGCATCTTCGATGGCGTTGCGGACATTCTCCAGCAGAAACTCAGGTTTGCCGCGCTCACGAAAAACTTTGAAAATTTCATCCCGGGATAACTGCATAGTCCCTTCGGGTAATACCGGAGAAATCCGGCCGACCGGCGCACTGGGATTATTTTCAGTCAGTAGTTGTTGCACATAGTTGGCAGGTCGACCGAGAAAACCCATGGCAGAAAATTCGACCTCACTGTAGCCGATCTCAGCTACCCTAGCCAGAGTCCCCTCGAAGTCCTTCATCATCAACGACGTGACCGTCGAAAGCTGCAAGCCGATATTCTCGAGCCTGGTCTTGGTCACGATTTCCTGTCGAGTGAGCTCCTGGCTACAAGCACTAAGAAATCCTGATGAAAGAACCACGCCCGAGGTTAGATAAAGAAACTCTCTGCGCCGCATAACTATTCCCTGTCGCTTTCTAGAAATTGAATCCTACCCTAATACCGGCGTAAGATTGAGCTTCTCTTGGTAGGACATGGGCGTATACGGGTGTTCCTCCCCAGAGCCCGCCAACATTGCCTTTACCTGTGACGAATCTTTCGTCCGTTACGTTGTTGGCAAACAGGGTAACCTCATAACGTTTATGTTCGCGTTCAACAATGCCCATACTGATATTCAGCACAGCATAACTATCCTGTACAGATCCAGGGTCAGCTAGCAGTGAAAAATTAACATCGCTCTGATAGTGGTAGGACAGATTGAAAAAACCATCAAATGGCATGGCGCTTAACGGTTGAAAGTACTCAGCGCTGAGTGTCATTTTGACATCAGGTGAATTGTTCAACTCCTCACCAGCGAGATCCTGCGCTGTTCTGCCGGTCACCGCATTAGTCTCACATCCCTGGGCGGCGCTTTGTCCGCTCCAGCAGTCTGCTCCGGCGAAAGACTTGATCTCTGCATCGATGTAGGCCAGACCTCCTACCAGTCTGAGGTTCTCAGAGATCAGGGCCTGGAAATCTACTTCGACACCCCAGGTCTGAAGTTCACCAACGTTGGTGATCCCGAGTTCGATGATACCATCTACGATACGTGCCTGTTGTGCCTGAAAATCATCATAACTTGCAGAAAAGATCGTTGGATTCAACTGGAGTCGGCCATCCAGGAAGGTTCCCTTGAGACCAAACTCAATCGACGAAGAGTCCTCAGAACCCACTGGGTTGTCCGATGTGCTTTGCCTGAAACTTGACGAGATATCATAGCCTTGTCCCTTATAGCCAATCGAATAAGAAGCAAACCACATCAAATCGTCAGTGGCATAGTGTTGGATGCTGATTTTCCCAGGGGTCGCGGTTTCGGAGTTGTCACCTATAAGACGCAGATCCGTTAGTGCGTTGTCAAAGTCGTGAGATATTTCTTCGCTATTAAGTCTGAGTCCTGCAGTGATGTCAGTTCGGTCGCTCAGACTCCAGGTGCCCTGTGCATACAGCGCGAGTGACTCAGTGCCCGTTTTAGCAACCCAGTCTGCGGAGAAAATAGGTCCCCGAGCAAAGTCCCGATCGTATTGAATGTCGGAATAAAACAAACCAACAACATATTCAAAATCGTCGGATGCTGGCGAAACCAGCCGAAACTCGTGTGATAACGATTCCAACTCGAAACCGCCACCCTGATTGATACCGCCAGAAAGAGCGCCACCAGTAAAAACAGCCAGCAGATCGAAGTCCGTGCCATCGACATCTGTTGTGACGTCGTAGTCCCATTCGGTATAAGAAGTGACCGATAGGAACTGATGCTCCCCCCAATCTGCTTCAAACCTCAATACGACGCTGTCACTTTCCGACGCATCGGTTGTTGGATCATCCACCGCAACCACATCGTTGTCTTCTGAAGGAGTAACACTGGTGAGAACTGCGGCATTGGGAATTGCGCCCAGAAACATTGCAGCTGCCGGCACATCACTATAGGGCCTATGACAACAAGTGGACTCAGACTCACTATGCTCGACGCTCAATGTGGCCGACAATGAATCGGTCATATCCCAGACCACCTTGCCTCTGACGCCGCTGGACTCATTGCCGTTGACATCGGCATTATTTGCCACATTTTTCACGTGACCGTCTGATCTGTCTCTGTCAAAGGCGGAAATACGAAAACCCACTGCTTCGCTGAGGGGGCCGCCAATTGTTGCGGACATTGAAGTTTCGTCATCGTCGGTCTTGCTGACCCGAAGTTTGCCGTTGAACTCCTCTCCAGGTGAGTTGGTGACAATGTTAATCACCCCGGCTGATGCACTTTTTCCAAACAGTGTGCTTTGCGGTCCTCGCAGCACTTCGATTCGATTAATATCGGAAAGATCAGAAAATGCCTGCGCCGAACGAACCACCGCAACATCATCGACTATAATGGAAACGCTGGGATCGATATTGGTGCTGAACACATTCGTGCCGATTCCACGCAAACTGAATCCGCTGTTTGTCGCCCAGTCGCCCCGATTCATAGTTAATGAAGGTGAAATTCGGGTGAGATCCGTGTACTCATCAATGCCCATGGCTTCAATCGTACCGGCATCCACTACACTAATTGCAACAGGGACATTCTGAACGTTTTCCGCACGCTTAGTCGCGGTTACGATGATTTCTTCGATGGCGAGTTCTGCAGCCGTAGAGTATGTGGCCAACAGTGCTGTTACGATACCCAAAAAAACGCCTATTATTTGAATTCTACGCATATTCTTACCTGCTTGGTATTAGAAGGTGGCTTGGCAAAATTGGTCAAGCCACTTTGCCAGTATACCACTTTAATAAAAAGGATCATGATAAGCAACTGTATTGATTGCCCACTCTATCGAGGTGTTGAGGTAAAACGATATGGCGCAACCAAGGAGCGGTTTTCGCCTTGACCACTTTTCTTGAATTGTTATTGGGCTCCATTTTCCAGGGCTGCAACCTTCTGTCTGACAGTGGCATTGGTTTGTTAAATTGGTTGCGATCAGAAACGACCGTTGCACCTGTGTGTCTGCTGATGCGTGTCGGTAGACGGCACGACTTCAGGGCATGGTGGACGTTAGAAAAACAGAATATTGAACTATCAACAGAGGGTTTTGGTACCGAGGTCTACGTGATGAAGTCTGCCATTCTCACATCAGTATCCTGGATGGTGATCTAATTGAGGTCGATTGGTACTATTGCGCCATGCTGCTGAATTACCTGAGCCGCATAGCGATGTCCATTGGCTGCTGCTTTTAGCCTCGAATCTCCGTTCATCCTTGCAGACAGGTACCCGCCATTGAATGAATCCCCTGCGCCGGTTGTGTCGACAATGACATCAAGGTTAATAGCGGGGATTTCGACAATTCCATGATTAGTTTCCACCAGACAACCTTTTCGCCCCTGTTTGATAACCGTTTCTGCCACTCCCAGATTACCCAATGTTTCGAACAGGTCCTCTGCTGCGGATAAGCCAAACAAGGCTGCGTCGTCCTCGAGAGTCGGTAAAGCCAGGTCGACCTGTGCATAGAAATCCTTGTAAATTGTTTGAGCTCGCTGCTGATCTGGCCAGCGTTCTGGACGGTAATTGCTGTCAAAGGCAACCAAACCTCCCTGTCGTCTGTAGTCAGCCAGGAAGCCCAGTAATGCATTAAGCGCAGCATCTGCATATAGGGATAGAGTGACGCCGCTGAGATATAACAGTTCAAATTTTCTTAGCTCGGTAAACAACTCAATCGATTGTTGTGGGTCATCGAAAAGCTCACGTGCAGGTGAATTGTCGCGCCAGTATAGAAAACTGCGTTCTCCAGCGGGATCGGTCTCTATCATATATAGGCCTGGTAGCCGACCGGCCACGTTCCTGATCTGACTACAATCAATACCCGCATGCCGCCATTGCTGCATCATCCAGTGACTCTGCGGATCGTCACCCAAGGCGGTAAAGTAGCTCACCTGCTGGTCTGAACCAGCGAGGTAAAAAGCAGTATTTAGGGTATCGCCGCCAAAATATAGTTTTTTTAATTCTGGGGATTCACCATCAACTGATGACAGCTCCAGCATGCATTCGCCCAGCACACCAACGCTTTCTACTGCCGACAAATCTAGGGGGACACCAGCCATGCGATGTTGCGATTTCATTTTTTTAGCCATCAGCACATGCCAAAGAAAAAGCTATTTCTAAGTTACCAAGAGCTTAGAGAGATTCAGTTGTAAATTTACAACACGCCATTAAACTGCCTGACCATTCGACCAAGCTAGAGTATCTTAATCGTTATTTGATTTTATATAAAACACCGGTTTATATATTATTAAACCGATGCCATCTGCGCCATTGTCTGTTCTGGGTGTGCAAATAGGTGTTTAATTCTTCTCATCCCCATGGCTTGTTATGTATTAAATGCCTGCTGATAATCTTTTAAGAATGCATGACTTGGACAGCTTGTATTTTTTCCAATAAATGTTGGCACCATGTTGGCTATCAGAGGAATAATCACTGCGCCTAACCTATCTGGATTTGGCTCTACAGCCAGACAATATTTAACATTTGGCTTCATCTCAAGATAAAGTTGTGACGCCGGACTTGCATTAGCTTTAGCTCGAAACAGATGGTTACCAGAATCGATCATAAATTTATCGTATTGATTATTTTGTAGCTCAATAAAATACAGGTTTTTCCCACCTAAATACATGCTCACAGCGCCAGCTTGAAAGGCGCTCGCCCTATAAATGACAATTTCAGATTGAGTTGTGCTTGCTGAAACTAACTGAACATTCTTTGAAAGAGTTGTACAACCAGATAAAAATATTGCTACCACTATCATTAAATAGTTCACCAAACCATTCTTTAATATGTAACTAATACATAACTAAAACATAACGCCCAATTAAGGGGATTTATGCAGTTTGCTAAAATTGTGTCGCGCAGCGGAACATAGCAAACTGTATCTGAAATCTTTATTTGGTGATACCCGTCGTAAATACCAAACAAAAGGGATTTGACCCAGAGGGTAATCTCGCCATAGCTGAAGAACTTTCTCAACGACTTCTGGTTGTGTTTGTCTGACGCCTAGATGCTGTTGATTTATCGATCAGATCTGTATCGGCTTCTTGCTCAAATCGCTTTTTACCAGTGATAGCATGC
>Ga0206678_10001357_pt1 | contig 15846 bp, 15 predicted proteins | sample M180m12015metaG_FD_155453 | JGI IMG/M metagenome (GOLD analysis project Ga0206678, IMG submission 155453) | Ammonia-oxidizing marine archaeal communities from Monterey Bay, California, United States - M1 80m 12015 | ecosystem: Environmental > Aquatic > Marine > Intertidal zone | place: USA... | reverse complement strand
AACTCAACCAACCATAAGGCGTCGGCCCACCGGAGCAGTTACGTGAGGTCCCCGTTAACACCATGTTGCTTGCACGTAGCGCAGCACTCGTGCGGTCTATCACCAGCCGGCTGACCCCGCCACCCCGATCAGGCGCGGCGGCAAACCGAGTATCGACCGGGGTACCTTCGTGAATCTCGTGGTTGCGCATGATGATCCAGGTGTCTTGTTCTCCGGGAAAACAGGCCATGCCATCCGGCGCAGATGGTGCATTAAAGCCGTCACTCATGACATCACCCGCCCGCTGTAACACCTGATAGGAAAAGTCTGGCGGCAAATCGATAATGCCTTGGGGGTCGGCAACCAGGCCGACGGCTTCATCCCAACTGTTGCGGGCTTTATAAGCCCAACTGAACGCGCCAGCAGCTGCAGCTGCAGCGACCCCGGCACCGAGAAACGAGCGGCGGGAGATTTTTGGGAGCATTGTGAAAGACACGGGGCTAAGCCCCGTTATCCGGAACCACAACGATTTGTGCAATCACCGCATGAATCGGCTGTTCCAGCACAAACAGTATCGAACGTGCAATGTCTTCAGCCTCAAGGCATTGTCCGTAGTTGTCATAGAACTTGTCGCCACGCTCGGCACTGAAAAAGCGCGTTGCGGCAAAATTGGTTTTCACCATACCCGGCAATACTTCTGAAACGCGGATACCGGTCCCTGCATATTCTTGTCGCAGCGTTTCACTGAAACCGTGCACTGCAAATTTGCTTGCGGCGTATGCCCCGCAGCCAGCAACTGGCGTCAAGCCCTGCGTCGAACCGATGTTGACGACATGCCCCTGCTTCCGGGCGAGCATACCCGGCAGCATGGCCGCGGTCACCTGCATGAGGCCGGTCACATTGGTCTGTATCGTTCCGGCCCACTGGTTGATATCGCCTTCGTGGAAAGGCTGGCGTCCTCCGATATCGCTGCCGGCGTTATTCACCAGAATATCGACCGCTTGCCAGTCTTGGGGTAGTCGGTCGGGCAGGCTGGCGGCAGATACCGCATTGGCCACATCCAACACTACGGCCAGACCAGGTCCAGGCAATTCATCGAGTTGTATCTGCAAGCGCTCGAGACGGCGGGCGCAGCAGATTACCCGCGCTCCTGCATGGCTCAGCATGCGGGCAGTTGCAAGGCCAATGCCCGCACTGGCTCCAGTGACAAGGGCTGTTTTTCCCTGGAGTGTTGTCATTGGTATCTCCTGATCTGGGTTGTAGTTACGATTGATGACGAAAGTATAATGTCGCGACGTTCGTCCCAAAACGCCATCTTCAAAACCTTATGCCCGAAAAGACCCTGCATCAGCTGATCGATCAACTGCGTGATTAAATCGGGCAATTGCCTGCAGCCGACCACAGCGCCCGTGATTACCTGAACACACTGGCGCCAAATCTTGAGACACGCCTGGAACTCTCCGGCGAGGAGCGTCACGATACCCTGGTCAATAATGTCCAGGAATCGATCCGCCAACTGGAGGGTGAACACCCCCGCACAACAAGGGTGCTCAATCACATCATGATGGCTCTTAGCGATATGGGCATCTGAACCTGCCCCTGATCAGTCTATCCCCAGTTCTTTCAACTTGCGGGTAAGGGTATTGCGCCCCCAACCGAGCCATCGGGCGGCTTCTTGTTTGCGGCCACGGGTAAAAGTGAGCGCAGTACGCAGAAGTACACGTTCAAAGTCCGGCCCGACCTCTGAAAGAATGTCTTGGTGTCCCTCGGACAGACGATCTGCCACCACCCGGCCCAGCAGTTGCTGCCAGGTCTGAGCCGGCTCACCGAGGCTGACCGTGGTGTTAAAACCGGATGGCAGATCTGTCAGTGTAACGGTTCGCCCGGGGGCGACTACGGTGAGCAATCGGCACAAGTTTTCCAGTTCACGGACATTGCCCGACCAGGGAGCCTCGCGAAGTACCGTCATCACCGCCTCGTCCAATTGCTTTGGGTCAACCTGTAACTCATGCGCAGCCCGGTCCAAAAAAACCCGGACCAGAGCGGGAATATCCTCGCGCCGCTCACGAAGCGCCGGCAAGTGAATGCCAATCACGTTAAGTCGGTGGTACAGGTCCTCTCGAAATCGGCCTTCGCGAACTCGTCCTTCGAGCTCCTGATTGGTGGCAGCGATCACGCGCACATCCGCTGCTATCTCCTCGTGGCCACCCACCCTAAAAAAGGTGCCATCTGAAAGCACCCGCAACAGCCGAGTCTGCAGATCCAGCGGCATATCACCAATTTCGTCCAGAAACAGCGTTCCGCCCGCGGCTTGCTCAAAACGCCCATGCCGCTGGCGCTCGGCACCGGTAAACGAGCCCTTCTCGTGACCAAAAAGTTCTGATTCCAGAAGATCAGCGGGAATTGCCGCGGTGTTGATGGCAACAAAAGACCGCTCTGCCCGTGGACTGTTGCGATAAATCGCACGCGCGACCAGTTCCTTACCAGTGCCAGACTCACCAGAGATCAACACGTTCATGGCTGAACCAGCCAGCCTGCCAATCATGCGAAACACTGCCTGCATGGCCGGCGCCTCACCGATCATGTCGCCGCTCGCTGCACCTGGCGCCTTGGAGTTCTCCTGGCCGGCTTTTTTCTGCAGGGCTCGCCCGACCAGTGCTACCGCCTCTTCCAGATCGAACGGCTTGGGCAGGTACTCAAAGGCGCCGCCGCGATAAGCCGACACCGCACTGTCGAGGTCCGAGTGGGCAGTCATCACAATGACCGGCAGGTCGGGCAACTGATCGCCCAGCGCCTTTAGTAGATCGAGACCACTGGTGCCAGGCATCCGGATATCGGTGATAAGAACATCAGGGGCACGGCGCAGGGCACGGCCGAGCACATTGTCCGCGTTATCGAAAACGGTAGGTGCAAATCCGGCGCTGGTAAGCGCTTTTTCAAGTACCCAGCGTATGGAGGCATCATCATCAACCACCCAGACTTCAGGGACCGGACTCATTGTGCTTCCCCTACCGGCAGGGCCAGCACAAAGCAGGTTCGGCCCGGCTCACTGGTACACTCGATCGAACCGGCATGACGGTAAATAATCTCCTGAGCCAATGCAAGACCCAGGCCAGTACCCTCGGCCCGTCCCGTCACCATCGGAAAGAACACCCGGTCAATCAGCCCGGGATCAATCCCCGGCCCGTTATCGGTGATTGAGGCCTCTACGACTAGCCGATGTCGTTGGTTACGTAAGGTGTACTGTCGCCTGACACGGGTCCGCAGGCTAATCTGTCCACGTCCTTCCATAGCCTGTACCGCGTTACGCACAATATTGAGCACCACCTGGATCATCTGGGCGCGATCCCCGCAGACATCCGGAATGCTCGGGTCATAGTCGCGCTTAAACTCCACCCCTTCCCGCAACTCGACCAGTATCAGTTTGCGCACATGTTCGAGCACCGAATGCAGGTTAAACGGCTGGCGATCCATAGCCTGAAAACCGCCGGTCAACCGATCAACTAATCGACTGAGGCGATCCGCCTCGTGGGTAATAATATGCGTGTACTCGCGTAGCTCACGCCGTGGTAATTCTCGATCCAGCAATTGCGCCGCACCACGCAGGCCGCCCAGGGGATTCTTGATCTCATGCGCTAAAGCACGCACGATCTGATTCAGGGCATCCTGGCGTTCATGTACCCAGGTATCTCGCGCGATACGCGTCAACTGATCGACTCGGTCGAGTTCAATGATCATAAAACCACTCTGGGACTGTGCGGCAAACGGCGACACCGTGCAGTCAACGCGCAACGTGTTCGCATCCCCCAGACGCACCAGTGTTTCCTCACGCAGCGTGGTGGTGTCACCCTGCTCCGCAGCCATTAATGCTGCCTGCAAAGTGACGCCCAATGGCAGCAATTCGCCTATGTCACGACCCACCCCGCGTTGAATGCTGGTCGCCAACAATGTCTCAGCAGCGGGATTCATGAAACTAACCCGCTTATCTGCGTCAACGACCAGCACGGCAGTGGTAAGTTCCTCGAGAACCTGCAGATAGTCGACAGCCTGAGGTTGGTTCATCTAATTTGCACCATATCGGTGCATATTAACTCAGAACAGACGGCAACCCAGGACAACTCGGGCTGCCGCTGCCCCGCTCAGACGCTGTAATACATATCGAACTCGACCGGATGAGTCGCCATCCGCAAACGCTGCACCTCTCCCATCTTTAGTTCGATATAGCCATCGATCATATCGTCGCTCATGACACCCCCCACTTTGAGGAACTCACGGTCGAGGTCAAGAGCGTCCAGCGCCTGATCAAAAGAATGCGCTACCGTTGCGATCTCGCTCTCTTCTTCGGGTGGCAGATCGTACAGATCTTTGTCCATCGGACCGCCTGGGTGAATCTTGTTCTGGATGCCGTCCAGCCCGGCCATCAGCATAGCCGAGAACGCCAGATAGGGATTCGCGGTGGGATCCGGGAAGCGCACCTCAACCCGCCGCCCCTTGGGGTTGCTGACATGGGGAATTCGACACGAAGCCGAACGGTTACGGGCGGAGTAAGCCAGCATAACCGGTGCTTCGAAACCGGGCACCAGGCGCTTGTAACTATTGGTGCTGGCGTTGGTAAACGCATTCAGCGCCCGGGCATGCTTGAAAATACCACCGATGTAATACAGCGCGGTCTCGCTCAGGCCGCCATATTCATCGCCAGCGAACATATTGTCACCGCCTTTGAATATGGACTGGTGCACATGCATGCCGTTACCGTTATCTCCCACCAGTGGTTTGGGCATAAAGGTCGCAGTCAACCCATGGGCATGGGCTACATTGTGGATACAGTATTTGTAAATCTGGGTCTGGTCAGCCTTGGCGACCAGGGTGTCAAAACGCACGCCGATCTCGCCCTGTCCCGCAGTGCCAACCTCATGGTGGTGCACCTCTACCCCGAGACCCATGTCCTCCATGGCAAGACACATGCTCGAGCGCACATCCTGCAGCGAATCAACAGGCGGTACGGGAAAATAGCCGCCCTTAACGCCGGGACGGTGGCCGATGTTACCCTCTTCATAATCCTTGCCTGAGCTCCAGGCTGCCTCTACCGACTCGATGTAGTACGCCGCTTCGCTCATCTCGTTGGACCAGCGGACCGAATCAAAAATGAAGAACTCGGCTTCAGGGCCAAAGAAAGCATCGTCACCGGTGCCGGTTGATTTGAGATAGGCCTCAGCCCGCTTGGCGATAGAACGAGGATCACGATCATAACCCTGCATAGTCGCAGGTTCGACCACGTCGCAGCGCAACAATACTGTGGTGTCCTGCATAAAAGGATCAACCACGGCAGAGTCAGGGTCAGGCAACAAGATCATGTCTGATTCATTGATGCCCTTCCATCCGGCAATCGATGAGCCATCAAACATCTTGCCCTCTTCAAAAAGGTCGGCATCAACCACAGACGCCGGTACGGACACGTGTTGCTCTTTGCCGTGGGTATCGGTGAAACGGAAATCGACAAACTTGGCGTTTTTATCCTGGATAAACTTTAAAGCATCATCAGCTGACATGGGGGCGGATTCCTCGGCGGTTAACACATCACATCAGGACCGGTGCAATGCCCGTACCCCCGATGTGCGCGGTGAAAAATGAAATAACAACTAAGCCTGTCTGTAACTAAAGCAAATTACGTGCCAGGGCAAAAGCCTCGAATTGGCTTTCTTAATTATGGATTTAGCACTAATTAGGTGCGTCTTGATTTAATTATGCACTATTTTTGTGCATTAGGTTTTATTTTCGTACCCGTATGCAGATTAGCACCTCTTCTTCGCTTTCTTGGGTACTTAACAACTCGTGACCGTGAATCCGGCACCAGGCAGGAATATCAAGCAGAGCTCCCGGGTCAGTACAGTGAACGAACAGCACATCCCCTTGCCTTAGGGTCGCTACCCGATCCTGGGTACGAATGACCGGTAGCGGACAGAGCAATCCGGTTACATCCAGTTGATGCGTACTCACAGGTACCAGCTTTGGGGCACTTCATCTGCCGTGAAAGGCACCACCTGCAATTCGCGTTCGATGCCGTCCCGGCTGACGAACTCAAAGTTGACACTTTTTGCCTCGCGGCCCTGTCCGAAACGCGCCGCAATCCGGGCAGCCAACTCCACATCCGTGTCATCCCTGTCGCCATCAACAAGCGTCAGTGGTCCGTTATGACTGGTCATATCGAGGTAAGTAAAACGTTTGCGGTAACCGCGCAAGTAACGGGTTTCGCCAGCATCGCGGGCAACGATCACCTTCAGGTGTGGTTTTGGCCGCAAATGCCGGCCAACCTTGAGCAACATAATGTCATCCAACTCATAGTCTCGCTCGGCCCGGCTGTGCCATAGGTCGCGCAATTTGCGGCTATAAGCGGCATCGGTCAAAAAACAACAGCCGCCGGCAGGCTGTGCGTAATCTTCGATTCCCAACTGGCGGGCCAAAGCGATCTGCGGCTTACGGCTACGCCCGGAAAACCCGTACAACTGGTCACGATCAACCCAGCCCTCACGCTCGGGCAAGGTCGGTGGCTGTAGCTGCGCACAAAGCGGCCGCAACAAACGGTCGTTGGCTCCTGACTCACGGGCCACCACTGGAAAAGTATCCCGGCGCTGGGACATCGGCCGCTGACCCAACACTTCACCGGTAATAATGAAATCGAAATCATGTGCTTGCAGCCACTCCAGGGCCTTTCCCACCATGAAGGTTTTGCAGTCCAGGCAAGGATTAAGGTTTGCGCCGTAGCCGTGACGAGGACGCAGTAACACCGACTTGTACTCCTCAATCACATCGACAATGTGTAAAGGAATGCCTAACTGCTCGGCGACCCACAGCGCATTGTTGCGCCGGGGGTTTCGGTTCGGATTGCTGCGGATAGCATGGGTGTGGCCCTCGACACAGAATCCGGTAAAAAAGTTAAGGCCCTCGACATGCAGTCCCTGATCCTGCATTACACGGGCCGCCAGCATGGAGTCCAGGCCACCTGATATGAGCGCAACCGCGCGGCGGGGAGGCACTTGGACAATGGCTTTCATAAGTGGGGATTGTAGCAACTCGACTTATCTGTGCCAGACAGCACGAGAGTAAACTATCGGATAAAACCCCTGCCGTTATAATGCGTCGCTCAACCCGTATTTGCGCTGGGAGCGAAAAAACGTTGCATTTCCAGGACCTGATCCTGCGCCTCCAGGCGTACTGGGCTGGGCAAGGCTGTGTGCTCATGCAGCCTTACGACATGGAGGTCGGGGCCGGCACTTTTCACACTGCGACCTTCCTTGCCGCTGTGGGTCCGGAGCCGCTGCGCGCGGCCTATATCCAGCCCTCACGCAGACCAACAGATGGCCGTTATGGTGAAAACCCGAACCGACTGCAGCATTACTTCCAGTTCCAGGTCGTTCTCAAACCCTCGCCGCCAGAATTCCAGGATCTATACCTGGGTTCGCTAGAGGCTGTTGGTATCAGTTTTTGCCGCGACGATGTGCGCTTTGTCGAAGATGACTGGGAGTCACCGACCCTGGGCGCCTGGGGGCTTGGCTGGGAGGTCTGGCTGAACGGCATGGAAATCTCGCAGTTCACCTATTTTCAGCAGGTTGGTGGACTCGACTGTCGCCCGGTGACCGGAGAGATCACCTACGGTCTGGAGCGCATTGCCCTGTACCTGCAGGGTGTAGACAGTGTCTTTGATCTGCGCTGGAACGAGCGCTTCAGTTACGGCGACCTGTATCACCAAAACGAAGTTGAACAGTCCACCTATAACTTCGAGCATGCGGATGTGGCGGTACTGTTCAACCAGTTCGAGAACTGCGAAACAGCTTGTAACCACCTGCTCGAAGAAAAACTGCCACTGCCGGCCTACGAACAGGTGTTACGGGCTTCGCATACCTTCAATCTGCTCGATGCCCGTCGAGCCATCAGCGTGACTGAACGCGCCCGCTACATAGGCCGGGTACGCGCCCTGGCCCGCGGCGTAGCGCAGGCCTATTTCGAGGCACGCGAAGCGCTGGGATTTCCCCGGGGGCAACCATGAGCGGGCAGCCCAAGGGCAGGGCGGATCTGCTGGTCGAACTGGGTACCGAAGAACTGCCGCCCAGCGTCCTGAAACAGCTGGGCGAACAGTTTGCAACCCTGCTGACCCATGCGCTGATCGACACCGGCCTGGGTTGCGAAGGGTCCATCAGCTGGTTTGCTACCGCAAGGCGCCTTGCGGTTCGGGTTCCGGGCGTCGCCCACCGCTGTGCCGACCAGATCAACGAGCGTCGTGGACCAGCACTCGCGGCGGCTTTTGACGACCAAGATCAACCAACGCCAGCCGCCGCCGGCTTCGCTCGCTCCTGTGGCGTAACCGTCGATCAGCTGGAAAGGCTGGAAAACGATAAGGGCCAATGGCTGATACATCGGGCGCTCGTGCCTGGGGCGCTCGCGCGCTCTCTTATCGAGCCTTGTATCCACAGCGCCATTGAAAAACTGCCGATACCCAAACGCATGCGCTGGGGCGAGGGTTTGGCCGAATTTGTCCGCCCGGTACACTGGTTGGTGGTACTGCATGGTCAACGAGTGCTGCCGTGCGAGGTCCTGGGCATTGCTGCCGGGCGTATCAGCCGCGGGCATCGCTTTATGGGCGAGGCACGTATCAGCATCCGTAGGGCAGGTGATTATGAGAAAACTCTCAAAGAACAAGGCGCAGTCATTGCCGATTTCAATGCACGCTCAAGGCTGATCGAGCAACAGGTATCCCGACTCGGTATTAAGGCTGGCGGCAAAACCGTTATCGACCCACAGCTGCTCGATACTGTTACCGCACTGGTAGAAAAACCCCATGCGCTACTAGGCCAATTCGACCCGGCTTTTCTTAAAGTTCCCACCGAAGCGCTGATCTCATCTATGCGCGACCATCAGAAATATTTCCACGTAATCGATGCCAAAGGCAGGCTACTACCGGTCTTCATTACCGTAAGCAATATCCGTAGCACTGCACCAGGGCGCGTACGGGCAGGCAATGAGCGAGTACTCAACGCCCGCCTTGCTGATGCCCGCTTCTTCTGGGAAACGGATAACCGCCAACCCCTGGACAATCGGGTGGATGAGCTGGACGGCGTCCTCTTTCACCAGGCTCTGGGAAGCCTGTATGACAAGACGCGCCGGCTCGAGACCTTATCGGTCAAAATCGCCCAGACACTGCGGGCCGACGAAACCCTTTGTGCCAAAGCCGCACATCTGTGCAAGGCAGATCTCGTTACGGGCATGGTCGGAGAGTTTCCGGAATTGCAGGGCACCATGGGTCGTTACCTCGCCCAACATGATAAAGAACCTGCGGCCGTCGCCCGGGCTATCGAAGAACACTACCTGCCGCGACACGCCCGCGACAAACTTCCGGCGAGCGTCCCGGGGCGGGTGCTGGCGCTGGCTGACCGGATTGATTCTCTGGTTGGTTTGTTTTTAGCTGGAGAGGAGCCTACAGGTGATAAAGACCCCTATGGTCTACGTCGGGCTGCGCTGGGCGTCATCCGCATACTGATCGAAAAAAAGGTGGACCTGGATATCGTCGAACTGGTGAATCACTCGGCCGATACCTATGCCGCGACTGGTAATCCTGTCAGCACCAACGCCAAAAAGCAGTGCATCGCCTTTGTGATGGAACGCTACCGCGCGCTGTACGCGGCGTTGGGGTTTGCTCAGGATGAGATTTCGGCCGTGCTCGAAGCGGGTGCCAACCGGCCTTTGGATTTTGATCGACGTCTAAAAGCTCTTGCGAAATTTCGCCATCACCGTGACGCCGCTAGTCTGGCAGCAGCAAACAAACGTATTCGCAATATCCTTCGCAAAAGTGAACAATCAATAGGCGAGGAACTCGACCCACAGTTGCTGACCAACACAGCAGAAATCGCGTTGTCCCAGGCGATACTTGAAACTGCAGGGGCCATCGCACCGGCTATTGCGCGTGCCGATTACCCGGCAGCACTTCGTATCCTGGCTGGCCTGCGCCCTGTGGTAGACCGCTTTTTTGACGAGGTTATGGTTATGGCCGAAGACCTACCACTGCGGGCCAATCGCCTGACACTGCTGGGACAATTAAGCAGTTTGTTCCTAACCATCGCCGATATCTCGCTGCTGCAAACACCGGAGCGCCCCAGTGGTAGATGAGCGGGGACACTATGACCACATGCTGGCTGCGGTACAGGCTTTTCATGACAAACATGGTCTGCGCGAGCACGGTGGCGAGGACATGCCTTACCGCGTGGCTCTGATGGCAGAAGAACTGGGCGAGATTTCAGCCTGTATCACTAAAGGCAAAGCGACCGAAGCCCTGGCCGAGGAATGTGCTGACCTGCTGATCCTGCTGATCGGTACCGCTATTGCTGGTAACTTCCAACTGGATAACGCCTTCTGGGCCAAGATGGACGCATTGTCAGAACGCAAGAGCCGTATTATCGATGGTCGCATCCGGGTGTCAGAGTTTCGGAACGAGTAGATGAAATCGGGCCTGGTGATTGTCGACCGCGACGGTGTGATCAATTTTGATTCAGATGCCTATATCAAGTCGGTGGCCGAGTGGGTTGCAATCCCCGGCAGCCTGGAAGCGCTGGCCCGACTCTCCCGGGCGGATTATCGGGTGACCGTTGCCACCAACCAGTCGGGCATTGCCCGGGGCCTTTTCACGATGGAAACATTGAACCGCATCCACCAGAAAATGACCAATAGCCTGCGCAAGCACGGTGGACGGATCGATGCGATCTTCTTTTGCCCCCACGGACCGAAAGACAATTGTGCCTGTCGCAAGCCACAACCCGGATTACTTTATGAAATCAGCGAGCGTCTGAACGCGCCGCTAGCCGGCGTACCGATGGTGGGCGATTCCCTTAAAGACCTGCAAAGCGCTGCTGCTGTAGGCGCTTTGCCCATACTGGTACGTACCGGGAAGGGGTCGGTCGCACAGCAGGCGTTGGTAGAGGCTCAGGCTCACAACGAACTAACCCATGCGTTGGTTTATGATGATCTGGCCACGTTTACCGACGCCCTGTTGTCCGGTGCGCTGGACCTGGCCATGCAGGCGTGCCGCCAGGCAAGTGGAGCCGGTTAAACGGCCAGTTTCGAGGGGCGCATGATCTGGGTCCGCTCTATCTTGTTCTTTTGTGGCATGGCCGCCTCTGCGGTGCTTTTTTGCCCGATCGCGCTGATCGTGTGGCCGGTACCGGTAGTAGCGCGGATGCGCATTATTGGACTATGGGCGCGCTTTATCGGCTGGTGGCTCGCGCTGACTTGCCAGTTACGCTTCGAGGTAGAAGGTCTGGAGCACTTGCCATCACAACCTGGCGTCATTTTGTCCAAACATCAATCGGCATGGGAAACCATCCTGTTCCAGGTTATCTTCCCGCCGCAGACCTGGGCGTTAAAACGTGAAGCTTTGTGGCTACCATTTTTTGGCTGGGGCCTTGCGGCCACCAGCCCAATCGCGATCAATAGGGCGACCCCGGTACGGGCGCTTGATCGTCTGTTACGCCAGGGTTGCGAGAAGATTGCACAAGGACGCTGGGTCGTGATTTTCCCCGAAGGCACCCGCATGGCTCCGGGTGAACAAGGCGCTTACCACCCTGGAGGCGCCATGCTGGCGGTTAAGGCGGGCGTGCCGGTGGTACCGGTAGCCCACGATGCGGGACGTTACTGGGGGCGGCGCAGTTTTTTGAAAAAGCCCGGTGTCATCCGTGTGTGCGTAGGGCCACCTATTGTTACCGAGGGCGAAAAACCACGAGCGGTGAATCAGGCTGCGAAGGATTGGATTGAATCCACCATGGCCTCACTTCTTGGCAGCCCGGAAGCACCCATCGATACCAGAAAAGCACGCGACAACCCCTGACTAACTGTTTGTCTCGAGTAGCTGCTGTGACACCAGGCATGCGTAATCGGCGGCTGAAAGTGTCTGAGGCCGGGCAGTCGGGTCTATGCCGGTCTGTTGGATAAATGCCTCGGAGCAGATTCCTTTCAAGCTGTTTCGGAGCGTTTTACGCCGCTGCGAAAAAGCCTGGCGAACCAATGTCTCGAATGCATCATCGGGCACCTGCGGGCCAAGGGGTTCAGCGCGCGGGCGCAATTCCACGATACTTGAGCGCACCTTGGGTGGCGGTGTGAAAGCACCGGGGCCAACATCAAACAGGATTCGGGATTGGAAGAGTCTCCCGACCATGACACTCAGGCGCCCATATTCACTGGCGCCTGGCTTAGCCACTAACCGTTGCGCGACCTCCTTTTGCAGCATAAACAGCATACGGCTGATTTTTTCGCGCTGAGACAGCAGGTGTATCAACAGCACCGAGGAGATGTTGTAGGGCAGATTGCCTACCATTACCAGGGGCTGGTCCGGATTAAGCTCGGCCAAATTAACAGCCAGTGCATCTTGTTCATGTACTTGCACTTGCGAATGTTTGATATAGCGTTGGCTCAGAAAAGGTGCCAGGTCACGGTCTATCTCCACCAGGTGCAAGGTATTGCCAAGCTCGACCAAATGATCGCTCAGGGCGCCCTGTCCTGGCCCAATCTCGCACAGCACTTCACCCGATTGCGCATGGAGGCTGTCAACGATACGCCCGATAACGCCGCCGTCATGTAAAAAGTGCTGACCGAAACGTTTTCTCGGCCGGGGCAGGGTGGGCGATTCAGGGGTCACTGGATAATCGTTGCGCCAGTCTCACCGCGGCAATCAGGCTGCCCACATCTGCCTGACCGGTGCCGGCCAGGTCCAGCGCGGTGCCATGATCAACCGAGGTGCGTACAAAAGGCAGGCCGAGGGTGATGTTAACCACCTCGCCAAATCCTGCGTGCTTGATGACAGGCAGACCCTGATCATGAAACATCGCGACAACCACATCCAGGTCTTTAAGAGACTGTTGGGTAAATGCAGTGTCGGCCGGCAAGGGGCCACGTAGATCCAAGCCCTGCGCACGCAACGCTTGAAGTACCGGAATGATGACCTCAATCTCCTCTTGGCCTAAATGGCCAGCTTCGCCCGCATGGGGATTAAGGCCGCAGACCCCGATTGCTGGTGTTTCTATACCAAAGCGCGTACGCAAATCCGTATCGACCACGCGCAGGACCCCCTCCAGGCGCTCGCGGGTAAGTGCTAAAGCAACTTCGGCCAACGGCATATGGATCGTGACTAACGCGACCCGCAGGTGGTCGTTCGCCAGCATCATCACCGGAGTTTTTACGCCAGCGCGTTTGGCAAGAAACTCGGTGTGGCCTATAAAATCGTTGCCGGCCTCAATCAGCAGGCTTTTTTGTACCGGGCCCGTAACCAAACCCGCAAACTCACCTTTAAGGCAACCATCAGTAGCGCGCTCAAGCATCTCGACCACATAAAACGCATTGGTGACATCCAGTTGACCTGGCTGCGATGGGGTTTTCAGACTAACCGGCAGCACAGCTACCTCACCACCAGGCGCAACCAGCGTCTCGCCGCTCAAGGTCAAAGGCAACCCCAAAAGGGCCGCACGCTCCAGCAGTAGGTCCGGGTCGCCAGCAATGCACAGCGGGCCAGTGACTTCCTGCTGCAGCAGTTGCACCACGAGTTCGGGCCCCACACCAGCAGGTTCGCCGATGGTTACGACAACAGGAAGCGTTTCGCGTCGGTTATCGTTCATATTCCGCAAGTATGCAACAGAAAATCTGCGATGGGTCTTTCATTGTAAGCGCCCCGACACAAAGAAAAATCCTCTTAAGCAGCGTATCGCGGTGCATATGTACTAGTGTACGAGTTAAAGATTAGTGTATGGCATGCACTGATTAATTCAGTCCTTTATAACTCCTCACTGTAAGGATCATCCAATCAAGGTGAGAGTAACTTAACTCTTCTCGAACTGATATTACTAAGCACTGATCCATTTTATGGCGGTCAAAGTCAGAGCAATCACGGCAACTGCTGCGATTGATGCTGAAATACACCATATGATTCTTTCTCCACCTGTAAAACTCTTCATAACTTGTTCCTTGCCTTGGTTGTCGGTAAACGGCTGATTCGAGCCGTCAAAGACGGGTGTTATGACGGAGTCGGCCAGTGGCGCGCTTGACTTACATCAAGGAACAGCGCATTTGTGGCAAATCATCTGCCAGGTGACCGGTTGAGGTGGGGTCTTTGTACGCGTTGCCGAATCAACGATATTTCCGTTTATAATGTAAGGAAATTAGTAAATAATGTTGGATTCCTCTATGTTGCTGTTTCTTCTAGCTTAAATATCCCTATGAAGCTGACTTGTCGGGACTGTTCCCTGGCTGGACTCTGTCTGCCGCATGCGCTGTCGCCGGACGATATGGGGCAGTTTGAGACGATGGTTGATCAGCGCTCAGCAATGGCGCGAGGTAATTTTCTTTACCAAACTGGGGATGTATTCGGGGGGTTGTACGCAGTGAAGTCAGGCTCTTTCAAGACAACCATTTCAGCGTCTGACGGCGAAGACCAGATCACTGGGTTTTACCTGCCAGGTGAATTATTCGGTTTTGATGGATTTGATGATCACTATTCCTGTTCAGCGGTCGCACTCGAGCACAGTAGTGTTTGTGAATTACCGCTGAGTTCTATCGATCAGTTGGTGATCAAACTCCCTAATCTACGACGTGAGCTGGATCGGCTGATGGCGCGGGAGATAACCACCGATCAGTCTATGCTATTGCAGCTTTCCCGCCGTACGGCCGAACAACGATTGGCGGCTTTTCTTGTCAGTCTGTCTACACGGTTCAAGCAACGCGGGTTTTCAGGTACTGAACTCCGTCTCAGCATGTCCCGTTACGACATCGCAAATTACCTGGGTCTTACTGCCGAAACTGTCAGCCGTCTTTTTAAGCGGCTTAAAGAGCGTCATCTGGCGCTCGTCAACGGAAGAACCATAATCATTCAAGATTTCGAGGCCCTACACCGCCAGGTCCATGGTTCTGGAGGCCAGTAAATGCCGGTATAGGTCCAAACATCATAGCGTGACCGGTCCCAGCTTTTGTTTTCAGCGACTTCAGATCAGTCGGGAATATCGTGACTCGCTTCCGGGTGCCACATAAATATCAAACACCTTGCAGATACTACGGATCAGAAATCTTCCAGAGGGCCCGCCGTTGTCTGTCAGTGCTATTGGGGCACTGGTGTAGGCGATATTTTTGTCAGTAGCCGAAGGCGTGCCGCCATGGCAGACCACACAGCCTCCTGGATCGTTAAACGACTGAGCGATGGCCTTGATGACGATCATCATTGGCCCATCAGTGAAGTCTTCTATCCCCTGATGGCAGTAGAGACAACCTCCATCATTCGTATCTGCCGCCGATATTTGAATTGGCAGCAGCTGCATCAAAACAAAGACAATAGCCAAAGATGAATAGAAACACTTAGAAAGCATGGGCCGTCGGGTCGCCAGAGTGTGCAGGGCGACACTATCCCGAGATCTCTTTGCATTTATTGATTCAGATCAAATCCCGGTGGCAAATCTCTAGTGTCAGGCAGCAACAACTCTAGATCCTGACACAGGTCAATACTTCGCTGCTCTACGCACGATAAATAATTCTATGTCCCCCAAACAGATATTGACGCAAACCGTTTCGGGATAGGAGTCAAGGTAGGTCGCACCCAGCAACTTATCAATCCGAGCCCGCAACCCGTTGCTGGCTGGTGCTGGTTGGCTTCGGTGTACTGCTGACACCGTGGGGGTTGCTTATTGAGCCGTTTTCACAATCACGTATCGCCACTGTCGGCCATCCAGTGGGCCAGTGACTTGAATGGGGTGTGCAGAGTTTGGGTCCAGGCGATTATCGCGCTTCGATCTGACGGGCGGTTCTGACTGATTTTCTTGTGCGCCCGGCAACGCTCCGACGTAAAGCGGA
>Ga0206678_10001355_pt1 | contig 15854 bp, 13 predicted proteins | sample M180m12015metaG_FD_155453 | JGI IMG/M metagenome (GOLD analysis project Ga0206678, IMG submission 155453) | Ammonia-oxidizing marine archaeal communities from Monterey Bay, California, United States - M1 80m 12015 | ecosystem: Environmental > Aquatic > Marine > Intertidal zone | place: USA... | reverse complement strand
TCTCAATGGTTCTTCAGCAGCTCTGGTAATGATATTGATTCCTGTCTGTTCGTCATCATTATCTCCTTTTAGTTTTGCTAACTTATCAGTTGCACGCACAATAGCAACACCACCTCCAGGAACAATTCCTTCTTCAACAGCAGCTCTTGTAGCAGCCAATGCATCATCAACCCTGTCTTTCTTCTCTTTCATTTCTACTTCAGTAGGAGCGCCAACATAAAGTACAGCAACACCACCTGCTAATTTAGCTAATCGTTCTTGTAGTTTTTCCTTGTCGTAATCAGAAGTTGTACTTTCAATTTGTGCTTTAATTTGGTTTACTCTAGCTTTAATCGTGTTAGAATCTCCAGCACCATTTACTATTGTTGTATTGTCCTTGTCAATTGTAATTTTTTCAGCAGAACCCAACATTTCCAAAGTAGTGCTTTCCAATTTAAATCCTCTTTCTTCCGAAACTACTGTTCCGTTAGTAAGAATAGCAATATCTTCTAGCATTGCTTTTCTTCTATCCCCAAAACCAGGGGCTTTTACTGCTGATACTTTTAGTGCGCCTCTTATTTTATTTACTACTAAAGTAGATAAGGCCTCTCCATCCACATCTTCAGCAATAATGACCAATGGCCTTCCTGCCTTTGCAGTTTGTTCTAGTATTGGCAAAAGGTCTTTCATTGCTGAAATCTTTTTGTCATAGATAAGGATAAATGGGTTTTCCATATTTGCCTCCATCTTTTCCGCATCAGTAATAAAGTAAGGGGATAAATACCCTCTGTCAAACTGCATTCCCTCTACAACTTCAACATGTGTTTCAGTTCCTTTTGCTTCTTCAACAGTAATAACTCCTTCTGTTTTTACCTTTTTCATTGCCTCTGCAATAAGCGAACCAATTACATTATCATTATTAGCTGAGATACTTGCTATTTGCTCAATTTTATCATAGGAGTTTCCAACTGTTTGTGCTTGATTTTGGATATCCTTAATCAGAACTTTTACTGCTTTGTCAATTCCTCTTTTCACATCCATAGGATTTGCTCCAGCTGCTACATTTTTAAGTCCTGCAGTAATGATAGCTTGAGCAAGTACTGTTGCAGTTGTTGTTCCATCTCCTGCTAAGTCATTGGTGTTGCTTGCTACTTCCTTTACCATTTGAGCTCCCATGTTTTCTACTGCATCTTCTAATTCAATTTCTTTTGCTACTGAAACTCCATCCTTAGTGATTGTAGGGCCTCCAAAACTTTTTCCAATAACTACATTTCTTCCTTTTGGTCCAAGGGTTACTTTTACAGCATTTGCCAAGGCGTCTACTCCTCTTTTCAATGCGTCTCTTGATTCTATATCAAATGTTATGTTCTTTGCCATGTTGTTTATTTTATGATTGCTAAAATATCCGATTCTCTCATGATAAGGTAATCTTCTCCTTCATGCTTTAATTCTGTTCCTGCATATTTTCCGTACAATACAGTATCGCCAGCTTTCACAGTAATAGGATTGTCTTTCGTTCCTTTTCCGCAAGCTACTACACTTCCTTTTTGTGGTTTTTCTTGTGCAGTGTCCGGTATTATAATTCCTGATGCAGTAGTAGTTTCAGCATCTGCTTGCTTAATGATTACTCTATCAGCAAGTGGAGTGATGTTTATCTTTGACATATTTAAAGTTTTATTTATTGTTTTCTATTAACACACTAATGCATAAAGTGTGCCATAGCAAAAGCTGTCCAAAATAAATGAAATTATGGCAGATTTAACGCAAAGCGTTTATGTTTCTTGAAAATAGTAGGAAATATTAGCTGTATTGTACAGCTAAAGTAATTACTCCCCTTGTGTAGGGTTGGCTGGTAAGTTAGGAATTACTGCATTGTCAATTTGTTCTTGTGCTTTAATTTCAACAGCATCTTCAGTGTTATTCCTTGGGATTGCAAAGTTAGATAATAAACTTAAAGAAATTAATGCGATTGCTAAAGTCCAAGTTGCTTTTTCTAAAAAGTCAGTTGTTTTTTTAGCGCCCATAATTTGGTTTCCTGATCCACCACCAAATGATGAAGATAATCCTCCTCCTTTAGGATTTTGAACTAATACAACTAATACTAATAGGATAGATGTTATGATGATAAGGATTGCAAAAATCGTGTACATTTTATTTTTCTTTTAATTTATTGATCAATTTAATTTGGTTTGCAAATAAACTATTTTTTTCTGGATATTTCAAACATAATTTTTCATAAGCCGAAATTGCCTTGTCATAATGTCCTTGCTCCAAGTAAACCTTTGCTAAAGTAGGAGTAACTAAGTCATTATTTTCTACTAAACTTTCCTTTGCTACATCAATAGGTTTAAAGAAAGTAGTCTTTTTTGGCTTGCTAATACTTACCTTTTTATCAATAAAATTATCAATTAGCTGTTTTGTACTTGGTTTTGGCGTTCTGTTAATTTTCTTAACTTTTGATAGTGCTAACCATTCTGAAAAAGAATATTCTTCCTCTTTTTCGAATGCTAAAGGTTGGCCAATTGCTAAAGCCTGTTCAGTGCTTTGCTTAGCTGTACTTTCAACTGAGCTAGGTTTTTGTTCAACTTGATGTTGTGTAATAAGTTTAAAAAGCTGCTTTCTATCCAAAGAATAAATAGCTGCTTTTTTCAACTGTCGGTTATAGCGGATGCTATCGGTATTTAATAAACCTTTGGCGAGTAATAATTGAGCCGTTTGAAAATACGGGAATTCATGTAGCAAGCTATCTATCTTTGCGACATCTTCTCCTGTTATTTTTTGTGGAGCATTTATATGTTGAGTTGCATCAATCATTACCAATTTACAAATGCTTTATTAAATACATCTTCTGCTAATTCATTCGTAATCTCTTCAATTAAAGTATCTTCAATATCCGATATATTTTGTGAACTATCATAATCACGGTAGCGGCTAAAGGTTGTTTCAAAGTTATTTTCAGCATCAAAACTATTGTTATATTTTACTTTTACAGCAATGGTTAATCTGTTTTTTCCAGCAGTTTCATTGGCCTTAATTGCCATTGGTTTTATCTGATATTTACTAATATGACCGCTAAAGGATAAGTCCCCTTCATTTTCGCTAAGCGTTAAGTTAGTTTGTTCCAAGAACATGTCCTTTAGCCTTTCTGTAAAAACCTGACTTAAAGTGGGTTGTACGGTAGCAGCTTTGTTGTTAAAATAGTTTACGGATACTGTTTTAGCTTCACTTGGAATTGATGCTCCAGTAAAGGAATATATCCCGCATGAAACTAATAAACTACTGAGTAAAAGTGTGTAAATTATCTTCATTATAATCCAAATTCTTTTAGTTTTCTGTACAATGTTCTTTCTGAAATTCCAAGCTCAGCTGCAGCATCTTTTCTTTTCCCTTTGTGCTTTAATAATGATTTTTCAATCAAGCGTTTTTCTTGATCGAATAAAGATAGGGATTCTTCAATTTCTATCGTATTTTCTGCAGGCGTATTTATATTGAAATTGGGTTCATTGTTTTCTGTAAAAATTGCAGGATTTATATTACTAATTATTTCAGTTCCTCCTTCCTTTTGCATCAAGTCAAAAGTAATCTTTTTAAGTTCTGTTAAGTCTCTTTTCATATCAAAAAGTACTTTGTACAGTATTTCTCTTTCTGATAAGTCAGCTTTATTTTTATCCTCAAACTTAACTAATCCACCAGCTGAAGTGTCAGGTAATTGTTCTTGTAATTTATTGGCTGTTATCATTCTTTCCTGTTCAATAACTGAAAGTTGAGCAACAAAATTGCGCAATTGCCTTATGTTTCCAGGCCAAGAATAATCTTCTAAAATTTCAACTGCATCATCCGTAAGTCTGATGGGTGGAGTGTTGTATTGTTCCGCAAAATCAGCAGCAAACTTCCTGAATAATAAATAAATATCATCCCCTCTTTTCCTGAGTGGAGGTAATTGTATGCTTATGGTATTCAATCGGTAATATAAATCTTCTCTGAATGTTCCGTTTTTAACAGCTTCAGGTAAGTTTACATTTGTTGCTGCTATAATTCTAACATCTGTTTGTTGTGCCTTGGAAGACCCTACTTTTATGATTTCTCCATTTTCTAAAACACGTAATAATCTTGCTTGTGATGCCATTGGTAATTCGCCTACTTCATCTAGGAAAATTGTCCCTCCATTAGCTGCTTCAAAATATCCTTTTCGGCTATCGTGTGCTCCTGTGAATGAGCCTTTTTCGTGCCCAAACAATTCACTGTCAATTGTGCCTTCAGGAATTGCCCCACAGTTTACCGCAATATAGGGGTTGTGCTTCCTTTTGCTATTTTGGTGAATAATTTTTGGAATATTTTCTTTTCCAGTACCACTTTCACCTACAATCAAAATTGAAATATCAGTAGGAGCAACCTGCAAAGCGACATCAATAGCTCTTGCTAGTTTTGGGCTGTTTCCAATAATCCCGAATCTTTGTTTTGCTTGTTGATTATTCATGTTAAATTACTTTACCTTTTAATGTTGCAGAAGTACATTCCTCAATTTTAACCTTTACATAATCGCCTAATTTATGCTTTCCTTTCTCAAAAATTACTGCTGAATTATGGGTTGTTCTTCCGTAAAAATGTTGGTCTGATTTTTTTGAAAATCCTTCAACTAAAACTTCAAATGTTTTTCCCACTTTAGCTTCCATGTGTTTTAATGCACTTGCTTGCTGTTTTTCAATTATTTCAGCCAATCTTCTTTGCTTTATATCTGCAGGAACATCATCTTCCATTCTTGAAGCAGGGGTGTTTGGTCTAACGGAATATTTGTACATATAACCAAAATCATATCCTACATAATCCATTAAGGAGAGGGTTTCTTTATGGTCTTCTTCGGTTTCAGTGCAAAAACCAATAATCATATCCATAGAGATAGCACAATTAGGAATTCTATTTTTAATTTCATCTACTAATTTGAAGTACTTTTCTCTATCATACCCTCTATTCATTAATTCTAATATGCGTGAACTTCCTGATTGAACTGGCAAGTGTATATGGTCACAAATATTAGTATGATTTGCCATAATATCAATCACATCAACTCCCATGTCTTGTGGGTTGGAAGTTGAAAAACGAACCCTTAATTTTGGATTAACTTGTGCTACTTTATCCAAAAGATTGGCAAAGTTTAAGCTGTTTTCTTTTTCTTGAGAACTGGCTTTTTTGAAGTCTTTTTTTGCTCCTCCTCCGTACCATAAATAGGAATCAACATTTTGTCCTAGTAATGTAATTTCTCTATATCCATCATTGAATAAATCTTGACATTCCTTAAGGATGCTTTCAGGGTTTCTACTTCTTTCTCTACCTCTAGTGTAAGGTACTACACAAAAAGTACACATATTGTCACATCCTCTCGTGATGGATACAAATGCAGTTACGCCATTTCCTCCTAAACGAACTGGACTAATATCAGCATAAGTTTCTTCTAAGGATAAAAATACATTTACGGCTTTTCTTCCATCTTCTACTTGGGTAATTAAATTCGGTAAATCTCTGTAGGAATCAGGGCCAACTACAATATCCACTAATTTTTCTTCTTCCAAAAATTGCTCTTTTAGGCGTTCGGCCATACAGCCCAATACGCCAACTAACATTCCTGGGTTTTTATCTCTCTTTATGGAGTTATAGAATTCCAATCGTTTACGAACGGTAAGCTCTGCTTTTTCTCTAATTGAACATGTATTTACAAATACTAAATCAGCCTCAGTAATATCTTTTGTTGTAGAAAAACCTTCTTTTGTAAGAATAGAAGCAACAATTTCACTGTCCGAAAAATTCATTTGGCAACCGTAACTTTCAATATACATTTTACGGCCGGCCTTTTTATTTTCAGTTAATTGTAAAACTTCCCCCTGCTTACTTTCATCCATCTTTTTATCCAATAGCTTTTCTATGCTCATTTTTGTGTCTTTGAAATGCAAAAATAGTAAAAAACTGACAATGTGGCAGTGCTTTATTTTACTTATATTATATATAATATAATGGAAACTGCCAAGTTTTTTCGATTTGTTTTATTCAAAAAAAGTTCCTTTAATTTGCAGCACATTTCTAAAACATATAAAATGGCAAAGAACTTAGTGATTGTAGAATCACCAGCAAAGAAAAAGATAATACAAGGTTTTTTAGGAAAAGACTTTGTAGTAGAATCAAGTATTGGTCATATTAGGGATTTACCTAAAAAAGGAGGGATGGCTATTGATATTGAAAATGGTTTTGAACCTAATTATGTAATATCAGAAGATAAAACAAAAGTAGTTAGTCATCTTAAAAGTGTAGCAAAAAAAGCCGAGACTGTTTGGCTTGCTACGGATGAGGACCGTGAGGGGGAGGCAATTGCTTGGCACCTTACGGAAGCTTTAAAATTAGATGCTGCTAGTACTAAAAGAATTGTTTTTCATGAAATTACAAAGAAGGCAATTACTAAGGCTGTAGAAAACCCTAGACTGTTAGATACTAACTTGGTAAATGCACAACAAGCAAGGCGTGTATTGGATAGATTAGTCGGTTTTGAGCTTTCGCCTGTATTGTGGCGAAAAGTAAAACAAGGACTTTCTGCTGGGCGTGTACAGTCAGTGGCTGTGCGTTTAATTGTAGAGCGTGAAAATGAAATTACTAACTTTACTCCTGTATCTTCTTATAAAGTAGTGGCGTTTTTCATCAATATGGATGGGAAGGTTGTGAAATCAGAATTGCCACAGAGATTTAAGAATAATGAGGATGCGTATTCCTTCATGGAAAAATGTAAGGATGCAACATTCTCGGTTGAGTCCTTGGAGCAAAAGCCTGCAAAAAAATCACCAACAGCACCTTTTACTACTTCTACATTACAGCAGGAGGCTTCTCGTAAATTAGGTTTTTCGGTAAGTCAAACTATGATGGTGGCTCAAAAATTATATGAGGCGGGTAGAATAACTTACATGAGAACAGATAGTGTGAATTTATCTAATGATGCATTAGATGCTGCTGAAAAAGTAATAGGATCTCTTTATGGTGAAGAGTTCTCAAAAAGAAGAGTTTATACAGGTAAATCAAAGGGAGCGCAAGAGGCGCATGAGGCAATCAGACCTTCTTACATGGAAAATAAAACTGTTGATGGGGATAGTTCGCATCAAAGACTATACGATCTAATTTGGAAAAGAACTATTTCCTCTCAAATGGCAGATGCTCAGTTTGACAGAACAACTGTGAAAATTAATATTTCAACTACAGCAGAACAATTTGTTGCAAAAGGAGAAGTAATTACTTTTGAAGGGTTTATGAAAGTTTATTTGGAAGGAAAAGATGATGATAATGAAGAGCAAAAAGGAATGTTGCCTAAACTTGAGGTTGGTGAGGCTTTAGGTTTGTCGGAAGCAGTTGCTTCTGAGCAATTTTCTCGTCCTCCAGCAAGATATGCTGAGGCGAGTTTAGTTAAAAAGATGGAGGAATTAGGAATTGGAAGACCGTCAACTTATGCGGCTACCATTACTACTATTCAAAAAAGAGGGTATATTGAAAAAGAAAACCGTGATGGATTTGATCGTGTTTCTCAAATGATTGAGTTGAAGGATGGAAATCTTACAAAATCAGAGAAAACTTCAATCACAGGAGCTGAAAATAAAAAACTATTTCCTACGGATGTAGGGATTGTTGTAACTGATTTCTTAGTTGAACATTTCTCGGATGTAATGGAATACAGCTTTACGGCTTCAGTGGAAACGGAATTTGATGAAATTGCTGAAGGGAAAAAAGTTTGGAACGAAATGATTGCTTCTTTCTATGGTGGATTTAAAGAAAAAGTAGTGGATGTAATTGGTAATGTTGGTAAAGCCTCAGGAGAGAGGGAGTTGGGGCTTGACTCTGCAAGTGGGGAAAAAGTATTTGCGCGTATTGGTCCTTTTGGTCCTATGGTGCAGATGGGAGAAAAACAGGAAGATGAAAATGCACCAAAACCTAAATTTGCTTCTTTGTTAAAAGGGCAAACGATACAAACAATTACAATGGAGGAGGCAATGGATTTGTTTAAATTACCTAGAACTGTTGGAGAGTGGGAAGGAAAAGAAATTGTTGCTTCAGTAGGGAGGTTTGGTCCATATTTGCGCTATGACGGTAAGTTTACTTCAATTAAGAAAACAGATGAAGAAAATCCTTTAACTATTGATTTGGATAGGTCAATAGAATTGATAAAAATTAAAATTCAGGCTGATAAAGACAGATTAATTGCTAATTTTGATGGCGATCCTTTAATTCAGGTATTGAATGGTAGATACGGTCCTTTTATTCAGGTTACTCCTCCAAAAGGTAAAAAGATAAATGTTAAAATACCAAAAGGAACTGAGCCAAAGGATTTGAATAGAGAAGAATGTATAACTTTATGGGAAAATCAGCCAGAGAAAAAGCCTAGAGGTAAAAAGAAATAATGATTGAATTAAACTCCTATTTTAAGCCCTTAAATCCTGGCATTTATGCTGCAAAGGAGAGGTGGGGAACTTCACAAATAGGGCGTTTAATTGATTCGCATACAACTGATCATTTTCCGGATGTAAAATTTGCTGAAATTGCAATTTTTAATGTTCCTGAATATGAAGGCTCGAAAAATAAGTTGGCGAGTCAGGATTGTAAGATAAGAGCTTCTTTTTATAAATTGCACCAAGAAAAATCACCTAGAATGGTTGATTTAGGTACTATGCAGCTAATGCCAACTCGTAAGGAGTCATTTAAAATGATTCAGGATGTTTGTGAGGCTTTATTGCATGATGGAGTAATTCCTATTGTTGTTGGAGGTGGGAATGATGTGAATTATGCTGTTTATAAAGCTTATGCTACTTTAGAAAAATACATTACACTTACCTCAGTTGATAAAAGTTTTGATATTGGCTTAGAAGACGATAAATTAGCTTCCTATTCTCATTTAGGGAAGATGATAAGTCATAAGCCTAGTCATTTATTTCATTATGTTAATTTGGGATACCAATCCTATTTCGTTTCAAATATGGCTACTGAAATGTTAAAAGGCATGAATTTTGATGTTATTAGGTTGGGTGATTTAAAGGCTAGTTTTCAGGAGGTAGAGCCTGTAATGAGAAATACTGATTTTTTAAGTTTTGATATATCGGCAATTCAATTTGCTTATGCTGAGGCTAATGTATACAGTTCTCCTAACGGATTGAATGGTGAGGAGGCTTGTAAAATAATGCGTTATGCTGGATTAAGTGATAAAATATCAGCTGTAGGTTTGTTTGAGTATAATCAGGAATTAGATGTAAATAATCAAACTGCCCAGCTATTGGCACAGATGATTTGGTATTTTGTTGATGGTTACAAAATGCGAAAGCAGGAATTAAATCCTAATTTGAAAAACTGTATAAAATACACAGTTGCTTTTGAAGATGGTAAAAACGAAATTATTTTTTACAAAAGCCAAAGTAGTGGCAGGTGGTGGATGGGCGTTCCTTTTAAAAAGGAAGGTAAAAAACAACTGCAAAATTACTTTGTTGCTTGCTCATATCGTGACTATGAGGTGGCAAATCAGGGTGAAGTGCCTGAAAGATGGTTAAAAACTTACAATAAGTTTATTTAATTAAAAGCCTTGACAGTTAGAATAATAGGTTCCTAATTCACCTTTATAATTTCTTGAACACATAAGATAGTCGCAAGTAATTCGTATGCTTAATTAAAATTTGTTTATTTTAGCGCCAAAAATTTTCAATAGGCAACCAAAATATGAAGAAAATATTTATACTAATCTTAGGAGTGTTATCAGTAATAACTGTTTCGGCGCAACAAGACCCACAATTCAGTCAGAATATGTTTAATAAGTTAGCAAATAATCCCGGTTTTGCAGGGAGTAGAGGGGTTGTTGCTACATCTGTTTTGCATAGGTCGCAATGGATGGGATTTGGTGAAGATGGAGGAGCTGCAGCTTCAACTCAGAATTTTAGTATTGATGCAGAATTACCATTCTTGTATGGTGGTGTTGGTTTAAATGTTGTGAAGGATAATATAGCTGAATTTAGTAATCTAGGCTTACAAGCTTCTTATGCTTATCGTACAGAATTAGGAGTTGGGCAGATTGGTATGGGGATGTCAGTTGGAATGTATCAGAGTGGGATAAATGGAGGGGCTTTAAAATCTGCTCAAAGTGGTGATCCTGTTATTCCTACTGGTGATGTTCAAGGTTCAAGCTTGGATATAGGTGCTGGTATTTATTATAATACTCAGGATGTTTATGTTGGTCTTTCTTCTGCACATATGACTGAACCAAAAATTGAATGGAGTGATGGACAAGATTTTGATTTGACAAGGCATTATTTTTTAATTGCGGGTTATTATCATGAATTGAATCCAGTACTTTCTTTAAATCCTTCAATTTACTTGAAATCTGATGGTGCAACTTCACAATTAGATATTAATACAAATTTAATATACAATAATAAGATGTGGGGTGGCGTTAGTTATAGGTTAGATGAAGGGCTAATTTTATTGGCTGGTATGAATGTAAATGAAGATTTAAGATTTGGATTAGGGTATGATGTGACAATGGCAAATCCATTAGGTAACTCTCTTGAAGTTATGTTGGGGTATAACTTTAAGATTAATTATGATAAGCCTGTTTCAAAATATAAAAACCCTAGATTTTTATAAAAAAATGATTTAACTCACGAAAGTGATAAATAAATATGAATATGAAAAAAGTAATATTATTAAGTTCAGTAGTGGCACTATTAAGCGCTTGTGGTAGTTCAGGAAACGGAGAATTAATCGGAACACAAAACAGGCAAATTTGGAACCCTACGGACCCTTATGGAATGGTGTTTATTCCGCAAGGAAGTTTCAATATGGGGCCATCTGATCAAGATGTTCCATTTGCAAATGTAACGGCTTCAAAAACGGTTTCAGTTGGTGCATTTTACATGGATGAGACTGAAATCACAAACAATGAATACCGTCAGTTTGTAAATTGGGTAAAGGATTCTTTAGCACATACTATTTTGGGTGAGGCAGGAATTGAAGGACACCTAATTGAAGAAGATAAGTATGGTAATTTTTTAGAGCCAGCAAAAATTGATTGGAATACTAAAATCAGATGGAATGATCCTGAGGTTAGAGAAATTCTTGAAGAAGAAATGTATTTACCAGAGCATGAAAGGTTAAATGGAAGAAGAGAATTTGATACTAGAAAGTATGTTTATAAATATCAAGTTTTAGATGTTCAAGCAGCTGCTAATAAAACAAAAAGAGAGGGTGATGCCCCAGGGAAAAGAGATAGAAGTGAGTTCTTATCTGAAATTGAGGTTTCAATCTTTCCTGATACTTTAACTTGGATACATGATTATGCTTATTCTTTTAACGACCCTTATACTGAGAACTATTTTCACCACCCTGCTTTTGATGATTATCCTGTTGTAGGAATTAACTGGAAACAAGCAACTGCATTTACAAAATGGAGAACACAAATGATGAACTCTTTTTTAAGAAAAATTAAGCAACCAACATTACCAGAATTTAGATTGCCATCTGAATCAGAATGGGAATATGCTTCAAGAGGTGGTTTAGATTTTTCACCTTACCCTTGGGGAGGACCTTATACTCGTAATATCAAGGGTTGTTTCTTGGCTAACTTTAAGCCATTAAGAGGTAATTATACTGCTGATGGTGGAATAAAAGCAATTAAAACAGCATCTTATAATCCAAATGGTTTTGGACTTTATGATATGGCAGGGAATGTTGCTGAATGGACTTCAAATGCATATGATGAGTCAGCATTTTCATATTCACATGATATGAATGCAGATTACCATTATAATGCAAATGAGGATGATCATGCAGTATTAAAAAGAAAATCAATTAGAGGAGGTTCTTGGAAAGATATCGCATACTTCATCCAGACAAGTACACGAACTTTTGAATATCAAGATACTGCAAAAAGTTACATAGGCTTTAGGTGTGCAGTTGATTTCCTTGGTAGGGATAAAAAAGATTTTGAATAAAAAAATAAGTAATTAAACAATAACTAAATAAAAGAAAGATTATGGGATTAGCTAATATGACAGATGCAAAATGGTACAAAACAATGATGCCAAAATTATACGGGTGGGGAGCTGCTCTAGTAATTATTGGTGCATTATTTAAAATTCAGCATTGGCCAATGGCAGGTGTGTTTTTAACTATTGGACTGTTAACTGAAGCTGTAATTTTCTTTTTCTCTGCTTTTGAAAAACAACATGAGGAATATCAATGGGATTTAGTTTATCCTGAATTAGCGCATATGGAAGATCCTAATGCTCCAAAAAGACCTGCTCAACAATTGGATGATGCACTTGCAAAAGCTAAAATTGATAATGAATTAGTAGAAAGCTTAAATGAAGGATTAAGATCTTTTGGTGAATCAGCTAAACAATTGAATGAAACAGTTTCGGCTGCTTCAGGTATTTCTGAGTACAATAGTCAAATTCAAGAGGGAGTAAAAAATATGAATGCAATGAATTCATTATATGAATTGCAATTGCAAGCTTCTAACCAGCAGATGGAAGCAACTACATTATTCTTACAAAACTTGCAATCTTCTGTTGAAGATTCTAAGAAATTCCAACAGCAAGTAAGTAGTTTGGCTGAAAACTTAGAACAATTGAATAAAGTATATGGAAACATGCTAACAGCAATGAATCCAAATAAATAATCATCTTTTTGAACTTAAATTAAACGAATAGAATATGGCTGGAGGTAAATTATCACCAAGACAGAAGATGATTAACATGATGTATTTAGTGCTTACAGCATTACTTGCATTGAATGTATCGAAAGAGGTTTTGAACTCTTTCTTTGAGGTGAATAAGGGGATTGAAAGAACTACTACAAATTTTAATGCAAAAAATGGAGATACTTATGCTGCATTTACTGCTGCTGCTGAATTAAATCCTGTTAAGGCAGGACCGTTTAGAGATCAAGCTCTACAGGTTAAGAAAAAAGCAGATAATTTAGTGAATTTCATCCAAGAGATGAAATATGACTTAGTGTTAAGGGTAGATAACAAAGTTTGTCTTGGTAAGTATGAAGATGAAAATGGAGATGAAATTGAAGCTAATCAGTTTGAAGTTCCTTTTGCTGATTTAAATGCTGAACAACAACATAGAGCTATCGGGAATCTGAATAATAAAGATGATAGAGATGCTTCAGGAGATCTGTTTATTAAAACTAAAAAGGCAGCAGATTTAAAAAATAATATTGTTGAATATAGAGATTTCTTAATTACTATTGCTGGAGACAATGAAGCATTAGCTGAGAATATTTCTTCTACTTGCTCAACAGATGGTAAAAAAGGAAAAAAAGGAGTTGGAGGTATAAGTTGGGAGGAATATAATTTTCATGATATGCCTTCAGTTGGTGCTTTAACTTTACTATCTAAAATGCAATCGGATGTAAGAAATACTGAAGCAGATATCATTAATATGTTGAGAGAAAATATTGATGCAGGATCTTTAAAATTTACTTCTGCTGAAGGGATTCAAATTCCAAATTCTAATTTTGTTTTAAAGGGAGATTCTTTTAGAGCTCAAATATTTATTGCAGCAAAAGATACTACACAAGACCCAATGATTTATGTTGGAGAATACGATTCATTAGGAGGAGGGAAGTATGAGATGATTGGTGACTATGAAACAGTAAAAGTAGTAAATGGTAAAGGAATGTTTGCAAGGCGTGCTACCTCTGAGGGTAATCAAAAGTGGGGAGGATTAATTGCCATGAAAACTGATAATGGTACAAAAATGTATCCTTTTAGTGGAAGTTACTTAGTAGCGGCTAAAACTGCTGTCGTATCTCCTACTAATATGAATATTCTATATTTAGAGGTTGATAACCCACTTAAGATTTCTGTGCCAGGATATACAGCTGGAGAAATCTCGGCAGTTATTAATAACGGAAAAGTTTCAGCAGTTAAAAAGTCATTAGGAGAATATTCTGCTCGTCCTTCTAAAAAAGGAAAAGCAATGGTTTCTTTGTTTGCTGAAGTTGAAGGGAAACGTACTAAGATGGGTCAAATGGAATTCAGAGTTAAAGAAGTTCCCCCACCGAAAGCAAAAGTTCAATTTGCTTTAGATGTAAATGGTACTTTAGTAATTGATAAAATGAAGATGGTAAATGCAGGTGGTTTAGGTGCTGAATTGAAAGATTTTGACTTTAAAGGTGTTCGATATGTAATTACTTCTTACCGACTATCAGGAGTGTATAAAGGAGAGCAGATGAAGGAAGATGCAAAAGGACCAAAATTTAGTGATAAGATGATTAATATCATTAAAAATACTAAGGCAGGAAATGCAATAACGATTTCTAATATTAAAGCAAAAAGGGTAGATGCAAAAAATACTGCTGTTCGTCCTTTGGATCCTTTAGTAATAGAAATAAAATAACATAAAATTATGAAAAAATTAATCTTATTATTAGTAATGACTACTCTTTGTTTAGTAGGAGTAAATGCGCAAGATGTATTGACTACAGAAGAAATGAATTCTGTATACAAAAAAGAAAAACATCATAATAAACGAGTGCAGCAATATGCTCCTTTGCGTCAAGCAGATGTGATGTGGTCACGTAAAATTTGGAGAGAAATTGATTTACGTCAGAAAATCAACCATCCTTTTTACTACCCTGAAAATGATGGGGTGGCGCATACTATTCAAGATAGAAAGAGTTTGATTGATGTGATTTACTCTGCAATACAGGAGGGAAGCATCACTGCTTATGGTAATGCCGCTATGGATGATGAATTCAGAGAAGAAATGTCTCAAGATGATATTAAAAAAATTGGAGGAGCTAAAGAGAGTTTAATTACAGTAACTGATTGGGATGCTGTAGCGGAAGGTGTTGCTCCTGAGGATGCTCAAATTACTAAACTTGATAAAAAGGAATTTGATAGAAATTCTGTTAAAAAATGGAGATTGAAAGAAGAGTGGTTTTTTGATAAGCAAAGATCAGTAATGGATGTGCGTATTATCGGAATGGCTCCTTTGCAAGAGGATAGAGATGAAGTAAATGGACAATTGTTAGGTACATTTTCTCCTTTATTTTGGGTGCATTTTCCAGAAGCAAGAGAAATTTTGATTAATGCAGAAGTATTTAATTTAGTAAAGAATAATGCTGAAAGAAGAACCTATGATGATATTTTCTGGAAAAGAATGTTTGGAAGTACTATCGTAAAAGAATCTAGTGTTATGGATAGAAAAATTAATGAGTACATGGTAGGGCTTGATGCTTTATTAGAAGCAGAACGTATTAAAACAGAAATCTTTAATATTGAACATGATCTTTGGGAGTACTAATCTCAATGAATAATATAAAACTAAAAGCCCCTTTGGGGCTTTTTTAATTTGGAAAAAGAATATAAAATAGCGATTATTGGTTTGGGGTATGTAGGCTTGCCTTTGGCTTTGGCCTTTGCTAAACATTATAAGGTTGTTGGCTATGATGTTAATGCAGAGCGAGTAGGACAGCTGAATAAAGGTGTAGATGCTAATTTAGATGTTGAAGTAGAAGTCAATTCAAATTTGATATTTAGTAATAATGAAAATGATTTAAAAAAGTCTAATATTTATATCATTACTGTTCCTACTCCTGTTGATAAAGATAATGTCCCTGATTTAACTTTTTTAAAATCTGCTTCTGAGCTTGTAGCAAATTCTTTGCAAAAAGGGGATATTGTTATTTATGAATCGACTGTTTACCCTGGAGTAACTGAAGATATTTGCGTACCAATTCTTGCTAAAATTTCCGGACTTTCCTATAATCATGAATTCTATTGTGGCTATAGCCCTGAACGAATAAGCCCAGGGGCTGAAAAATATACTCTAGAGAATGTTGTTAAGGTTACAAGTGGG
>Ga0206678_10001331_pt1 | contig 15976 bp, 19 predicted proteins | sample M180m12015metaG_FD_155453 | JGI IMG/M metagenome (GOLD analysis project Ga0206678, IMG submission 155453) | Ammonia-oxidizing marine archaeal communities from Monterey Bay, California, United States - M1 80m 12015 | ecosystem: Environmental > Aquatic > Marine > Intertidal zone | place: USA... | reverse complement strand
TCTTTTAGATATGATATTAGCCCACAATTTTCTTGCAGCTCTAAACTTAGCAATTTCATAAAGAAAATCATTGTGTCCATTAAAGAAAAAAGTCATTCTCGGAGCAAAATCATCGATATTCAATCCTTTTTCGATTGCAGCCTCAACATATGCTATTCCGTTAGCAATTGTGAAAGCTAATTCCTGTTCAGCAGTACATCCTGCTTCTCTTATATGGTATCCAGAAACTGATATTGTATTCCAGTTAGGAACTTTTTCAGCACAATATTCGAACACATCAGTTGTTAGCCTCATCGAATGTTTTGGAGGGAAAATATAAGTTCCTCTAGCAATATATTCTTTCAAAATGTCATTTTGAATAGTTCCTCTTAATTTTTCTTGAGACACTCCTTGATTCACACCAGTGGCAATGTACATTGCTAAGAGAATAGATGCTGGAGCATTGATTGTCATACTGGTTGATACTTTGTCGAGGGGAACTTGGTCGAATAAAGCATCCATGTCTTCCACAGAGTCAATAGCAACACCCACTTTTCCAACTTCACCTGTTGCCATGCTGTCATCACTGTCATAACCAATTTGAGTTGGTAAATCGAATGCTACGGAAAGGCCGTTTTGACCTTCCGAAAGTAAGTATCTGAATCTTTCATTTGTTTCTTTGGCAGTTCCAAATCCCGCATATTGCCTCATTGTCCATAATTTCCCCCTGTATCCAGTTGCATGTATGCCTCTCGTGTAAGGAAATTCTCCAGGTAATTCAATTTCAGAATCATTTACATCTTCAGGAGTGTTTAGTATATCTCGTTCATCTAACAAAGTTTCTTTTCTTTCTGGGTACTTCTCCAGAGTTGGCTTTAGCGTCTCATCTTCCCATCGTTTCTTACTCATCTCTAGGCCTCTCAAAATGATTAATGTATATTAGCATTTTTTTGTGCAATTTTTCTGCAACTACTTTAGCCTGTCCAGCCTCTACTTTCATGGGCTCCAACCAGAAACAGTATACATTTGTTCTGATATTATCTTTATAAAAATCAATTATACTGCGAAAAAGGTCTTTTTCTTTTCCAGTGCTTCCCCAATCCACTAGTGGATTATCATAACAGAAAACTAGAGGTTGTATCATGTGTCCCGTATTTTCAGCAGCCTTGAAAACTCCCATTTTGAATGGATCTAAATCACCATAAGATGACGTAGTTCCCTCTGGAAAAATCCACAAGGGGTCTTTAGCTGCATTCCATTGGTTTAATTGATTTATAACTCCAGTTCGGGATTTTCTATTTTCACGTTTAACCCATAACATTCCTACTTTTTCAGCAATGGCGCCAAAAAGAAGATAATCTCGTACTTCTATTTTAGAAACTGCACCTCCTGCTTTTAGAGCAAGTACAACGACTGGATCAAGATAACTAGTATGATTTGCAGCTAAAAAACCAGGTTGAGGTTTTCCATGGACATATATTTTCATATTATATCGTTTGGAAAGCTTCCGGGCTCTAATTGTTATTAATTTCTTGTATTCTTCTTTAGTGTATAAGCTAGTTTCAAGCCTTAATCTAACAAAAAAGTATACAAAATATAGGAGTTCGAATAACCACACTAATGCCCTATGGGTTTGCAGTTAAAAAGAAAACTCTTTACTTAAATTAATGGAGCTTCGAAATCATCAATGGTTTCATCAAGTTCTTCATCAGAACCAAGTGCCCCATTAATTCTCAATATTTCTCTTGCCATTAACCAGTAAATCAAAGCAAGCGAACGTCTTCCTTTGTTATTACCTGGTATTACAATATCAATATCGGTAGTTAAATTGTTAGAATCACACATGGCCACTACGGGAATATTAATGTTTATGGCTTCTCTAAATGCCTGAGCATCAGCTGCCGGATCAGTTAGAACGATAACTTTCGGTTCTATATAGAATTGCATTTCAGGGTTTGTTAATCTACCCGGTGTAAATCTTCCAGCAATACATGTAAATCCACAATTCGTTGCAAATTTCTTTGCAGGTTTCCAACCATATTGTCTTGCAGAAACAACTAAAACATCTTTTGCTTCATATTCTTTGAGAAAATTAGCAGCTTCTGTGATTTTTTCTGAGGTCTTATTTACATTAAGTATTCGTAACCCATCATCTCTTACTTTGTATACGTAAGGTTCCATGTCTTTGCTCTTTTGCTTTGTCCCAATATGGACTCCACAGGTGAGGAAAGTATCCTCGTCAATGAGCAGTTCTTTTGCTTCGACTTCAGTCATCAGAGTTCCTCGCTGATTCGGACCAGTTCATTAAGCTTTGCAATCCTTTCACCGCCCATAATTCCAGTTTTAATTGCATGCGAATCAAAAGCTACACCTAGATGAGCAATGGTTGTATCAGTTGTTTCACCACTGCGGTGTGAAATAACTGTGGCCATGTCTGCTTGTTTAGCTAATTCCACTGCATTAATTGTATCAGTTAAGGTACCTATTTGATTAGGTTTAATCAGAATTGAATTCGTTGAATTCATTTCTATGCCTTTTTGCAATCGTTCTGTATTTGTAACATATAGGTCATCGCCTATAATCAATGCATCAGTTTGCTCAGTTAAAAGCGCCCATGACTCAAAATCTTCTTGATCAAGTGGATCTTCAACTGAATGCAAATTATATTCTTCTATCATGCCTAATACAAAATCTACTTGTTCTTCAGGCGTTAAAGTTTGTTCTTTATATCTATACTTTCCATCATGATAAAATTCACTTGCAGCAATATCTAGTCCAGGTCTAATTTCTACTCCCGTTTCTTGCTCAATTTGATTTGCAGCTCTAACTACCAATTCAAGAGCTTCAATATTATCTAAGGGGGCAACCCAAGCTCCCTCATCTCCTTTACCTAATGCGATATTTGGAAATTTGTCTTTTAACAAAGAGCCCACTTTCTTGTGAACCATTGCATTTGCTTCAATGGCTGTATTGATGTCTTTATCGAAAGAAGTAACTAAATATTCTTGTATGTCAGTTCCGCCAATTGCATGAGCACCACCTCCCAAAACATTTGCCATTGGTGCTGGAAGTGAATATTTTGTTTTATTGCCTATGTGGTGATATAAGCTAATATTCTTAGAATTTGCAGCTGCTTTTGCGGCAGCTAATGAAAATGCTACACTAACATTTCCTCCCATATTTCTAAAATTATTTGTTCCATCAGTTTCTTTTAGAAGAATATCAAAGGATTTTTGTTCATCAACGTTTTTTCCAATTAATTCAGGCATTAAGTTTTCTTCGGCAAATTGTATTCCTTTCGACACATCACCATTCGGCCAAGCTACTGCTTCATGAGTTCCTGTTGAAGCACCAGCAGGTGCAGCTGCTCTTCCAAATCCAGACTTCGTCTTAATTTCAGCTTCTACAGTAGGGTTTCCCCTAGAATCAATAATTCTACGTATTGCAACGTCTTCAATAATCACTTATTCTCGCGGTCTACAATATCAATTGGAATTACACCTTGATCGTATTCCATTTGAGCAATTATTACGGGGTCAATAATTTCTTTAGGCACTTTAATGTCAACTGGAGCACCCATAGAAATCTGAAGAGCTCTAGCTCCTATTACGCGCGCTTTTTCAAATCTTGAATGTTCTCTCAAATTTATACCAACTTCCCGATACTAAACTCGGGGTCCTTCGCTAATGAGACAACTATAAAAGCTTTCCTAATTACTTTGAATTGTCAAAAACTTGTTTAAAAATACTAATTGAATTTTTCAGAAACTATTTAAATACGTTCTATGATGCCTAAAGTTACCCTGAGTCCTAGATTAGGGTATGTAGAACGCAAAAAAGGTGAAATAATGGAACAAAACATGAAAACTTTCGGTGTTATCTTAGCAACTCTAGCTATGATTGCATCAGTTTTAGTTATGCCAGTCGCAAGTGCAGAAGACGGTGATCTCCAAGCTACAATTAGTGGTGACGATGGTTCGACTTCTTTCGCTTCTGAACATGGTACTGCAGTTTTTACTGTAGCGATATCAAGTGCAACAGGTGCAGCCCATACAAATGTGGCAATTGCCGTATCGTTTGAGGGTTGGTTGGATGGTAATAATTCAGCTACAATTGATGACTGTAGTGGCGGTACTGAATATAATTTGTCTGAAGGAGGAACTAGTTCAGCTTGTATTTCAGTGAATATGAGTTCTTCAGGTAACTCAGTAGGTAATTCGGTAGATATGATTGTTACAGTCACTTCAAATGAAGATGCTGATGGAACAAGTACTAACGGCTTGATAAAAATTTCTAACTGGATGATTTCATCTGCTGACGGTGTCCAATCATATTCGGAAAATGTTACACACGATTACACTATAACTGTGGAAAACATCATGGTTGATGTAGATGGTAACGGTGTTAATTTAGATGAGCCCGTTTATATTACATTAGTAGAAATCAGTGGCGGATGGAATGTAGATAGTGCTGACAGTTCTTGGAATAAAGCAGATTTAACTGCAACAATTGAATTCATTTCAGCAGACAGCTCTTATGATTTAGTATTGCAGATTCAATTGGTGGGTGAGATCGTGACTTCTTCTTCATATACTGGAGCGCCAGCAACTATTGGTTTCAATGCTTATGATAACTCAGAAACGCCATTCACAACTTTCATATTTCTTCAAGCAGAAATAGCTACTTTTTATGGAGTTGGAGTTACCTCATCAAGTGATGAATCTGATGTCTGGGACCCAACGACAACACTAGTAGACAATGGGTGTAATGGTGTAGCTGCAGGAATTGGTTGGGATGTTTCAGTGTTTAATTTTGGTAATGATAGAGATACTTTTGATGTTACATTTGACACCGCCGATGCAGGTTCTGCAGGCTGGACAGTAAATGGAGCAACTTCATTCACAACTGATTTATTAGAACCTAAAGCAAATGATGGTGTTAGTACAATGCAAGTAGGCCTTATAGTTCCAACAGGTTTAGCAGCAGGTACAACACATAGTTTTTCAATGACTGCAACTTCAAGTGGTGATGATACAAAATCCCGAACACAAACATTCTCAGCAACAGTAGCACAATGTTATGGTTTGGATATGACTGTAGATAGTATGATGAATAGTGTAAATCCCGGTAGTAGTACAGATTTTACTTTTACAGTATCTAATAATGGTAATGGAGATGATACTTTCACTTACATGGTTATGGGTGCAGCAACTTGGAATCCGTCTTTAGGATCTTCTGAAACAGAAGTAGCTAGTGGAGAAAGTGGTCAAAATGTATTGACTGTCACAGTTCCAGCAGATGCTAGTTCAGATGCAGTCAGTGGAATGATTATGGTACATGCATATTCAGAAGTATGTGGTGACGACAGAGAAGATTGTGACTTTGAAGTTTCACAAACTGTCAGTGTATCAGCTAATCAAGTTTTTGATTTAACTGCAGGATATTATACTAATGAAACAGGCGCCGTTAAGGACAGTATTTCAGTTCAAGAAGGTATGGCTGTTCAGATGAAAGTTACAGTTACTAATAACGGAAATGGTATCGATCAAGTAACCTTATCTCTTGATGATAATGCACCTTCTTGGGTAACTATCTCGGCTGATCCAATCTTAGTAGGACCTGGCTTGACTGAAACAATTTCAATAACTGCCATGGCTTCAGGTGCACTAGGAGATCATACTTTCCAAGTTATAGCAACTTCATCAGATACGACAGTTACTTCAACCACTGATGCCTTAACTATAACAATCACAGAAAAGGGAACTGGAAGTGGACCAATTACTGAAGATGTTGAAGATGATGATTCGCCAGGGTTTGGAGCTATATCTGCAATTGCAGTATTAGGTGTAGTTCTTCTTCTACGTCGTAGGTCATAGGAGAATTTAAATGCAAAGTAATCGTAGACAAATTTTGTCATTTGTAGCTATTTTAATGATGGTTGTGTCTGCTTTTGCTTTCACGCCATCTGCAAGAGCTGAAGGTTCTCTTGATACTTCATTAGAAGGTTTTTACAATGTGTATTCGTTTGCATCAGTCAATGGGACTGCAGAATATGATCTCACACTAACTAATAATGGTGATGCTGATTTTGAAACCGTTTCAATAACTGCCTCGTTTCAGGACACTAGCTGGGAGACTGCAAATGTTACATTTTCAACCTCTGAAGATAGCAATAATCAAACTTTTTCATTACCCTTAGCAGCTGGAGGATTAGCTCAAGTTCATGTTTCGGTTTTCGTAAGTAGTGACGCTAAAATTGATTTTGCGGAAGTACCTTTAACTCTTGATATTAATGCAGACGGTGCAGAGTCTAGTATAACTGCAATTGTATGTGTAACTAATTGGATAGCATACCAATCAAATTTCCCTTCCCCATTAGAATTGAATACTTACAATAAAGGCGATAATTATACTTATAATTTAACAGTTAAGAATATTGCTGTGACTATGAATCCAGATCATACTACCTCTCCGGTAGACATAACTGATATGATTCAATTACAGTATTCTTCACTTTCCGGATGGTCTGTAACCAGTACTGATGAATCTTGGCATCCATTTTATGGAGGTCAACTAGATGGTATGTTGGCAGATCAAGTTAAGACATGGGAAGTAACAGTCAACTTAACAGGTAATGTTAAGGCAGGCGAAGACATTCTTAATTTCCAAGCATCTAGTACTAATCCCGATGATCCTTTTGGCATGCCTTATTATCAACCTTATGGACTTACTATAATTCCAGTTAGTGCAGTCGAATGGTACGGTGTTGGGTCTTCAGGTGGGGGAATGCGTAATGCAGATATAAGTGAAGGTTCTTCAATTCAAACTTGGTCTGTAGGCGTTAGTAATTTCGGTAACACAGCAGATACATTTGATTTAACTTGGAATTTAGATAATATTCCAGCAGGGTGGACAATTAGTGCTACACCAACGACTTCAGGTTCCATAGACTGGCAAGGTTCAACTAATTTCGACGTATCATTAACGGTACCTGCAGATGCATTATCAGGAAGTTCAGCGTCATTTTCAATGACTGCAACATCAAGCTCTTCGTCAATTGAAACTAGTTCTCAGACTTTTGAAGTCATGGTTGATCAACATTATGGAGTTTCAATGGAAGTAGATACTGAGTCTAAAAATGGAGTTCCAGGTTCAACGGTCGAATTTAGTTTCAATCTAACGAATACTGGTAATGGCGAAGATACCTTTGATATTGCTATTGAAGGACCTACTATGTGGTCACCAATGTCAAGTACTACTTCGTTAATGGTTGGTGCCGTAAGTTCAGGACAGTTTTTAGTTTCAGTTATGGTTCCAAGTACAATGCCTGCAGATTCGAATAGTGGTGATATTACGGTTACAGTTACTTCTTCAGATGGTGTAACTGCTGTAAATTCAACAATTTCAGTTGTTTCATCACAAGTTTTCTCTATAAATATTGCTTATGTGGCAGGTTCTGATGGAATTGTGACTATTAGTGGGGATACTTCATTACAAATTAAACTTAATATAACTAATAATGGGAATGGTATAGATACCCTTTCATTAAAATTGGTTAATGCACCAGATTGGGCTACATTAGGTGCAGATACGCTAACTGTAGGGCCTATTCCAGTTCCTTTAGTAATTACATTGTCACCAGATAATGCCGCAGTTTCTGGAAGAGATTATACTTTCCAAGTTATTGCAACATCATTAGATGGTACAGAATGGACAAGTCCCGATTTGACTGCTGAGATTGAAGCTCAAAAGATAGATAATACTGATGTTCAAGAAGAAGTATTAGATGAAGAAGATGATAGTCCTGGTTTTGGTATTTTAGCTTCATTACTTGCTTTTACATTTGTGGTCTATGGCCGTAGGAAAGATTAGTTTTAATCTATATCTTATAATTCACAAGCCTTTAGCAATAAAATGAATGATACTTTAGAAGCGTGGTTGGCAGAGGATTTGGGTAAAGGAGATTTTACAAGTGAATCCGTTATTCCAAATGCTTATTGTCAAGCTCTAATTAATGGCGGACCAGGTAATCTTTCAGGAATAGATTTAGTTAATAATTTGTTAAGTAAAATGAACGTTATTTTTAGTACTAATTTTAAGGATGGGGATAAAATATCAGATAATGAATTGATATATGAATTGAGAGGTAATTCCCATGATATTATGAAAATTGAAAGACTGTCTCTCAATATACTATCACATTTTAGTGGTATTGCTACTTTGACTGCAAAGTTAGTTAAACTTACTAAAAAAATTAATCCTAATGTTGTCATTCTTGCTACACGTAAGACTATTCTAGGGATTAGGGAATTTTCTAAGAGAGCTGTAGTACATGGAGGAGGTATGACTCACAGGCTTAGGTTAGATGATGCAATATTGATTAAGGACAATCATTTGAAATTATCCAGTAGTATTGTAGAAGCTGTTAGAAAGTCCAAAGAAAGTCATCCGAATTTAACAATTGAAGTTGAAGTAGATACAATCGCCCAAGCCCTTGAGGTTACAAAATCGAAGGCCGACCGGGTAATGCTTGATAATTTCAGTCCCAAAGAAGTATCTGAAGCTGTTTCTAAAATAAGACAAATATCGGATATTGAAATTGAAGTATCTGGAGGTATCAATTCAACCAATATAGCTAGTTATGCACCTTATGCTGATTTTATAAGTATGAGTAGTTTAACAATGTCAGCGCCACCAGTTGATTTTTCACTACATGTCATTTAAAATCAGAATTCTTTGCTTTGATCAAGACGATCCTAAAAAATGCACAGCAAAAAGATTAGAGAAGTTTGGCCATTCCGATAACTACAGTTCTTTTCGAAATTTGCCACCCCAAGGCATTGTGTTAGATCCTTTTTCAGATGTTATTTTGTCTAAGAGTGATAAAATTCTTGCAGAAATAGGAGGAATTGTTGGCGTTGATTGTTCTTGGAATATGGCTCATGAGACTTTTTCAAAACTTAGGTTGATGGGTTTAGAACCTCGTAGTTTACCTGGAATTGTACCTGTAAATCCAGTTAATGCAGGCAAAGTAGGTAAGTTGACAACAGCTGAAGCAATAGCTAGTGCATTAATGATCTGCGGGAACAAAGTTCAAGCCGAACAGATTATGTCAAGATTCAAATGGGGGCCTGCTTTTTTGGTTCTTAATAAAATCTTTTGGAAATAAAAAATACTATAAACTACCTCAAGATAGTCAATACCTTATAATTATGGAAACAGTTACTGAGAGTGAATCAGATATTTGCTTTAATGGTGACAATCACCGTCTTTTCATAGAGGGCAGAGGATTTGATTTTCATAAATTTGTAGTTAATCATAATGGTTCTGCTAATTTAGAATTATTTAGTTCTGAAAATCTTCTTTATACGTTGTTAGATTTCGAAGAACCACGTGTAATTTACGTAGTATCTAGGCTTGGAAGTAAAGATTTAATTTTACAAGGTTGTGTTATTAGAGAAATAATAGGTAATGAATGTTCCATATCATATTCTAAATTACAATCAGAATCATAAGTGGCTTAATTTACTGCGTTCGTTGTAACTTAATGTGGAAATTGTAGATGTTGCAGTAGTAGGTGGTGGTCCTGCAGGTTCATCAGCTGCTCGAGAGGCTTCTGAAAGAGGTCTTTCGGTGTTGCTTTTTGATCATGCACATCCTCGGAGAAAGGCCTGTGGCGGAGGTTTACCAGTTAAGGGAATTGAGTGGATGGATGCGCCAGATAGTGCAATTGAATGTGAAATGAGTTCAATTTCCTTTACTTATAATAAAACAAAACTCAAGATTCCGGTAAATACAGGTAAACTGATTAGAAGAGATGATTGGGATTTTTATTTGTATAATCGAGCCAAAGAAGCAGGTGCTGGACACGTTGTTGAAAGAGTTAAATCATTAACTTTTAAAGATGAAATTTGGACAATTAATGAAAAATATAAAGCAAAATATATTATTGGAGCTGATGGCGTAAATGGATTTACACGTAGACACTTTATGGAAAAAATCTCTAGAGATAATCTGTTTGCAGCAGCAGGATATTATTTAGATATTAAGCCGACTGAAAATGAAGTCGAATTTATTGTTGGCGCTCTACCTGGAAAGGAAGGCTATCTGTGGGTTTTTCCTAAGAGTGATCATTACAATATTGGCTATTGTTATAATGCCGGAACTCCAGGTATGAAAGATGCCTTACATAAATTAATGCAAGAAAGGTGGCCTGGTGAGTTTGTAGAAAATAGTAAATGGAAATTATCCGAAACTGGAGAAATAATTGACTGTAAGCAATTCGGTTCAGCCATACCTTCCTATAATGATCCTAAACTTTTTGATGTTCCTGTTTCAGGTGAAACATGGGTTTTGTGTGGTGACGCAGCAGGGCATGTTAATCCAATTCATGGTGAAGGTTTGAATCATTCAGTGTTGGGAGGTCGTTTGGCAGCTAAAGCAGTATCTAAAAAAGATCCAACTCTTTTTGAAAAATATTGGCGCTCTCATTATAGCCGAGACATGTATCGGGCAGCTAGTACTAAGCACAAAATATATCGTTCTTTCTTCATGCGTGTTGGTTTTGCATTGGGCCGTACTCCTGCAATGTACGATATGTTAGCTAGCCTTACTAGGGGCGAATATGAGGGTAAAGCCACACGTTCATTCTGGGTTAAGCTTCCTCTTGCCTTACTCCAAGCTACTTTTGGTATGAAGCATAAAGCTCTCAAAGCTATAACCTAATGTATTCTGGATAGCTTTATTAAACCCGTTGAGTCGGACGGTTTCCTGAAGAGACATATAGTATGAAATTACCACGACGAATCAAGATGTATAGTCCATTCGCAAAGAAGCATACTCTTCACGAAGTTGAGGTTGTAAAAAAGAAGCGGGCATCTGAATTAGCAAGAGGTCAAAGACTTTTCAGGAGAGTTACAGCAGGTTATGGTGGTTTTCCAAGGCCTAAACCAGAAGGTAGAGAGAAACCAACTAAGAGAGTATATTTGAGATACAGATGTACGGAAACAGGTAAAGCTCACCACAGGAAAAATTTTAGAGCTAAAAAGTTTGAGTTAACGGAGTAAAAATGGCAGGCCCACGTAGTAAATTTATTAAAGTAAAAAGCCCAGATAGCGATTATACTGTAGTGATATTTGATAAATGTGACTCTGTAGTCACAGATCCAGTTACAGGTTCAACGATAGCATTACCGACAGGCGGTAAAGCTAAGATTCTTGGAGAAATCCTCGAGGAACTTGAGTGAGTCCCCAGGGCAGTCCAGAAGAAGGTGAATACGTAATAGGGCGAGTTATTGAAGTTAAAGATTTTGGAGCAACATTAAATTTATTGGAATTTTCAGAACGCAAGGCCTTTGTACATATTTCGGAAGTTGCTTCAGGTTGGGTAAAATATATTCGAGATTTTATTCGTGAAGGGCAAATGGTTGTTGCTAAAATAACAAGAGTTAAGGATGGAAGTAAGATTAGTGATGCTTCGGTTCGTCAAGTTTCAGGACACCGGAAACAAGAAAAAATAAGAGATTGGAAAAATGAGCAGAGAGCTTCGAAATTATTAGAATTAGTTTCATCTCAGTCTAATCTAGATCATGAAAAATTAGTTGACGAAATAAAGAATGATATGATTAATGCTTATGGAAGTATGTATTCTGCTTTTGAAAGTTCATTGATGGATGAATCTTTGTTTAAGAAAGAATGGAAAGGTAAATGGGTTGATAATTTTATTAAAATTGCAATTGATAATGTCACACCTCCCTATGTTTCTATAGGTGGTAAATTTGATTTAGTATCTCAAGATCCTAAGGGCGTTGAAAAGGTTAAATCTGCATTAATGAAACCTTCTGCAGTTAATGAAAATACTCTTTTGAAGATATCTACTAATGGTTCTCCTTCATACCGTATATCTATTAAGGCACCTAATTACAAACAGGCTGAAGATGAATTGAAATTGGCCGTTGATTTAGTTCTTAAGACATTTAAGTCCGATGGTGGCATAGGTTCATTTGAGAGGTCTTAATGCAAACATTAATTTTTCAATGTAAAAAGTGTAAAACTTTTACGACTTTAGATAAATGTAATGATTGTAATCTTTCAACTATAAATCCATTGCCTCCTAGATATTCACCCCAAGATAAATATGGTAAGTATCGTCGCATGCTTAGGAAGGAATAATGACTTTTACCGAAATAGTTTGGACCAATGAGATTAAGTTAGAAGATGCTATTCTTCTTGAAGGTCTTCCAGGGGTAGGCAATGTTGGAAAATTAGCAGCAATGCATCTTATTGATGAGCTCAAAGCAAAAAAATGCATGGAAATTTATTCTTCTCATTTTCCACCACAAGTATTGATTGATGATGATGGAATTGTAAATTTAGTGAATAATGAGTTATACTATTATAAGAATAAAGAAGGTAGGGATTTACTTTTCTTGGTTGGAGAATATCAAGGAATGGATTCCTCAGGTCAGTATGATCTTTGTCAGAAATTAATAGAAATTGTCAAGGATATAGGCGTTACTACAATTTATACGCTTGGAGGTTATGGGCTTGGTAAGTTAGTTCCCGAACCTCGGGTACTAGGTGCAGCAACTTCAAAAGAGATAGTAAAATTGTTTAAGAAAGCAAATGTTGAATTTATTGATGGCGAACCAGGTGCCGGAATTGTTGGTGCTTCGGGTTTATTACTGGGTCTTGGTAAATTACAAGGCATTCATGGTGGTTGTTTAATGGGAGAGACTAGCGGATATATGGTTGATCCAAAGTCTGCCAGTATTGTTTTAAAATCACTTCAAAAATTATTGGGTGTAAAAATTAATCTTAAAGAATTAGAAGAAAGAGCCAAACAGGTCGATTCAATAACGAATCAATTAAAAGATATAGATGCTAAAGAATCCATTGATAAACCAGATGTTAACTACATTGGTTAAGTTGTATTAATTGATTCTAAATTAAATAAAACCAATCCATCTTTAGCATCTACACCAGCTAATTTTCGATATTCATTTTCAGAATTGTCATTTCCCTTCTTTTCCAAAAAATAGGCATAACTTCCGGCAGTACTAACATCAATATTACTTGTATAATAGTCAAGATTCAATTCAAGATTTCCTTGACTCAAATCACTTATTATTAGGGCATAATTTAGTCCTCCACCTAGGTCAAATATAGATGTAGGTGATACGAGACTTTGCTTGGAAACTAAATTCTGACCTAATGATAATTCAACTTTGTTGTAATTCACATTTTGGGAATCCACGGCCCAATTACTTATTTCTCCAAAATTGGTCATAACTTCTTCAGCAGAACAGACTGTAAGAGGTTCAGGTATGTCATTCATTGTCATAATAGGATTATCAACAGTCTTTTCTTCTCCTGTGATATTTTCGTTATACTGTAAATTCCAGCCATCAACAGTTTGTTCTTGTTCACTATAATGAGCCATTGTAAAATTCCATGTTCCACTTGGTTCTGGATATTTTGCTTCTATAACAAAAGCACTTTCGTTAATTGCAGAAGAGGGTCTTTCATCTAAATTTTTTTGATTAGTTATGTATTGGTTAAAATCATCTATCTCATTCGTTCCTTTCTCAATTCCTGTCTGTAAGTTGAAAGAAGAATTCAAACCACAATTTCCACTTCCAAATGCAGGCGCTCCATCTATCCATGGACTAAAGTCTCCAGTTTTTACTTTTGAATTACTTTTATAAGATGTAGTGGGAATTTCGGTATGTCCTTTAATTTTTTTAGATACATGTCCCTGATATTCAATATTAATTTTATACATTGTCTCCATAATTGAGCTCAAGTCCGAGCTTAAACTCATTTTAAATTTAAAAGGCATACTGCTAGTTTCGGTCATATAAAATTCAAATTTATATTCATAATGTCCTTGATAACCTGCAAATTCAGAGATAAGTGATGAACTTATAGTTAGTAACGCAGTTTCTTCATTATCTATTTTACCTCCATTATCCACTTTCCAATTAAATTCAATACCTCCTTCATCTATTATTCCTTCAGTTCCCTCTGTTAATATTTTTCCAATATAGGCCTCGCCATGTGGTAGTAATCCAGGTTCGATATCTCTTGGGATCCAATCAGTCGCTCTTTGTAAATACCAAGTCTTTCCAGTTAGTATATCTGAATACGAGGCATTTGATTCGATTTCACTTCTAATATTTTCAAGAGAAGTTGGATCTACAAATTGTTTCTGTGATGTCAGAGCTTCGGCATTTTCAAAATTATTTGAACTAAAATCTCCTTCACGAGTTATTGTTCCATCAATATCTTCCAGATCTTGAATTAAATATTTTTCAAAACCATCTTGTTCATTACCATATCCATCAATTATCCCCGTCGGTGCGTTAATTCCTATTTGCAGTTTTCCCGAAAAAATAAGGTTTAATTGATTGATGATAATATCGTTATCAATGAATCCTAGTGGCAATGGAATATCAAGAGTACTTTCAAAGTTTATGCTGCCTTCAATATCATATGTCATTTGTTCTCCATATTTTTCATAAGGTACGTTCACTACTATATTTTGTTCCGCAAACAAAAAGAATAGAGTTCCAGTTAGAATAAGTATTACTGTTACTCCAATCGCCCCAATAGCCTTGATATTGATGCCTTCATTATTTTCAATTACTGGGACTGTCCAATTATCAGCTTCAGTAATTTTATTATCATTTAAGTTTAAATCATCATTAATTTCAGGTGAAGGTGAAGAAAGATCTAAGGCGTCTTCTTCTTCTCTATCTTCTTCTGTAATTTCGGAATTAGCACCCGAATTCCACAGTTCGTCATCCAAACTCACAATTGTTACGAATCGTTATTCTATTTTAGAGTAATGCTGGAATTATAACATCAATTTTATGATTTTATAATTGCTACAAGGAAAATAATGATCCCGATTATTCCCCCTAACATCCCACCGAGGAAAGCAAGCATTCCATTCATAAACGACACACTAGGATGAGCGTCCATTCCCATTTCAGCCAAGTAGTATGCCAATCCAGCACCAACAATTAGGAATACGAATCCAATGTTTCTGGTTTTGCTACTTCCGTAATAGGCTATGAGTAATCCCATACCTAACATAGATAGCATGGCACCAACAAAACCCATTGAGATTATTAGTTCAGTATTCATTCTTTTTCCTCCGATTTTTCTTCTTTATTTTCAGTTTGATTTAGTTCTTCTTCGAGCTTTTTCAATTCTTCATCTAAATCCAAATCTTCAAGATCTTCTAAGTCCAAATCTTCTAAATCATCTACCGTATCTACTTTCATAAGAACAAAGAGTATCATAAACATTCCTATTATCATTCCACTAAGTGCAGAAACTCCTGAGACTAATGCATCCTTGAATGTTGCACTTTCAAATTGATCAGGCATGATGCCTATTGTTCCAAATGCCATATCAATAACGAAAGTTAGAGTTATTATTCCTAAAAACAATAATCCGAAACCAATTTTTTGAGATTTCCCAGCTCCAAAGTACGAAGTAAAAATTCCAGTGCTCAGTAATGCGACTCCTATTCCAACAATTAACATAGATACAAAAAATTGCATTATGTCTAGATTATCAGTGCTCATGTCCATATAATAGACTCTTAAGTCGACCTTATAAATCTAACTATCATTCGATTATGTTTTTTCTCGACGATAGGGTGGTTAAGTATATATACAGTCTACTTCCTGTTAGTATGGTGAATAACTAATGGCTGAAGTAGTAGCTAACACAGGAGTAAGTAAAGATTCTGGATATTTATATTATCTAGGAAAAGACGGTAACGTATGGCGAACCAAAATGGCTCGTGGCGGAAAAAAGACTGGTGGAGGCCCAGAGATGGTGGCTTCAGCAGGCGTTACTCGAGAAGATGGATTTCTTTACTACATAGACAAAGGTGGAAATGTAGCAAGATCTCCAATGGCCCGCGGCCGCAAGTAAGATTCCTCTCGAATCTTATAAATTTAGCCCTAGTATTTAGCTTGGGCT
>Ga0206678_10001330_pt1 | contig 15980 bp, 10 predicted proteins | sample M180m12015metaG_FD_155453 | JGI IMG/M metagenome (GOLD analysis project Ga0206678, IMG submission 155453) | Ammonia-oxidizing marine archaeal communities from Monterey Bay, California, United States - M1 80m 12015 | ecosystem: Environmental > Aquatic > Marine > Intertidal zone | place: USA... | reverse complement strand
GTGGAGTAATCCTAAGAATTTAGGACGGATAATTAACACAAGCTTAGATGATGCATTTGCAACATTACGTCACCCCGACACCTTATTATTCAGCTCGAATGGTCACAAGGGTTTAGGAGGCCTGGATATTGTTTATGCCACCCGAACCGACAGTTCAAAAGATTGGCTGTATGTTGAGGATGATCTTCCATATCCAATAAATTCTTCAGGAGATGATTTCGGGGTTCAGCTTTTCCCAAAAGGGTTTCAAGGGGTTTACACATCTGACAGAAATGGTATAGATGCTCTTTATCAGTTTTCAGACTACGATCCAGAGATAACTCTATTCGTAGAAATAGTAAATGAGCATGATGGTACTCCTTGGCCGGGAATAGATGCTGCACTTGAGACGACAGGAGCTTCAGAGTTAACAGAATTTACATCCGACGGTTCGGGCAAGTGGTCGTCTAGGGTTCTACGCGATCAGACATACATGATTCAATGCCCTGGTGCGTTGAGGTATTCAGCAACTCCCTTTACCACCCCTGAAGACCAAGCCCAAAAGTCTCTTACCATAACAGTACCTATCCCTATTGTTATCTCAGTTGGATGCATGGACCCATTTGCGCTGAACTATAATTCTAAAGCTATAGTTGATGATGGGCTTTGTGAATACACAAGGGTTATTACTCCTCTTAACGCTATCATTGACAACGATAAAGAGAGATTAAATGATAAAGACTTAATAATGGAAACAAAAATTATTGAGGGTGATATCGTAAATCTTAAACTACACTGGAATTTTGACAGGGCTGAATTGAAATATTACGACAGGCCTATCATTGAGACCTTTGCAAGGCACCTAATCGAAAACTCAAAAGCACATGTTCTTGTGATTTCTCATTGTGATTCGAGAGGTAAAGACACATATAACGACTCTCTTAGTCAAGCAAGGGCGGAAGCGGTTCGAGAAGCTTTTGTCAGGTTTGGCGTAAGCAGTGAAAGAATAACAACATATGGAGCTAGTGAGCAGTTTTTACTTGAGCAGTGTAAGGATGAGGAGGACTGTAAAGAGTCTGTACATCAGGCAAATAGAAGGACGACAGCGAACATCTTAAGATCAGATGAAAGTGTTTATGTGCACAGGGTGAAAGCAGGGGAGACTCTTTTTGGAGTAGCGAAAAAGTACAGAGTCAGAATACAAGAGATTAAAATTTGGAATGGGCTTAAATCTGCGAAAATGAGAGTGGGGCAGGATATATTAATTTATTTGCCTTAATTCGCTAACTTAGCTTAATGTCGAAGAAGCCCGTAATAGGAGTTTTAGGTAGTGGAAGTTGGGCTACAGCACTGGTAAAAATGCTGTGCGAAAATATGGAAGAGCTCAATTGGTGGGTTAGGTCCCAAGACACCATAGATCATATAGCTCTCCATGGAAATAATCCTAAATATATCCAGAGCATTCAGTTTCAAGTAGAGAAGCTCAAACTAACGACAAACATGAAAGTCGTGATAGAATCAAGCGATATAATAATTGTAGCGATTCCTTCGATGTTTTTAGACGATGCGTTTAACGATGTGTTTGGTGAAAACTCATCGTTTACACCCTTTTCGAATAAACTAGTGTTTTCTGCCATAAAAGGCATGATTTCTAAATACAATTATATTCCCGCTAGATATCTTCATAAGAGGTTTGACATCCCTTATGAAAAAATAGGTATAATCTGTGGACCGTGCCATGCAGAAGAGGTTGCTCGCGAAAGACTTTCCTATCTAACGGTGGCTTGCCCAGACACTACTCAAGCAGAAATTTTCGCCCCGTTTTTGAGAACCAAGTATATCAAGGTTAGCACATCGGATGATGTTTTCGGAGCGGAGTTAGCGGCAGTTTTGAAGAACGTATATGCCGTTGGGTCTGGGCTAGCCCATGGATTGGGATATGGAGACAACTTTATTTCAGTACTGATTTGCAATGCTGCTATTGAGATGAAGAGATTCATTGATGTGGTTCACGATATTGACAGGAACATAAAGAGCAGCCCGTATCTAGGAGACCTCCTAGTAACTGCCTACAGCGTAAATAGTCGAAACAGGGCGCTTGGCACGATGGTTGGAAGCGGGTATACAGTAATGGCAGCAGTAATAGAACTTAAAATGGTCGCAGAAGGAATGACGGGAGCAAAAGGCATATTCGAGATGAACAAAGATTTTAAGGTTGAGATGCCTATCGCCGATGCTGTGTATAGAATCCTTCACGAACGCATGTCTCCAGTTTTAGAAATGAGACTTTTATCAGACCAGTTAAAGTGAAACAAGGTATAGCACAGATATTAGTTTTATTTATACCCATCTTCTCAGGGGCATCAGTGTTTTCACAACAACACACCTCAGATTTATCTTTTATACCTAACCAAGGGCAATGGGACTCTTTTATTTCATACAGAGCCGACTTAGATGGTGGGATCTTTTGGATGGAAGAAAATGGATGGACTGCATGGGTTGCTGGAGAAGGTTATGATGATTTATGGAATCATGAAAGTGGCAATCACGAAAGTGAAACATTGTCATCTCACGCCTGGAGAGTTCGTTTTAAAGACGGAAACCCCAACGCAGAAAAATCTGGCCGTCACGAGCTGGGCCACAAAGTAAATTATTACAGAGGTAGCGACGAAACGAAATGGGTAAGTGGGCTTGATGCGGTGGGGCAGGTGAGATATAAAGAGGTTTGGCCTGGAATAGAATTAATCATGGACGGAAGGGCGAGAGGAACGAAAAAACTCAAGTACGACTGGGTGGTAGAGCCGGGAGCAGACCCCTCAAACATCGTCTTGATACATGAAGGAACTGAGCTCAGCTTGAGACCTGACGGCTCACTTTTACATCTCATGGGCGAGACGGGAGACATCATCGAGGGTGTACCATTTGCTTACCAATTAATCGACGGCTCACGTATATCACAAGTAGAGTGCCACTACAAATTGAAACATCGATTAGATGGAATGACAGAGGTGAGTTTTGAAATAGGTGACTACAATCCAGACCTTAGATTAACAATAGACCCAGATCTTGTATTTGCAACTTATATAGGAGCAACCCAAGCGAATTGGGGGTTTACGGCCGCTTTTGATGATGACGGTAGGGCTATTGCCGGAGCCGCATTGTGGGACGGGGGTATGGGAACATACCCTACTACGGCTGGTGCCGTTTCGACTACTTTCGCCGCTGGAGACGGCCCTTTCGATATAGGAATTACAGTTTTCACTGCAGACGGAGGAGCTTTGGTTTATAGCACCATTGTGGGCGGAAACAGCATGGATATTTGTTCCTCCCTTGTTGCTGATTCAAGTGGAGACTTTTATGCTTTAGGCACAACAGGGTCTTCCAATTTCCCAGTTACTGGGGGATCTTATGACAATTCGTTTAACGAGGGTTCATCAGTCAATTTGCAGGCTTGTTGCAATTTTCCAGGGAATTTTTCAAATGGTTCAGATCTCTTCATCTTAAAATTCTCCTCTGGAACGGGCGGGTTGCTGAGCGGAACTTATGTTGGAGGAACCGGTAATGACGGAATTAATTCCGGTTCGATGTTGAACTACAACTATGGCGACGTTTTTAGAGGTGAGATCAATGTTGACGAACTCGATAGGCCTTGGGTGGCTACGGTGACTTCAAGTGATGATTTTCCTATAATAGCGGGACCGTACCTAAGTTATAACGGTGGAACTACAGACGGTGTTTTATTCAGGATGAGTCCTGATTTAAGCACTTTAGAGTGGTCATCGTATATTGGAGGATCTCAGGCGGACGCAGCATACGGAGTCCAGTTCACTTCCGCTTTTGAGCCTGTCGTTTGTGGTGGAACTCGTAGCACGGATTACCCTGCTCTAGGCTCTTCGTATCAGTTTGATTTCGGGGGAGTAGCAGATGCTTTTGTTACCCGTTTCCCCAATGGCGGAGGTACACCCCTTGCGAGCACTTATTACGGAAGCTCTTCCTATGATCAGTCGTATTTCGTTCAGGTTGATGAGGATGACAAGATTTATTTATTAGGCCAAACAGTAGGAAACCTACCTCTCTCAGGTACAGTTTACGACGCGAGCCCCAATGCCGGTCAATTTATTGCCTGCTTCGATGTTCAACTCCAGAACCTTCTATGGAATACACGAGTTGGAAACCCCAACAATGCCGGCAGTATAGATATCAGCCCTACAGCCTTCCTTGTGAGCGACTGCGGGCAGATATATCTATGTGGTTGGGGTGGAGGGACAAACGATGGTTCACAGGCGGGGTCAAATAGTGGTACTCAAGGCATGCCAATTACAGGTGGGCCATATCAATTTACATCTGATGACAGCGATTTTTGGCTCGGGATGCTTAACCCTGGTGCAGAGCAGTTAATCTATGGCTCGTTCTTCGGAGGGGGACAATCGGCGGAGCACGTCGATGGAGGTACATCAAGGTTTGATAAAAACGGCACTGTTTATCAAGCTGTGTGTGCTGGATGTGGGGGTAATGACGATTTCCCAACGACACCTGGGGCGTGGAGCTCTACGAACGATAGTTTTAATTGTAATATCGGAATTTTTAAGTTCGAACTAGGGACTATTCACGTAGATATCGACCTTTTAGCTCCCGATATCATTTGCCCAGATGAACCCATACAATTCGTGAATAATTCCGAAGGGGGAGGTGTGTATTTGTGGCAATTTGGTGATGGAGAGATTAGCGATGAATTTGAACCCTCTCACACCTATAGCTCACCAGGAGATTGGGAGGTTACCCTTACCGTTTCAGATCCGCTCGGGTGTTTAGACGAACAATCATCAACGCTTGATTTAACGATTGGTGAGCCTATTGACCTTACTATTGATCTAGTCGAACCCATTTGCTTAGGAGAGGAAGTTCAACTTAACGCTTGGGGGTCAGATGGTTTGTTTTGGCTTAACGACCCAACTCTAAGCGCAACAGACATCGCAAACCCCATAGCAACCCCTACAGAGACCACTACGTATACTGTTCACGATGAAAATGAGTGCGGTTCGGCTCAGGCCCAAGTAACGGTTCAGGTGAGTTTTGTAGAAGCAGAAGCAAACCCTATAGCAACAACGATCTGCCTAGGGGAAAACGTACAACTTTCGGCAGAAGGAGGGACTGGATATTCGTGGTTTCCTCCTGTAGGATTAGACGACCCCACATCTTCTACAGTGAGCGCTTCCCCTAATGTCAGCACCCAGTATACTGTTATTGTTACGGATGATTTCGGGTGCTCGGACACCCAACAAATTCAGATTACTGTCGTTCCAGAACCGCCAGGAGGACTGGTATATGATCCGATTGAAATATGTACAGGACATGGAACGTCTTTGCCTGGAGCACCAGGCGATGCTTGGCTTTGGGAACCCTCTACGAACCTAAATATGGATAATATCCAAACCCCATATGCCACGCCAACCCAAGACATTACTTATACAGTTTCTATACAAAATATATGTGGAATAGGAACTGACGAAGTTTCTGTGCACGTTATCGTTCCGATTGCTCAAGCTTCTGAAGATGGCGGTATCTGTAGAGGGGAGGAGTTTCATGTGACTGCAACAGGAAGTGATCAAGAGAGCTCCACATATGTTTGGTCTCCAGCAACACTTGTTTCTCAATCAACGAGTAATGACACATATGTTTTCCCGGTTTTTACGACAACCTTCACAGTTTATGTTACAGACTCTAATGGTTGTACTGCTAGCGATGAGCTTACAGTATATGTGGGGCAACCCCCGGTAGTTAATGCAGGACCCAACCGAGATGTAGAATGGCTTGATGAAGTAAGATTGCTCGGCTCGACAAGTGGAGATACTTATTGGTGGACCCCAGCGGAAAATTTAAGTTGCTCGTATTGCACCCTCCCAGAAGTGCTATCTGCCGAGCCAGGCTGGTATGTTTTCCATGCGTTAGATGAAAATGGATGTGAGGGGATGGACTCCACATACCTCGATATTTTCTATCCTATTTTCGTTCCTACATCTTTCACCCCTAATAACGACGGGATAAACGACGTTTTTTATGTTGCAGGTCTCAGGCTACAAGGCTATAGACTTATCATTTATAACAGATGGGGTGAGGAGGTGTTTTACTCGGAAGACGCAGAACAGGTTTGGACGGGAGAATCAGAAAATGGAACCCACTATTGCCCCGACGCAGTTTACCTGTACTCACTTAGATACGAGGACCAAGACGGTGCGCACCTAATTCACGGACATGTATCACTCTTGAGATAGATGGAATCTCGAATTCCATAACTATATTGCAACATGGACTTTAAGTTTACCCGCAACCTGTTACCAGGAATGTTTCTTGATTACGACTGTGTAATCATCCCCGGTTTAGGCGGATTCGTATGTAACGGACGATCGGCTTGGTATGATGATGAAAATGAAGAAATGGTCCCTCCTTCACGAGATGTGATATTTAATCCCAACCTCATACACAATGACGGCCTCCTCGCTCAAGAAATTATGCGGGCAAGAGACCTTTCATATTCAGAGGCGATGAAGCACGTTGAGGATGAAGCTTCGCTTATGGTTAGACAACTTCAGGAAGGAAAACCTGTAGAGATTGCACGCGTGGGTAGATTATACTCAGGTGATGATGGTGTAACTAGATTCTTACCTGACTCCGAACTAGTTCGAGTTCTAAGATCTTTCGGTCATGCCAGGATTCCTTTAGCTAAGCTTGTTGAAAAAGAAGCAATTCCTATTCATACACCGTTATTGGTTAAAATAGCTAGAGCCGCAGCTGTGATTGCTTTACCTATTGTTTTAGGTGGGGCATGGATGCTTTCGGACTCGTCAAACTCTAGCACTCTCCTGAGTGTTTTTCCGACCTTTGACACAGAGGCGATTGTTTCAACTTTTATACCATCAGAGGGCTCTACTTTATTTAACCCCTCAGACGAAGAGATTGCTGAGGAGATAGAAATAGAGTACGCTACAGAGGAAGTTGAATTGCTTTTATCTGAGAATAAAGTAGAGGAGGAAGAGACGCTTGCAATTCAGATTAACTTCTTGATCATAGGAGGTGCTTTTTCTATTCAAGAAAACGCCCTGAATCTCGCTGAAACCCTGAAACTAGAAGGCTTCAATCCAACGCATCATTACCAAAATCACAACAACCTAAATCTCGTTGCACTAGGAGAGTTTGAGACAGAATCCTCAGCAAGGAAAGCTTTAAAAGAAGCAAGAAAAAAAGGAAGAACAGCCAGTTGGCTAAAGCGCCTATAAGCCTATAAGCCTTCTTTTTTAAAGAGCTCGTTTAATTCCTTATGTTTTTCATCTGGGCAAGGCTTAAGCCCCTGTTCAAGTAGAAGAAAAATCTCCCTACCTCTAGCTTCTTGTGGAAATTGTTTTACCCCGCTAAAAAGCTCCGGATTTTCAACCCCATCCTTCTTCACCCACCGAATGACTTTAGCTGAGGATTCGTTAAACTGAAACACCCACCTATCCACATCAGACGCTTTCTCTAGATAAGTAATCCTTTCAGTTGAAGATTCCCAAAACAAGTTACTAAACTCATCTAGCAAAAAATCAACTTTATCCGGATCTTCACTTTTTACTCTTTGCCATTCAGGGGCGTCAAACCCTTGAGAGGAGAGGAATTTAACAAATTCTTTTTCCACCGCTTGAAGCTCTTTGTCAGTTAACCTTCTAAATTTCACAAGCTTATTCTTCTATTCCCTCAAGCATAAATAGGAACGCATACTCCATTGCTGTTTCCTTAAACCTAGCGAAACGTCCCGAGGCACCTCCGTGACCGGTTTCCATATTGCAATGCATAATAACGATGTTATCTCCTTGTTTGTGATCTCGAAGTTTTGCGATCCATTTAGCGGGCTCCCAATACTGTACTTGACTGTCCCAATAACCTGTAGTAATTAATGTGTTGGGATAATTCAATTCTGCAACGTTATCATAAGGGCTGTAGCTCATGATATAGTCGAAATAATCTTTCTTCTTAGGGTTCCCCCACTCATCAAACTCCCCCGTTGTAAGCGGAATCGTCTCGTCGAGCATTGTGTTTATCACATCAACGAAAGGCACAGCAGCAACGACTCCATTGAAGAGCTCTGGCTCAAGGTTCATTACCGCTCCCATAAGTAACCCACCAGCACTACCCCCCATAGCATACATATGCTCAGAAGAGGTGTAGTTGTTTTCTACAAGGTGTTTTCCACAATCTATATAGTCGTTAAAAGTGTTCATCTTCTTAAACAGCTTACCATCCTCATACCAGTGACGACCCATTTCAGACCCACCTCTAATATGCGCCATAGCATAGACAAACCCTCTGTCTAATAAACTCAGTCTTGTACTAGAAAACCCTGGATCCATACTATATCCGTAACTTCCGTATGCATATAAAAGCAGAGGGTTAGATCCGTTTAAAACGACATCCTTTCTGTACACGATGCTCACAGGAATCTTTACCCCATCACGAGATTTAACCATAATACGTTCGCTTGTGTAGTTCGCCACGTCGAAATCTCCCCCAAGAACTTTTTGTTGCTTGAGTTGGGTGCGTGACCTGTCTTTAAACGCGTGCTCGTAAGTGGTGCTAGGCGTTGTAAGTGAAGTATATCCAAAGCGTAGTTTATCGGCCTTAAAATTGGGATTAGCCCCTACATAAGCCATGTAAGCCGGATCGTTAAACTCAAGGTAATAATCTTCGGTTTCGTCCCAACTCTTTACCCTTATTGATGTTAGACCATCTCGCCTTTCTTCTAAAACCAAGTACTTCTCAAAAATTTCAATGCCCTCAAAAAGCACATCATCCCTGTGAGGAATTACATCTACCCAATTCGATCGTGAAGGTGTATTAATAGATGTTTTTACAAGCTTAAAATTCTTCGCACCATCAGCATTCGTGGTGATATAAAAAGAATCTAAGTAATGACTTACGCGGTACTCATGGTCAGCCTCTCTTTCCTGAATTACGTTGAATTCAGAGTTTGGCTTATCAGCATGGATATACCTCACGTCACTGCTCAAAGTTGAGTGAGAGCCGATCATAATATACTCCTCACTCTTGGTTTTCCCAATTCCCACACTGAACGTTTCATCCGTTTCTTCATAAACCACGACATCCTCACTAACAGACGTGCCTAGTACGTGTTTAAGGATGCGGTAACTACGTAAGGTAATAGGATCTTTTTTCGTGTAGAACAAGGTCTTGTTGTCATTCGCCCAAACAGCCCCTCCCGTTGTCTCGGGGATCTCATCCTTAAGCACAACTCCAGTTGTTAAGTCCTTTACTCTAAGAGTATACTGACGCCTACTCACCGTGTCAATTCCATACACAATAAGTTTGTTGTTGGGGCTGACACTGGACCCTCCAATAGCAAAATAATTGTGACCTTCAGCGAGCTTAGGACCATCTAAAAGAACCTCCTCAACAGCCTCCATGTTGCCTTTTTTACGGCAATTGTATGCGTACTCCTTCCCATCCTGGTATCGAGTATAGTACCAATACTCCCTATAAAACACAGGTACACTTTCGTCATCTTTAACTATTCTTCCAACAATCTCATCGAAAAGTTCAGTTTGAAATTTTTCAGTAGGCGAAAGCACTTTCTCTTTGTAATCATTTTCAGAATTAAGGTAGTCTAATACGTCCTGAGTTTTTTCTGAGGGATTATCTGCTTCTTTTTCCTCGTCACTAAGCCTCATCCAGAAATAATCATCTTCGAGATTCATACCGTGAATTTCCTGCGAATAAGGGACGACTTTTGCGTCTGGAGCAGAAATATCTAATGCAGTGAGTTTTTCCTCACTTGTAACGTAATTGTTGTTAGACATAGACGATTTATTATTGTCTCCCACGCTTGTGCATGAAAAAAGCGCAAGTGCAGTAACAATTGAAATTGGGGTTAAATTAGGCTTTACCATATTGAGCAAAGATAATATTACCAAAGGCTCTCACCCCCTTGAAGCAGAACTTTGATTTTCTCTAAATCCTCAAGAGTGTCAACAGCAGGAGTTTTGTGATTCGTTAATCCAAGGTTTATGCTCCACCCATGCTCTAACCACCTTAACTGCTCAAGTGACTCTCTCTTTTCTAATTCTGTAGCTTCTAGCTGTACAATATCCTCTAAAGCACAACTTGTATATGCGTATAATCCTATGTGTTGTAGCCAAGACCCGCTTGAATGTGGAATAGGACTTCTGCTAAAATGCATGGCGCATCCATCAAGATTGCGAACAACCTTTACACGATTTTTATCCTCTCGCCCTTTATCAGAAGCCTTCATTGGCCGGGCAAGAGTAGCGATTGTTGCGTTTGGCAAACTTATTAACCTCACCAATTCTTTGAGCTGGTCAGGGTGCACAAAGGGCTCATCTCCCTGAACGTTAATTATTGCGTCTGGCCTAGGAGACAACTTCCCTAAAGCTTCGACACATCTCTCGGTACCGTTGACACATTCAACAGAAGTCATAATCACTTCACCCCCGAAGCCAATCACAAGCTCTTCAATCCTCCTATCGTCAGTTGCAACCACAACTCTGTCCACAACGCCAGCGCTTTCGACACGTCGCACAACGCGCTCTATCATAGGGATTCCATCAATGAGCGCCAGCGGCTTTCCAGGGAACCTGGTGGAGCCATATCTAGCGGGAATGATTGCTACGACATTCATCATTCAAACTCATAAGTGTAAACCAAATTCACCAATCTCGGAGCTTCAATAGCTAAAGGTCGGATACTGTATTCTTCGTTCAAGAGATTACTTACAACAAGAGAGATTTGAGAAACCTCACTCAAATTAAAGCCAAACCGAATGTCGATCAACCACGGAAGCGACGGGTTTTTATCTAACCAGTCATTAAGCCCCCAATTGACAAACCCAAAATCTTCAAAACTCACAAAAGCTTCATCGAAATTCTTTAGAACACTCTGATACCTGGCGCTAATTCCTACGAATCCTTTCGGAAATGTCCACTGAGCATCAAACCTCACAAGATGAGGAGATCTGTATTTTAAAATATACCCAGTGGTATCATGGCTCGTTCCGATGTAAGTAGTAGAAACGTTAGTACTGTCGGGATCGTAATTAAGGTGAGGAGTTAAACTTATGGGGTTTGTATAGGTATATCCCGTAAGAACATCAAGCGAGTGCTTATCATTCTCTCCCCATTTAGCCTGCCCCATTAATGAAATTTCTGCTCCGACCACCTGACTTTCTCCCGTATTTAAACTTCTAAATCCCAAACCATACAGATTTTCAGCCCCCAGACTTTCAGCCCATGTCCCAAACGAAAATTCAATAAAGTCAGTATATTTTTGTTTGAATACCGCTAGATCTAAATACCCCATAAAACCACCAATTTTCAACCCCTGTTTAACCCCTATTTCCATGCTTGTTGAAAATTCGGGCCTGAGACTTTGATTGGGATAGACCTGAAGATCGCCCAAACCCGTTCGAATGAATTTCTCCGCTATTGTAGGGAATCTAAACCCTTGACCTAAGCTGGCTCTAAAATATGTTTCCTCTGCTGCTTGATAATTACCCCCTGCTCTGAAAACAGGCTTGCCCTCAGATTCGCCATTAATTGCAAAGTGCTCGTATCGGGCACCACCCGAGAAATTAATATGCTTGCCAATGGGTTGGTCAAGCTGGATATACCCAGCGATGTTGCGTGCGGTATTTATTCCATCCCCACTTCCACCTATATAAAGCTGCGCCTCTCCCATTGTGTACTGATGAACCACACCTGCGGTTATTGCCATCTTTTCCATACCCCACGCACCCAGCTTTTGGGATTGAATCTCAGAATAGAGGACGTCAGAACTATTTCCTTGATCGTTGTTGTTGTCGTTATTAAGGTGCTGCCAGCGGTTGCGGAAACTGGTGCGCACTCCTGAAGGACTCAGATACTCAACCCATGGATCGACAGTTCCCACAAGTTGCTTGGTGCGTGTGGCTCCACCGGCATAGCTGCTATATAACCCTGTTACAGAGTGATCCCAAATCAAAGTATTGAGAGATTCTCCCTTCTGCCAGTTGGTGCTAATTCCGTAGGTGAGCCCCTTGATGCCACTTTCTCTTTTGCGGAGGTTAATATTGAATCTTGCTTGGGCGTTAGCGCCAAATCGATCTACCGTAAGAGGATTATACCCTGTAGAATTAGTATCCAGAGGAACACCTAAAGAATCATCGAAAGTGATTTCTGGCCCCTTATATCCATCATCTCCCAGAAGATTTCCCCCAATTACGATATCCCAACCTTTTATTTGGCTACTATGTAGGAACCGGATGTTTGTTTGCTGTAGTGGTTTATCCCAGTAAATTGAGGAATCAGAACGTGGGTTAGAATATACTCCATGTTGAACGGTGAAGCGAGTTAAGGGGCGTGCATCCGGGTAGCGTGTTCTTATATTTATTACCCCACTTAGGGCAGCACTCCCATATAGTACAGAGCTGGCGCCTTTGATAATTTCTATTTGGTCTAAATTTTCGAGAGGAAGGAACCCCCAAGTAGGGCGCCCAGCATCGCCGCTTAGAACAGGCAAATCGTCAACCATTATCATCACACGCGAGCCTGCACCGTAACTAAAGCCACTCCCAGAACGAATTTGCGGTTCGCCATCCACCATGCTTACCCCGGGGGATTGTTCAATAGCGGACTCAAGCGAAGTAGTGGCTTTATTTTCGACTAAGGCGGGCTGTAGAATTTCGAGTGAAACGGTGACTTCGGCCACGCTCTGTTCGTGACGCCCCGCAGAAACGACAGCCATATCGAGCAGTCGAGCTTCAGACTCTAAGCTGAAATCTAAGGTTGCCATTTCGCCGGGAGCAAGCGTTATGGTTTTTGTTATGGTTTTAAGACCTATAAAAGAGCAGGTTATTTTGTGTGTGCCGCTTGCAAGTGCAAGAGTGTATTTACCATCGATATCGCTCGAAGCCCCTTTAGTTCCAGAGGTTATGTATGCCCCTATGACTGTCTGTTTGTCGGAGGAGGTGATTGAGCCTGAAACGGTTTGGGAGTTTGCCCCGAATGAAAGGAGGAAAAAGCAGGTTAAAACGAGTAAACTCGACACATTAGGAATAGGATTTAACTTTTGCATTTATCTAAGTAAATACATTCTTGAGGAACTATTAACTTCTGGAAGGTAAATTCTTACAAACGTTGATAAATTCATGGGCTCCGCACACAAAAATTTCGTTTTAGGAACAGAGATTTATATGACTTTCGGGGCATGAAAAAAAGAGTACATGCACTTTTATCTCTTTCGTTGATTGAGGGATTGGGACCAGTTAAATTAAAACGTCTTTTAGAAAAGAAAGGCTCACCCATAACCTTTTTGGAGTCATTCAATTATTCTATTAGGAAAGAAGTTATGGAAAGAGCGATCGAAATAAATAAGGAAGTAAAAGCTCTTGGAGCGAGAGTGGTTTCATTTCACTGCAAAGAATACCCAGAGAATTTAAAGCGCATTGTAGATCCTCCAGCTGTAATATTTGTAAAAGGGGAAATTCCAAAAAGAATCAAGCAATCAATTTCTATTGTGGGGACCCGGAAGAGTTGTCCTGAGGGGAGAAGATTGGCTGAAAAAGCCGTAGAGCTAATGACCCAGCATAAATTTCCATTAGTGAGCGGAATGGCTCTGGGAATAGATTCGGCCTCTCACAAAGCGGCGATTTTAAACGGCTTGCCCACAGTGGCGGTACTTGCTCATGGACTCGATAGAATTCACCCCAAACAAAATATAAAGTTGTCTCAAAGAATTTTAGAATACGGGGGGGCATTAATTTCAGAACACCCACCTAGAACACCTGTTTCTAAATGGATGTTTGCCGCAAGAAATAGAATTTTAGTAGGGATAAGTGCTGCAACTGTTTTAGCTGAAAGTCCTGAGTCTGGTGGATCACTGATTTCAGTAAAAATAGCCTTGAGAGAGGGCCGCCAAACCTATGCTTTTACCCCTCCATGTTTCTTCGACAAACGTTGGGATGGCAATAGGTTCGTCATAGAAGAAGGAAGGGGGATAGCAATTTCAAATATGGCGGACTGGTATAGAAGTTTATTGAAAGAGGTTCCAGAATTGAGAATGCCGTTTAAGGATGTAGAGTCAAAAGTTAAAAAAGTGAGGGTAAGTGAAGCGCTTAAGCAAATTCCAGAAAAATGTAAATTAGTCTATATCGAAGTGAGCAGGGAATCACAGTCTCCGCAAGAAATAAGTAGGGTTCTTAGAATAGAAATGAGCGTGCTAAGAACTAGGTTGTTTATTCTGGAGACGATGGGGTTTGTGAAGCGTCTTCCTGGGGATAGTTATTCTCTGAGTTAGTTTCTTCGCGACTTTCATTAGATAAGAGAGCTAACCCTTCTTTTATCTCTATAGGCTCTAAACCTGAACCACTTTGGATTAGCGAGACAGTCATAATAATACATGTCACTAAGATTACGACTAAGAGTATTCCCCCATCAAAGGAATCATTAATAAGTTCTGGGTAATTTGAGCTTATTTGGAAGAAAAGAAGGATGGTGATAAGCCCTCTTGGCGCAATGTATAAAAGTGATGAGGGGTCTTCTGGCCTGAAAAGACGTAGAAAAACAAAGCGAATTACATAAAGTATGACGGAGATCGCCAATCCATAGAATAGAACATCGTATTCCTTTAGAGAACTAAGGACCACGGTTGCGCCGAAGAGCACAAAGAAAAAAGTCCTAATTACAAAGGCGCTCTCAAGGGTTAGGATGTGAAAATCATGTCTCAGCCCATTCATCTTTTCGTTGTCTAATAGACTCCCGAGCCAGCTTTCACCTTCTTTATTTTTCAAGATGTTCGCGAAAAATATTTTATGATTGTTAAGCATTAGCCCGAAGATTAAGATTAAAATCAAAGGGCTGAGATGAAGGAGTTTTTGGATTGAATAGATTAAAATTAGTACAGCAATGGATAAAAACAGTTTAACTGAACTAGAGATTTTTTGGAGTACGTAAACGAGTAAATAACTCACCACGATAGAGATAAAAATAGAAGCTCCGAGATTAATTCCAATGGACTTTGCAATCTCTAGATAACTTTCGGAGGTTCTGTTTCCAAGCAACAGATAGAATGCCATTATTCCCCAAATATCAGAGAAAGTGCTTTCGTAAACCATAAACTCTTTGCGTTCTAGCCTCAACCCTCCAACAGACGGGATTATAATAGCGCTGCTCATTATGGAAAGCGGGATGGAATACACCAAAGCTGTAAACCAATCCATATCCATTGCAAAATTAAGGAGCCATGCAATTCCTGCGGAACTCGCAGCCAAAGTGAAAAGAGCGAGCGATGCGCTTTTTAAGATAAGCGGTAGTTTTTCTTTAGAAAGCTCTAGGTCTAGCGCGGCTTCTAACAGTATGAAAATCAATCCAACTGTTCCTAAAAGTTCTAGCGCCACGGATTCAAAAGGGATTTCTTCAATCCCCATAGCTGTAATTATTTGCCTTAGCGCTATACCCATAGCGATCAAAACAAGAACCGAAGGAATATTCGTTTTCTTAGCTAATACGTTAGCGAAATATGACAGAATGATGATTACACTTCCACCTATTACAAGTGAAAAGGCACCAATATCGTCAACGGTAAAAACTTCAAATACATTATTGAGCATAGCACACAAGATAAGTATTTAGCCAAACCCACCGGTAAAGAGTCGCCAAAAATCGTTCCCCAAAGCAAAAACCATTAATCCAAGCAACAGTGTAATCCCGATTACCTGCGCTATTTCCATGATTTTCTCTGGAGCGGGCTTACCCACAACAATCTCATAGAGTAAGAACACAACATGCCCACCATCTAAGGCGGGTATAGGTAAAAGATTCATAAAAGCAAGTATTAATGAGAAGAAAGCAGTGTTTCTCCAGAATACCAACCAATCCCAACCACCGTCGAATATGCTACCAAATGTAATTAATGACCCCACTTGTGATGCACCAGATTTAGAAGCTAAAAATCTAAGAGAAAGG
>Ga0206678_10001320_pt1 | contig 16037 bp, 12 predicted proteins | sample M180m12015metaG_FD_155453 | JGI IMG/M metagenome (GOLD analysis project Ga0206678, IMG submission 155453) | Ammonia-oxidizing marine archaeal communities from Monterey Bay, California, United States - M1 80m 12015 | ecosystem: Environmental > Aquatic > Marine > Intertidal zone | place: USA... | reverse complement strand
GAGGCTGTGGCTACATCTGAACTTCGACTCACGCAGACTCACTATAGAACGTCTGGCCGAGATGGAGCGGGACGAGCTTCACGAACTTTGTCAGAGGCTGGAGCTGCCACTGACGGGGAATCGGACTGTGCTGATGGGTCACGTGGCAGGAGTCCTAACTAGCCAGGCCAACGGATGGGGCAGGATTAAGCGCAGCCTATGGCGAACGGGGATACCTGATACATCTGATGTTGTGATGATTGAAGCGGAGTCCGTTGAACCTGAAGAGGAGGTGGTCGAACTTGAGGAGTTGGGGGTGGTCGACGAGGAGTCGGAGTTTGAAGCGCCTTCACCCAATGCGGTTCTCGAGGACGCCGGCGACGCGCTGGTCCTTGAGCTCGACAAGGCCGACCCCTCAATACAAGGCGCCCTGCTGACCATCCAAGCTAGAGTGGAGGACCTCGAGAGGATGGTTGGAACAATCCTCAGAGGTCACGGAGGGAGATGGGGTAGTGATGAAGAAGCGCTCCTCATCAGACTCGCAGAGCGCAGAGGCTGGCCATTGGAGCAAGAAGAGGTGCGTAGAAGAGTGATTGGCGTAGCCACCAACATCGCTGAGATCAAGGGCGCTGAGATAGGCAATGGGCCCAGACAAAGAGTCGATTCAGCGGCGACGCTGGAGCGAGTCAGGGAGAGAATGCGATACGCAGAGACGCTTATCTCCGAGTCCAATGAAGAGTAATCACTCCGGCACCAGTTGGAAGAAGCCGAAACGTGGCTCCATCACTTCGCCCTGGTCACGGGCCTGATCTATCGCGTCCTCGGCTGACTCTCTCGCGTGGCCGCCGTGAACTAGGGCAGTCACCAGATCGTTGTACTCAACGCCTTCACCGGTATCGCGCGAACGAATTGTCTCGACGATGAGTTCGATAGCGTCGCCGGGCTCAGCGGAAGACTCGTTGCTTTTCGGCGCCTGAGAGTCGGTCTCATCGAGAGTCGTCACAGTAGGTTGCGACGGTGCCTCCATCAGACTGGTCCTGCCGGTTGCCATAGAAAGGGCCTGCAGGACTCCGACGCGGTAGCCTTCGGGGTCGAAGTCGCCATAGTGACCACGAGCGAGTATCAACCCGTCCACGAGATCGTGTGGTACTCCGGCTGCCTCGAGGGCAGCGGGAGTCGGGTCCGCCTCTAGGGATGAGGAGTGAGCATCGATGCGTCTCAGAGTGGCCTCGGCTGCCTCAACCAGCCAATTGGTATAGCACTCCCTGTCTATAATTGTAAATTCCTCCGCGCGCAACGAGGTGAACATGCCACCGTCTTCCGTCTCGAACCACCTTGCCTTGCCGACGAGTGCCATCAGGAAGCGATCGCCGCTCTCGAATCGCGCCATCAACTCCTCAAAATCAGGATGCAGCTCTGGCTGGAACGAAGCCACGCTGAACATTTGACTTCCAGTTGGGTCCCTGATGTGACCGGAGTAATTCGGGCCACTGTCGCCCTCGCGGCGCTCCATGCGGTCGATGACCCCGCAGACTAGGACGCGGTTGATTTTAGCGCCTATCTTCGTGATGACGAACGACGGATCGTACTCTCCGGAACCCTCCTCGGTCAAGGAGGCTTCCCGGTACTCCTGCGCGAACAGCCTCACAGCGCTCTGACGCGCAATGCGCCGCGCTGACTCCTGAATCACAGGACCACCTCCCAGCGCTGCATCACCTGATTGGCTGCCTCGGCAGAGGATGTCTGGTTCTGCTCCGCCTCGTCGGCAAGCAGCATCGCCCCCTGATCGTCAACTATCGAGCGTCCCTTGATGCTGAGGCGTTGCGCCAGCACGCGCTGGCGCAGCGAGGCTACGAAACCATCACGACCCTCCTTGGAAATCTGCTCTTTCACGGATTCCTGATTAACTCCAAGGAACGCTTCGGAGACGTCCTTAGACATCAATAGGGAGGCGTTGGACACCCCATCATCGATGACGAACCTGAGCCTCAGATCTTCCTCTCCACGTTGTGGGCCGTGCTCTGCACAAGCGTCGTCCCTGAGGACGCGTCTGCACTCGGGACAGCGCTCGACTATGCCTGAATCGGGGCGCACTGCGACAATCGTCCCACTAGTCCGGATGCCTCGGCGCGAACCACCGCTCACCATAGATGTGAGGTCTATGTCGATCCAGTGCTGCTCTGGGTCTATCGACTCCCATGGGGCGTCGGACAGATTCGTAATCTGTGCGACGTCGTCGATGACCAAATCAGGCGAGCCCTGCCAGGACTGCACCCTCGCTCCAGTAAGATGTAAGAAGTCCCCGGGCTCGGGGTCGGTCTCGCACCACGCCGTCAGACGACAGCGCCCACTTGGATCGATGACGTCTCCACTGCGGACCACTCGCTCGGTCCCGTCCTCAGATGTGAATGAGCGCTGGATCCAAGATTCGACCTGCAAAGTGACCTCGATGTCACGCATGCCATTGCGAAGGTCCGAGATAGCTACCTTGTTGGCCTTGGACAGGTCTTCCATGCTGGCAAATGCTGAATCGTGGTAGATCTCGATTTTAGTGCGGTCACCGATGTTGACCTCAGGGGTCTCGCGGAACTTCCTGATTGATGCGCCGTCGATTTTGAGTAGTGTTCCAGGCTCGTGCTCCAGAGGAACCCATGACAGGAAACCAATGCTGCCACTGGCATCACCGAGTCTACCGCGGACGACCTCGAGTTCGCCACTACCGTCGCGCTTGACTATGATATCGGGCTTAGAGGATATCAGTCGCGCGACGAGGTTGACGTAGCCCTCGTTCGCTGAGGCGGTGGCGATGTCGACAGGCTCACTGCTGGCCTGCATCACCGGGGTGCCACCCTCTCTGAGGACGGTGACTCTGGTTGTCCGATTGATATTGAGCGAGCGTTTGTCGTTCCACTCGTTGACCGATGCGCCCTCGAGGCGCACTACCGAGCCGGGAGCTAGGTTCTCACCCTGCTCGCCCCAGTCCTTGAAGTCCCAGCGCTCGCGATTGTCGCTACCCTCCCAGGGATTGTCCTCAATCCAACCGAAGGCCACCTGTCGCTCCTCACCGCGGACCATCTGGATGCGTGGCGTGTAGGTAATCACCGCGACTTCGATGGTGACGTTGCGGTCATCGGCACCTAACTCTGAGAAGCGGTTGACCTTCTTCTCGGCCTTAGTAGGAGCCGCGATCTTGGTAACTTCCATCCCAGCTGCAGTCTGAAACTTCCTGACCACCGAGCGCAGTGCGTCCTCAGGAGGTATCAGGAACTCCTCCTCGTAGCGCCGGAACTCCTCAGCTATCTCGCTGTCGTCCGCGTCGGGACACTCCTGTTTGACTATCTTCACCTGTGTTTCGTATCTTCCATCTTCCGTCATTTGCTCACCTGCATCAGTGAATGAGGTCTGAGCCTACATAAACCACTGATGCGGTAGCCTCCGGGGAAGCTTCGGGCAGCGATGCTGGGGCAACGTTTGTTTGTGCGTGTTGGGGTAGACTCAGCACTTCATCACCTCCGGGGCCTCGCGTTTGACTCGGCGGTCTTTGAAGATGTGCATTGATAGTAATCTCCAAGTGGCGGCGGCGTTTATTCACAGAACCTCTTGTCAGGGGGCGATGGCGGCCGGTCAGGTGTGCAGATTCGGGGTGCTTACAGCCTCAGACAGGGCCAGCGCGGGTGATTATGAGGACCTCAGCGGGCCAGCCATAGAGGAGTTCCTCAGTGAAGCGGTGACTTCCCCCTGGGAGGTGGTGCGCTGCCTCGTCCCTGACGAACAGAGTCTAATCGAGGCATCACTCAGGGAACTCGTTGACAGCGAGGGTTGCTCAGTAGTGGTCACTACCGGAGGGACTGGTCCGGCCCCTCGTGACGTCACCCCCGAGGCTACCGAGGCAGTTTGTGAGCGCATGCTTCCTGGGTTTGGCGAGCAGATGAGGGCGATTTCGCTGCGCCACGTCCCTACAGCCGTACTGTCGAGGCAGACCGCGGGCATCCGCGGCTCCTGCTTAATCCTCAACCTGCCAGGCTCCCCACGCTCGATACGAGAGATACTCGACGAGGTATTCGCCGCCGTCCCTTACTGCGTTGACCTCATCGGAGGCCCCTACATCACTACTGATTCGTCAGTCGTGGATGCCTTCCGGCCGCCACACGCCCGACGCGAATGATTCATGCGGGATTCACCGCTCGCCGGACTATGGCGAAGCTGAAGTCTGGCGATACGAGCAGTAATCGAGGCGTTGACGAGATGAGGGAAATCGAGGTCGCTCTGGACTTCACTCCCAACGCCCTTGCCTCACTGATGTACCGGCAGGGCGACACCGTGGTGCTGGCCTGTGCAACCAAGGCAGACAGGTTGCCGCGCTGGTTCCCACGAGACGCCGAACGTGGCTGGGTTCACGCCGAGTATGCCCTACTCCCAGGCTCCACCAACACCAGATTCCGCCGTGAGCGAAACGGTGCTAAGGGCAGGACCCAGGAGATTGAGAGGCTGGTAGCACGCTCTCTGCGCGGTGCGGTGGATCTCGAGGAGCTAGGGCCTATCGCCCTAACTGTCGATTGCGACGTACTAAACGCCGACGGCGGTACACGGTGCGCCTCGATTACAGCCGCCTCGCTGGTCCTAAGACTTGCCATCCGACGCCTGATTGCCTCCGGAGACTGCCTGCCAAAGGAAAAGCGCCTGAGCAGAGAGGAAGTCAAGAAGGGGATTGGGACGCCCGAGTTGAACGCGGCTGAGAGATTGGCTCACGAGATGGCGGTGATGCCTAACGACGTCGGGGCCCTGAGTGTTGGAATGGTCGCAGGAGAGGTCAGAACCGATCTCGATTACGTGTTGGACAGCAATGCCGATGTCGACATGAACGTCGTGATGACTAGTGACGGCGGATTCGTCGAGGTTCAAGGGACTGGGGAGGAGGCGACTTACACTCGCGAAGAGCTCGATGCGATGATCGATGCAGCGACAGTGGGGATTTCCGAGTTGCACACCTTCCAGACCAGTATACTCTCCGATGCGAGTTGATGGTGGGACTGGCCGGACTTGAACCAGCGGCCTCCGCATCTTCAGTGCGGCGCTCTCCCAGCTGAGCTACAGTCCCGTAGCACCCTCGCCACTGTGGGTGCGACTTCAAGCCTTCCGAGCCGGATTCGACTAGAAGACATCGTCATCGTCGGCTTTCTCGTCGAAGGACATCATCTTGCCTGATTTCTTCTTCGCTGCTGCCTTGGTGGTTTGTTTCTTCTTCGCTGCTGCCTTGGTGGTTTGTTTCTTCTTGTCAGCGGGTTCCTCGGCCTCGTCATCCTTGCGGGACTCTGCAACCTCCTTCTCAAGCATCTCGAGTTCCTCAGGTGACATGCCTCCCTCAATGGCTAACTTGACTCTCCTCTCGTCACGAGCCTGGATTTCCAGCAGCCTCTGCCTAGCCTTGTCGTAGTGCTGGAGCATGTACATCGCATCGTGCTCCAACAGCGGTGAGTCGGAGATGATAGTGATGTCGAGCCAGTCGCCCTCCTCGGCAAGGAACTCAGCGAACGGCTCAAACTTGAGGTCGGACTTCTTGATTTGAGTGTAGTGGAGGGCGTTGCCCATCCTGTGTTCGATACCGGCAAAGTGGCAGTAGAACTTCTTGCCACCGTACTGCTTGCGGACCTGCTCAAACAACTCAGAGTAGTCCTCACTGGTCCTCATCCTGCCGTGTCCGCGCGCGTGGATATGTGCCATGTTGAGCACCGGTACCGTGCCTTCTACGTGGTTGCAGACCTCGATGACCTCTTCCACCGTCCCCCACAGATCCTGTCGACCGGAGGTCTCGATACCGACCAGAGATGGTTTCGCCTTGTTCACCCATGGAAAGGCAGCGTAGTCCTCCTCTTCAGATTCGTCACCCCAGATTTGATGGACCCTTTCGACTACGCCGGCGAAGACGTTTGCGACTTGTTCGTTGGCCTCGACTCCGGGTTCATATTCGCCGTAGGGACCGACGTGATACACCAGGTGCCTAGCGTTGACTATCTTACCGGCCTGCATACTGGCTTCCATCTTAGTCAGGGTACGATTACGCTCCCTGCGCGAGCCGAGTAGCTCTGCGTAGTACGGCCCGTGGAGGTTCATTTCTAGATCGGAGTTCCAAGATAGGATGCCGGCCTGCCAGTACTGATCGAAGTTCTTCGGCTGCACGGTTCGTACAGTCTGAATCTCCATAGCATCTAGTCCGAGAGAGGTGATATCGTCCATCCCTTCGACTATAGTGCGCCCCTTACAAGACAACGGAACTCCAGCTGGACCTAGTCTCAATGGCATGCTCGCGCCCCCCGCGGGTCGGGCCGAACTGGTCCCCCTTCAAAAGGGGTCTCCGGTAACAGTGTCAAACTGGGGGTGAATCTGCGTTTCCGGCGGTCCGGGCTGCACGTTCGACGCCTGCATTCCCTAGGCCCGAACCGGGGAGTTCGCAGATGAACGCGGCCAGCCAATTGTAGGGGTTGACTGAGGCCCTCGCTGGCACTCTCACCGAACCCAGAGCGTGCTCTACGAGCGCTGCTCGCTGGCTGTCTAGAGTGCAGACGTGAGATACGAGCCCTCGCAGACGGATCTCATGCAGCAAATCAGACTGATTGACTCCCTCCAACTGCGAGATGGGTTCGAGCGCTGCCGGGTCGATGAACAGAACGTGGATCTGTCTAATGCGCTCAATAACCGCTCCCCAGCACTCTGCCAGTTGAGAAGGATCCTCGGGTAGGTCGACAATCATCACAGTGCGGGCGCCCTCGAGCTCGCCAAAGGTCATGCCCGCGCCCCAAGCGAAGCGGGCTGCCTCTCCTTCGATGGCGGTCGAGGCGGAAGTTACGAACCAGTGCGCCCCATCGAGGGCGCCTCTCCAGTCGATGGAGCCGTGGTCCATATTGGAGAAGTTCTCGTCCTTGGAGCTGGTGACAAGCCTAGTGGTGGCCCCGAGGGCGGTGGCTGCCAAGAGCACGTGGGACTGGGCGTCATCACGCTCTGGTCTGCCAAAGGCGACGATGCTTACGTCTCTGCCTGACATGCGCCTCGCTAGTGCTCGGCGGTGATGAGTCTTGCCTACTCTGTCTTCCAGCGCAACAAGGCAATGGCTCCGCCGAAGCCGAGCAGATGCTGTCCCGAATCATGGTCAACCGAGGCCTGGATGAGTCTGCCGCCCGAGGACTCTACGGCCGCGGCTATCCCGGCCCAGCGCTCACGGGCCTCGCTGTCGGCGCTGCGCAGCATCGAGGCCTCAATGACGAGCGTTTCGACGGCTCCCTGCTTGGCTGCCTCTGCTATCTCGGTCGGACCGTAGGAAACTGCGCCACCGGTGGAGATACGTTTCAGGCCATCTTCGATGGCACGGACCTGCTGGATTAGGGCATGCTCACCTAAGACTGAGTCTGCAAGTCCCTCCGCTAGAACCTCGTTGGCTGCGGGCCGACCTCCTATGGAGGTCGCTGCGTTGAGAATTTGGTTCTGCGCTCCCTGCCCTCTGAGGTGAGTCTCGAACTGTTCGCGTGCCATTCCCGGCCCACACAGTACCAGTGGCATCTGATCCTTGAATACGAGTCGTGTCTCCTTAGCAACGCGCTCAAAGAAGCCTCGACGGACACTCGTTGAATCGTCGGCCTTCTTGCCACCACCACGCATTGTGAACTGTGAGACGTCGCGGATACCGTGCGCTGCGACCTCGAAGATGAGTATCTCATCGGACTCTACGACCACTAGACCACACTTGGCGCGACGCCCGGCGGACAGAGTCTCCCTTAGCAGTGATATGTCGGCCCGCGAGAGCCCGCCAACGCGGGTCAGCTCAATCTCAGAGCCGGGATTGATGAGGTGGGTGTGATGGCTGCCTATGTCGATCTTGGCCTCGGTGATGATGCCATGGATGCGGAGATTGTCAGTGAACGGTTGGAATGCGGTCTCCTGAACCTCTAGGACTATCCACATCGGTTTGCGCTCAGCGCTCTTCGCCCTGCTGTCCGTCTGCGTCCCTGTCGTCGAGTCTCTGCGGTGTGACAGCATGCCCACGCGAGCACCAGCGCTGCACAGCTGCGCCGCTGTCCACAGGTCGTCCTCGTCCTCAAGGCGCAATCGGACTCCTTCATCGAGGCGCTTTATTCGGCGCACGCAATCACAACCTCATCTGAAGGCGCCTGTCAGTCTGCCTTCGTCGTCCATGTCCATGTCAAGGGCGGCCGGTCTTGTAGGTAGCCCAGGCATCGTCATCATCGAGCCGCAAACAGCGACGACAAAGCCGGCACCGGCGTTGACGCGAATCTCCCGAATTGGAAGAGTGAATCCAGTGGGGGCACCGAGAACCTTCGGTTCATGGCTGAACGAGTACTGGTTCTTGGCCATGCAGACAGGTAGGGAGCCCATGCCCCACTCATTGAGGGTCTTGAGGGAAGCTTGGGCCTTGTCACTGAAGTCCACGGTTTGGGCCCCGTACATGTTGGTGGCCACCCTCAGGATAGTCTCCTCAATGGCCATTCCGTGCTCTACTATTGGCGTATATGGTCGGCCTGCCTCGTCGTGAGATGCGCAAGCCGCGACCACCGCGTCTGCCAGCTCGGTCGCTCCCTCTCCTCCCTTGGCGAAGACCTCGTTGAGGACTACTTGCTTGGCTCCGGCCTTGGTTGCCTCATCCCTGATTGCCTCAATCTCAGCCTCGGTGTCGTGCTCGAAGCGGTTGATTGAGACAATGACTGGGATGCTGGTCTCTGCTAGGTTTCGGACATGGCGGCGCAGGTTGCTAGCTGCACCAGCCCTCGTTGCCTCAACATTCTCCGTCTCTAGCTCCTCGATGGTGGGCCTTCTACCGCCTCCGGAGGCGAATCCACCGCCGTGCATCTTCATGGCTCGCACGGTGGCATTGAGAATCAGGCAGTCGGGCGCCCTGCCGGCTGCTGGCGCCTTGATGTGAAGTGCCTTCTCAGCGCCCATCTCGGCTCCGAAGCCAGCCTCAGTGACTACGTAGTCCGCGCACGAAAGTGCAATCTCGTCAGCAATGATTGATGAGTTTCCGTGGGCGATGTTCGCGAATGGGCCGCAGTGGATGAAGGCGGGATTGCCCTCAAGAGTCTGCACAAGGTTGGGCATCAGTGCGTCTCTCAGCAGGAGGGACATCGAACCGGCGGCTCCGAGTTGCTCAGTGGTAATCGGCTCGCCCGAGTTCGACTTGGCGATTACTATGCAACCAAGGCGTTCACGCAGGTCGGAGTAGTCCTTTGAGAGCGCGAGTATGGCCATCACCTCACTTGCTGCAGTGATGTCGAACCGGTCGGTGCGGACCACACCGTTGAATGCCCCGCCCAGACCTATGGTGACTTGCCTTAGGCTGCGATCGTTCATGTCAATGGTGCGAGGCCAGTAGATACGGTTGAGGTCGATATCGAGCTCGTTACCTCGGTGCAGGTGGTTGTCAATAATGGCGGAGCACAGGTTGTGAGCCGAGGTAACCGCGTGTAAATCACCGGTGAAGTGGAGGTTAATCTGTTCCATCGGTAGAACCTGTGAGTAGCCGCCGCCGGCAGCGCCGCCCTTGATTCCGAAGACCGGTCCCATCGAGGGTTCACGAATCACACAGCACGCGTTGTGTCCGCGCGCGTTGAGACCCTGATTGAGGCCGATGGTAGTCACCGTCTTTCCCTCGCCAAAGGCGGTCGGACTTACGCTAGTGACGAGAATCAGGTATCCTGACTTGCCATTGCGCTTGGCTTTGATTGTCTCCCAGTTGATTTTAGCGATGTGTGGACCATGTAGAATCAGGTCACTGCGAGCCAGTCCTAGTTGTTCAGCCACCTCCTCTATGGGACGCATCGTGGCATTTCGGGCGATATCGAGGTCGCTGTCCATCACTCGCGGCGAGGACCCACCTCTCTTGAAACCTTCATTTCTTAGGATTCGGAGCGGCCCATAGGGATTCCATGCCGGACTACTGGGGCATCACGGGCTATCCCATCTCACATTCACTCACACCGAGGCTGTTCACAGCGGTTGGCGAGCACCTAGGAATGAGTAGTGCGCAGCAGGTATTTCTCGAAGCTGACAGCATCGACGAGTTTGAGAGTAGGGTCACCGGACTGGAGGGTGACATCTGGCTGTCTTGCACGGCTCCCCTCAAGCATGCTCCACAGGATAGATTGGGAGTCAGGGGTCCCGATGGGGTGAACGCAGTCAACCAACTGAGAAGGGACGCCGGTGAATGGTCCGGGACCAGTACAGACGGATTGGGCTTCGTCGCCGCCTGCAGACACATCGGTGTCGAGCCATCAGGGACGGTGCTGAGGATGCGTGGTGGTGGTTCGGCTGCCCGGGCCATCGCTGCCGCGTGGGCTGCTGCGGGCGGTCTAATCATCGCAGATGAAGGTCGGCGCCCTCTTGTGCGCGGGCCGTGGGATTCGGCTGTCATCGAGGCCGGTGGAGCGGCAATCGGAATCGATCTTGACGCAGCCCCCTCAGGAGGCGAGAGTGTTTATCTTGATGCAGAAATGCAGGTATCCATCTCCTACGGAGATGGGGCTAGCATAGATGAGTTCGCAGTTATCATGGTGGCGGCCCAACACCTTGAGGCCTGGAAGGAAATCTTCGCTCCCGAGAGAGCGGCCGATTTACCCTCACTGTCACTCCTCCTCGAGAGAATCTCTGGGACTCCATAGGTTGACGATGATTAGAGGTGTCGTTAGTAGCCACCAAACGAATATCGAACCCGGCCCAACAGTCATCTCCCCGTGAAACCCAATTAGCGATTCGTAGCCCGACTCCCCCTCTACTGGGGCGCTGTCTATGACAGCCTGCCTGTCCTCCTCCGCAAGCAGTCCGAGATCGAAGCCCACTGAATCATATGTGAATGAAATCCCGTCGAAAGACAAACCCATGTCTTCGTCCTGCTTGAAGTGGGCAAATTGGTCAACTTCGACGGTCTCCTGTGTGTTTGTATCGAAACCTCCCGTGGAAGACTCTTCTCCGCTGGCTTCGCCCCCTAAGATGCCGAAGTCAGCTGCTGCTGCCAGTGGAACAGCGGTCAGAATCACGATGGTTCCGAGTAACCACACTGAGGAGACTGTCGCCTTAGTTAGAGTGCTTGGGCGCGCTGAAGACAAATACAGTGTAGAGAATAAGGCGAACATAGTCAGCCCCACCCAATTCCTGGCCCTATCGAGACATGAGCCTGAGCAAGGCTCACTATCACGATCCAGAGATGAGTCATCTGCTGGAGGTTCACTCGGGTTTTCATTCTGGTTAGTTGGCTCGGGAGAAACATCCTCCCTCTCTATCCAGTACAATAGAAGAGGGGTAGAGTTCTCAATCGACATCTCAAATGATTCTTGGCTATTGTCAATCATATACTGCGTGCGGATAGTTGGCTCTCTATCCAGTCCCTCAGTGTATGTCCCTTCAGCAACAATCTCAAACCAAGATCCTGCCCACGCCATCAGCAAGAAGGTAGCAGCGAGGAGGAGCGTTGCGAACTCAGACTTCCGCATTCGACCACAGTGTTCGCTACTCTTCCCTTCGAGGAACTATCATTGCCGCCCCCAACAGTGAGATTGTGGCTATGATGCCTAGTCCCGGAACACTGTTGCCGGTAGATTCACCCGCAACTGGCTCAGGTGGAGATAATGGGTCTGGGTCTTCCCAGTCAAACATGCCGTCGCCGTCATCGTCCTGATCGAAGTAGTCGATAACTCCGTCCCCGTCGGTATCGGTCTGATCCAAATCGGGCAAGAAGTCCTCGCCGAGTATGTCGTACAGTTCCTCGACGTCGTGTTTAGAATCTGGTGCTAGATCCCTCAAATCGATGAGTCCTAGGATATCCAGCTTCGCGTCTCTGGCATCCTGACCGGACAAGTATTGGATGCTCAATTCGTATGAGTGTTGCTTGACACCCAAAATCTCGGGGCCTAGGAGAACTTCGTAATCTTCGCCTCCATCAGTCGCCATTAGCGCCATTCCAAGAACCCTGGAGTTGCTGGTATCCCAGAACATGATTGGACACAAATCATCCAGATTGGCAAGGGGTTCGCTGGGATCGTTGTCTTCCATTAGCTCTTCCAGTTTCTCTCCGAAGGCCTCCATAGTCTTCTGTAGGTTGGAGTTGTTTAGGGCCTCAAACATGTCGATGTACTTCTGGAAGATATCTTCGGAGCCGTCCTCGTCAGAACCATCCTCGCAATCCTCTTCGCCATCATTTACCCATGATGCGGGAATGACCTGTCCGTTGTCACAAGTGTAGGTTCCGTCTCCTCCGGACCCATTCTCGTCAGAGCCATCCTGGCAATCTATTTCACCATCGTTCTCCCATTCGGCTGGTATCTCTTCACCGTTGTCGCAGACGAAGGTGTCCTCTTCGGGAGAAATCTCCTCCAACCATGCACTGACCTGCTCTTCAATTGCTGAAAACAGCTCCTGTACACCACTGTCGAAGGCTGACATCATCGAGATTCCCATCATCGATGCCATGCCCATCGAAATAGGTGGGGCCAATCCACACTGTGCGGAAACTGTCTCGTTCGAGGACGGGTCGATATTCACATTCTCAACTCCTCCGACAGGAGGGCAGTCCCAGTCCCACAAGGCTCCGGAGAATACTGTCATCTCTTCAGAGAAGGTGCCCTGTCCGGGTATGCTGTCAGAGAGTTGGACATTGAACTCATCCAAGCTGATATCGAAATCTTCTGCTGGGATTCCATCGATTGACAGCATCAGTGAGTAACCTGTGATGGTAGAGAAGTCTCCTTCAATCAATCCGCTGTCGTACTCGCCATTGTCATCATCCATGTTGACTTCAGGTATGCCGATGTAGAGATAGTCACCCGACCACTCATAGCGAACCCAGCCACAGCAGTCCTCGTAAATCATAGTCGAGTCAGCTGAGTGTTCGCCGTATAGTAACTCGCCGCACATCTCGAACTCTGAGTTCCAAGCATCAAATCCGTAATCATAGCAATCCGACTCGCTTTCGACCCAAGAGTACCACACGTGCTCCCCGGTTCTTGCCATGGGCCCTTCCCATTCGTCGTACCACCCGTAAAGGGCGTCTGAATCGGGGAGGTTTGGATCGCTTCCGTCCAACTCTAAGTCGGCAGGCACCTCGCTTCCACACCACTCAGGGTACGTGACTTGTGACAGGGATTCCTCGAATGACGATTCCTCTAGATCAGGAAGAGAGGACAGGTCAACGTCGGCTCTGCAATTCCAGACCCGCGTCTCATCAGAGCCTTCAGACGGTTCTTCATTGAGGTGATGCAGGTAATCAAGTGGTTCGTCTGCTCTCCACTCAGATTCAATGGAGGGGATTTCGAATGATACCGAGAACCCCATTCCAAGCTCTGGTGCCAATACCTCATCGGCAGCAATCACCTGTAGGTTGAACTCCATGTTGCTCTCAAGAGCGAACTCGCCGCTCATATCCAAGTCGGCGCCGTAGACCATGAGTTCATCATCGACGTACTCAGTGTAAACCGCATCGATTACGAAGAGTTGTTCGGCGGATGCACTCATCCAAATGTCGATGCTTTCGTTCTCGTCGGTCCAAGCGGCAGTGAAACCCGAGTCTCCGAGATTTCCATGACGGATTGTCAGCTCTGTCACCCTCTTGGTAACCTCTTGAATGTCTCCATTGGCATCGGTTATCTCCACAGTCTCATCGTCGTCCCAGGACTCAATGAAGAACTGGGTCATTCCGCTCACGACCTGATCACTCTCTAGTAAGAATCCGGCGTAATCAGCGGCTTCCTCGAGATCCTCATTAACTGCGTTAGTATCGATTCCAGTCATTTCCTCGATGTCATTCTCATAGTTCCCCCAATCGTACGAAATTCCCCAAATCACAGAGTCAGAAGGGCCCACTGCAGCGACAGTGGGGGCCATGGAGGTCAGTAGCAGCAGGCATATCGAAGCAGACAGAAGTCTCTCGCTCATGAGGGGTCGATTGCAAGGTGTGGCTTGAGGCTTTGCCCTGCATTCCTCAGAGAGGAATGTTGCCGTGCTTCTTGGGCGGCACCCACTCCCGCTTACTCATCAGCGGGCGCAATGCCTGAATCAGTTTCTTGCGCGTCTGTGCTGGTTCGATGACGTCATCCAGCCAGCCATTACGGGCGGCAGCGTAAGGGTCACCGAACTTGCTCTGATACTCCTCCATCAATTCGCTATGCACTGATTCCCTATCTTCGGCCTCGGAGAGCTCCTTTCTGTGGATGATATTGACCGCTCCGTCGGCCCCCATCACTGCCAACTCTCCTCCTGGCCATGCGACATTGTAGTCCGAGCCGAGGTGTTTGCAACTCATCGCGAGATAGGCGCCGCCGTACGCCTTGCGAGTGACCACTGCGAGCTTTGGCACAGTGGCCTCGGCATAGGCAAACAGTAGCTTAGCGCCATGACGAATGATGCCGCCCCACTCCTGCACGGTTCCTGGGAGGAATCCAGGGACATCGACGAAGGTGACGACTGGGACGTTGAAGATATCACAGGTGCGAATGAAACGTGCAGCCTTGACCGAGGCATCGATGTCGAGGCATCCGGCCAGCACCTTGGGCTGATTGGCTACTATACCGACCGATTGGCCGTCGAGGCGGGCGAAGCCGATGACGATATTCTCGGCGTAGCCCGGGAATAGTTCGAGGAATCTGCTCTCGTCCATCACCTCTTCGATTACCCTGCGCATGTCGTAAGGACGGTTCGAGTCTGAGGGGACAATCTTGTTCAGGCCCTTGCACTCTCTGTTCCACTTATCTTCGCCGGGAATTCTGTCTGGTTCTGCGAGAGTATGGTCAGGCAGGTAGGAGAGAATCTCAGCGGCGATGTCGATGGCATCGGACTCGTCCTCTGCGATCAGGCAGGCAACTCCGCTGCGGCTGGCGTGCTGCTCAGCCCCACCGAGACTAGCCTCATCGAGTTCACCCTCAACTATCTCAGGAATCATGTATGGGCTGCGCATGAACATCTGTCCATGCTCCGCGCCTAGAATAACGAAGTCAGAGAGGCCTGCTGCAAGCGCGCTGACACCAGAAACCGTACCAAGTATGACCGAGATGACTGGGATTCTTCCCGAGCAGGCCACCAATATGTCCAGCAGATGACCGGTGGCACCTAGAGAGGTCACTCCCTCCTCAACGCGCTGGCCATCACCGTCCCAGATGCATATCATCGGCAGTTGGGACTTCTCGGCGAACTCGGCAACCTTGGCTATCTTCTGAGCGTGCATCTCGCCCATCGTGCCAGCGAACACCGAGTAGTCCTGGGCGAAGCACACCACCCTCCTGCCATCTAGCATGCCATGGCCTGCAACCACACCGTCTCCGAGGGGACGGTGCAAGTGCATGTTGTGCTCACCGGCGCGATGTTGCACGAAGGCATCGACCTCGACAAAGGAATCTGGGTCCAGCAGCGAGTTGATGCGTTCGCGGGCGGACTGGCGTCCAGACTCGCGCAACTCCCTGAGGCTAGTCCTGTCACCTGGGCTGTTAGCGGTCTGCCGCATGGCGTCGAGCTCGTCGCTGCGTGAGTCCGGCATGGCTCGGCCAAGTGCGAGTCGGTTCATCAGCAAGATGGCTATTCGACGAATCCCTTCCAGTTCCTCATGTACTCGACAAATGTGTTGCTGAGTCCCTGTTCGCGAAGATGCTGAGGGGTGAATGGAGGGCTTTCGGGCTCATACTCCGATTCATGAATGTGGGAAGCCCAGTCAGCATGACCGACAGCGGCTCTGGCCACTCCAACTAGGTCAGCACCATGCCCCATTACGGCCTGGGCGTCAGATGTTGACCAGATTGCACCAGTCGAGATAATCGGAATCTCTCCGCCTAATCTCTGTGAGAACCATTCAGTCAGCATTCGTGGATCCTCGGGAAACTCAGAGGGAGGCCTGAAGCAGTCCCAACAGGAGATGTGCAGGAAATCAATTCCTGATTCCACCAGCATCTCTGAGAGGACGAGACTGTCATCAATTCTGACTCCTATCTTTGTGTACTCGGGGGAAATCCTAACTCCAATCAAGAAGTCCTCTGGAACCTTGGATCTGACATCTGCGAGTATCCTCAGTAAGAAAC
>Ga0206678_10001301_pt1 | contig 16118 bp, 17 predicted proteins | sample M180m12015metaG_FD_155453 | JGI IMG/M metagenome (GOLD analysis project Ga0206678, IMG submission 155453) | Ammonia-oxidizing marine archaeal communities from Monterey Bay, California, United States - M1 80m 12015 | ecosystem: Environmental > Aquatic > Marine > Intertidal zone | place: USA... | reverse complement strand
TTAGCTAGGTCAAATCGACTCCCCCCCCCCGTTAACATTTAAAATTTATGGTTAGAAATATAAATTACTTAGCTGCTGGGATTGGTCCGTTGAAAATTTCTTCAATTTTTTTTCTTCGGTAGTCAAAAATATTTTCTAAATCCTTTTGAACCCAACTTCCAGCTACGCAGTCTCCGGGAATTCCAAGAGGAAGTTTGTATTTAACATGGTCTTTAATTAATGTTCCTCCATCTTTTTCTTTAAATTCATGTGTGTGATACCAATGGTTATATGGCCCATAGGTTTGAGTGTCAGAAAATTTATGGTTAGGTTCCCAGTCAACTATTTTTGACTGCCACCACATAGGAAATCCGTGCAAACTTAATCTATAATTTATTTTGGTTCCTTCGCTAATTACATTTGACGATTGTTTTAAGACTTTGAAATTTAAATAATCAGGGGTGATTTTTTCTAAGTTTTTAGGTTCTTTAAAGAACGAAAAAACTTTGTCTATAGGTAATGGAAGCCAATGCTCTACGATGAATTCATTAGTAGAATTTGTGCATATATCACTTAAGGCAGAATTGAGGTCCGGGAATTTAAATTTATAACCGGATTCAATTATTTTAAGAGACGATACTTTTAGACTTCCAAGGAGAAGGTCTGACATCTCTCCCAAGATTATTTTTAGTGCAAATTTGGGCACCGGAATAAGAGCAGGGCGTCTTAGCATTTTAGCCAAGCATTTTGTGAATTCTTTGTTAGTTACTGGTTCTGGGCTAGTAGCATTGTAAACTCCTTGAATAGAATTATTTTCAATACAATGTGTTATCATTTCGACCAAATCCTTTACATGGATCCAGCTCATCCATTGATCTCCATCACCTAGTTTGCCTCCCACTCCGGCCCAGAAGGGGGGTAGTATTTTTTTCATCGCTCCTCCTTCATAACCCAGGACTATTCCTATTCTAAGAGCTACAGTTCTAATATTGCGGTCTTTAGCTTTAAACGCTTCTTTTTCCCATTCTTTACATACTTCGGCTAAAAAATCCTTTCCCGAATCTAAACTTTCATATAATTCCACGTGTTTGTTTTTGCCATAAAACCCTACAGCTGAGGATGATATGAAAATTTTAGGAGGATTTTTAATTGATGCTAAAGTTGAAACTAAATTTCGGGTGGATAATACTCTGGAGTTTTTTATTAAATTCTTTCTTTTACTTGTCCAGCGACCATCTGCAATGTTTTCTCCCGCAAGATGTATAACTGCATCCACTCCATCAAATGATTGTGAAGACGGTGGATAAAGCTCAGGTTCCCATTTATAAAACGTGCAAATTAGAGGAAGTCGTTTTCGAGCAGACTCTGTGTCACGGGTTAATACTGAAACTTTATGTCCAAGGTTTATTAATGCCCTTACTAGTCGTTTTCCAACAAATCCTGTAGCACCTGTTATTAAAATTTTCATTCAAATCTCACTTTCCTTAAATTTTAATTATCTAAAAAACTACACTTTTCCTCTTATGCAGTCATGAACTCTAACTGTTACTAATATGACTTCTTTCATTTCTTTAATTGTATTATTTATGCGAACTCTATTGCGTATGGTCCGAGTGTTCTTTTTATTCATTTCATTAATTAAATGAATAGGACTCATTGCACTAATAACTAATGTATCCTCAATGATTTCTGCATTTATTTTTTTAGAATCATGGATATGGATTTTATATTCATTGAATATTTCTTTTAGGTTTACTGTATGTTTGTCTGTGGCACACATATTGACAGTATGATAATAATCAGCTAAGAATTGCCTTAAATAGACAACCAGATCATTGATTTGAGATTCGGTTAAACCTGGATGTTCTGGCATAGAGGTACCTAGTACTCCATGCTTTATGGAATACATCATTAGAGAGTCTGGAAGATTTTTCATTTCATTTAATGATGTGAAATTTCTTGGTTTTGGTTCTAAAAATTTTGATAAAGATCCATTTCCCTTGCCTTTAGATCCATGGCAGTTAACGCACCCATATTCCTTGTAGATCTTTTCCCCCTTACCTTGAATTAGTTTTTCTGGAAGAGTGCTTTTGCTTTTATGCAAAGAAAAACCAGAAGTCATGGTTGTTAGGATGGTTGCTAAAACGAGTATATTTATTTTCATTTAAAAATTATTAAATATTGATGAGTAATGTCTTTATAAAAATATAAAATCTATAATATTAATTATCTATTAACTTCCCATTAAGTAACCTTAATATTAAAAATGTTGTAAGCGTATACTTTTAAAACCATGTCGAGTTAACTTCCATAGATCTAATATATTTTTATTAATACCCCTCTAAACCGAAGCTATCCAGATCCAAAGAATATGAGTCTTTTCTAATTCCATCTTTTTTAAATTCATTTAATTTATTTTTTTTTCCAGGTTTGGGTTTAAGTTGTTCTTCGAATAGCCGCCAATGTCTATTACTCAGAACCTCACTTTTAATTATCTTTAGTAACTTACCATTTTTATTTAGGACTCTAACTTTATGAAACATGATGCTCTCCTTAACTTTAAATTGATTGATATAATATTTTTCAATCTTGTTAGGAACTAGTGCTTGATAAAGATCTAATATAGTGAATCAGCTGCCAGATTTTTTTATCTGAAAGATAAGAATACGATGGCATAGCCGCTCCCTCCGCACCATTTTTTATGATCCAAAATAATTGTCCATCAGAAATATCGTTCATTGTTTGCTTACATGTGAAATTTCTAGGTTTGGGATTCATGTTTGTGGACATAGCTCCTTTACCATTGCCAGATAAACCATGGCAATGTTTACATGCTAATGGTTTTGCTTTTATATGGGCTAAAACCTTTCCTTTTTTTATGTGACGTGGTTCATTTCTCAAGGGGTTAATTTTTTCAAGGTACTTACTTGGTGCTTTTGCAACTTTTCTTTCTTGAGGGCAAACTCCTAGGCTACCTTTGTTCTTAGCCCAAGAAATATTAGTTGTAATACTTTGGAAGAAAATCAAACTAAATGTTAATGCTGCTATAATGAGTTTCATTATTTCCCCTTTTTAACTAATTGATGCTTTTATATCTTTTTGTGAATAACGAAGATATTTTATGATTTGTTTAATGTCATCTTGTGTGACCTTGTTTTTCTGAGCTGGCATTGATCCAGAGGATGATCCATTCATTATGGTTTTAGCGATCTTTTTATTTGAAAAGGTTTCTTTACTATATTTCGTCTGTATTAGACCTGGCGCCTTATTTGTGCCCATTGCATCAGCCCCATGGCAATGTGCGCATACATTATGAAATGTTGTTTGCCCTATTACATAAGGTTCTGGAACTATTTTTTTAGGTTCTACTGCACAACCCGAAGCTAATAATGTTGACGATATAATAAATTTTAAAATTAAATTATTTTTCATGTTTCTCTTTCAAGTTTAAAACAAAGCCAGTTGGTTATTGGGTAATTATTTTTATTTATAATTAAATCAATCTTTACTTAAGCTGTAATTAAATCTTGGGCTAGGTTTTATTACTCTAGATACAAACGCCCACCCGTTTTTATTTAATAACTATCATGTTATGGATTGCCTCTTAGTTCCTTTTATCAAAAGGAGATGGCAACTTTGACTGACTGTCAGAAGGAAAACCATCAGCCAAAGCTACCCCATGAGACCAAGCAGTAGAAAAAAACCACCACCAGGAAGAGCCTACTCAATTTCATTGATCTCGTTAATTTTGCCCTCATATTTTTATGCCTATGAATTAAGCTAAAGAGTAAATGTCTGTACTCCTTTAAATTTTCTCTCTTTGCATAATTAAAGACTTTAAATTCTTATATTCTGTATTGTCAGGAGATATATCTAATGCTTTGTTAATTGATTTGTGAGCCCGTTTATATTTTTGTGATCCCATTTCAGCTAGTGCATCCATGTAGAAAGAGCGAGCGGTCATTTGAGTATTTCCTTTTAGATCCCGCGCGCAGCGAATACCTAATCCAACCCCATACGAATTATTCATCGGGTCATTCCAGAAACGGTGGGTCGTAGTGATACTTTCTGCTGGAGCAAACCAGGATCCGCCTCGAATTACTTTTTTACTGCCATATTTTATTTTTTCATCATATTTTCCTGAAACACCAAGCTCAATGCCTAGTTCAGGGCCTTTTACATCTCTTACATTCGTTAGGTTCTTATAATAGTCAGGGTCATACCAGTCTTGAACCCATTCAAAAACATTTCCTGCCATGTTATAAGCACCGTAGTAACTCTTCCCTTCTGGATATGAATCTATTGGAGTTGTGACCATACTCTTGCCGGTGTCTCCTTTGGAAAAATTAGCTTTTTCAATATCAAGTGTGTTACCCCATGGATATATTAAGCCTGCAGGTCCACGCGCTGCTTTTTCCCATTCAGCTTCAGTAGGGAGTCTTTTTTTATTCCATCGGCAATAAGCATTTGCATCAAACCAATTCACGCCAGTTACTGGGTGGTTTGCTATGTTTAATTTGCGGTGATCCCAATAAGCAGGTGCTGGATGATCTGTCGCTATCATGAATTCCTTATATTGAATATTTGATACTTCGTGTTTATCAATGTAGTAAGAACTTAAATAAATCATTCGTGCTGGAGCCTCATCTTCAAAAGAATTTTTTGACACGGTTAATTTTTTTGTTTGTGCCAGAACTTTTCCATTATTAGTTAAGTCTCTATCAATATTCATCCCTCTTATAAAACCTCCAGCATTGACTAACACCATATTATCGGGGATAGATTTTTGTGCTTTAACTAAGTTAGGGGTCAACAGTCCCAAAGAAATTGCTAAGAGTGCAATTTTTGGAATTAATCCTGTGTTTTTTATTTGGCAGTTCATTTAGTTTCTCCCTATAACTTTTTATAGTTTAAAAAATAATTTTATTTAGCACATCTGAAACCAATTCCATCTGTCTTAAGAGCAAACCCTCCTTTTCCTCTTGATGCCGACCTAATATCAGATTTAAAGCTGTGCCATGACCCTCCTTTGATAACTTTTAAGATGCCTGTTTGTGGGCCAGATGGATTTTTAATAGGAGCATTTTGGTAATAATCTGGGGCATACCAGTCTGCTACCCATTCACGAACATTACCTGCCATATTTTTAATCCCATATGCAGAGGAGGCTTCATCGTGTTCATCTACAGGCCATAGAGTTTTAATGCCATCCCAGTTTCTATCAAAATTAACTGATTTATTTGACAAAAGCTTAGAACCCCATGGATAGGCATTACCATTTTTCCCCCTTGCTGCTTTTTCCCATTCAGCTTCGGTTGGTAAACGTTTTCCTGCCCAACGGCAATAATCAACAGCGTCGTACCATGTCACTTGGACTACTGGTAAATTTTCAACTCCAGGTTCTTTTGACAGCAATTCTTTACCATAAGAGTTTGGTGGTTCTTTTCGTTCTGTATCTTTGATAAATTTAAGATACCTTTCATTTGAAACCTCATGAATATCCATAGAGTATGAATCGATAAAAATATTTCTCTGGGGTCTTTCGTCAGGCCTTCCTTCGTTGGGTTTGCTTCCCATTAAAAAATCATCAGCTTCGACCAACACCATTTCAACCGAATCCCTTTTTATATTCATAGCTTCAGATTGAATTTTATTAAGACCCAAAACTAACGAAACCGTAAGAGTTGCGATTAAAAAATAAATATTTATCATTTCTTCTGCTCTCTACTTTCTGTCATAACTTCATTTTTAATCTGCATAATTTCTATGATCATCTTGTCTACAGTTTTAATGTCTCCTCTATCTTCTGCATCGTACGCTTCTGCAAGAAGGGCTCGTGATTTATGTAAGTTCATTTCTAGTTTTGTTTGTATCTCCGGGGAAGCTAATGTTCCACCTAACGCAGCATCGTGATAAGTTTCCCAAGCTTGTTCTACGGCAAAACGCGCTTTAGCAGTTTTCCCTAATAATTTGTTGTCTTTTAATACTTCAGTGAAACCATTTATGGGTATTGCCACATAAATAACCACAAAAAATAAATAGATTCCTGCTGATATTAAAAATCTTTTAAACTCTGCCGTTTGACTCATGAAAATTTCCTCTAAAATTTATGTAAGCTAATTGTTTATTTAGGAGGAGGAGTTGCTCCTCCTCCTAAATAAAAGCCTAAATATGTTTTTTACGGAATTTGCTTTTTAATCATTATTTTTAACTGCGCATACTCCGCATTTGTTCCGTCTTGCATCAATGCTTTTTCAATAGCCTCCATAGCTTGAGGGTATTTTTCTGCTCCCATATTAATTAAAGCATCCATGTAAAATGTTCTTGCTTGAAGCACCCCATCATCTTGGACAGTTCTTGCACAACGAAATCCTAAGCCCACTCCGTAACTATTATTTATAGGGTCGTTCCAGAATCTATGAGTTGTTGTCGAACTCGCGGCTGGTGCATACCATGAACCTCCTCGGATCACTCTTTTTTTACCAGTTGCATAGCGATCAACATAAGTTCCAGTTGCGCTTAAGAAAACACCTTGTGATGGACCCTTAGGATTAATGGTTTGTTTTGCAGTTTTGTAGTAGTTTGGATCGTACCAGTCCTGAACCCACTCAAATACATTACCCGCCATGCTGTATGCACCATATGGACTTTTGCCTTGTGGGTAAGCATCAACATCGGCTGTGAATTCTTGTTTTCTTCCGAAGTTTCCTTTTTCCATATCTAATTCATTTCCCCATGGATATTTATATCCTTCGGGCCCACGAGCAGTTTTTTCCCATTCTGCTTCAGTTGGAAGTCGCTTATTTGCCCAACCGCAATATGCATTAGCGTCGTGATAGTTGACACCACTTACAGGCTGGTTTGGTTTGTTTCTTTTACTATCATCCCAATACGCTGGGGCTGGGTGGTCAGTTGCTTTCATGAATTCTGAATATTTTTTATTTGAAACTTCATATTTGTCTATATGAAAGGCATCCAAAATAACGTTATGTGCTGGTCCTTCGTCGTGAAATGCTTCCCTTGAAACTGCATATCTTAGTTGTTGTCTTTTAGACATGTTTTTTGTGTCCACATTAACTACTTTGTCAATTCCCATTAAAAACGAACCACTTGGAACCAGGACCATATCTTTTGGTACTGCTCCTGAGTTAGTTAAAGTTTGTCCTCCACAATTACCTGCACATCTTAAGTTTTCGTTAGCCCATGATTGAGTGGCTAAAAAGGCCGTGACAGCGCAAAAATAAATAATGCTTTTAAAAAATCTAATTTTTTTCATTCTGTTTCTCCTGTCTATTAAAGTTAATTTCACATAAATTAACTTAATGGAAATTTGAACGATTGTCTGTTAAGAGTCAGTCAACAATTCGTTAAGAAAGAGTTAAGAAAAAATCGTATGCTAATTATTGTCGAAGGGTACTGAACACGAAGGGTAGAGACTTTTCTAACTTAGAGAATATTTGGCAATCAGATTCTTTAAGATGATTTATTAGATGCTCTTAAAATGTTGATTGGTTGAAAAAAATATTGAGATAAAATCTATTTTTTATGATTTAACTTTTAGGTGGGGTGTGCTATTAAAAGCTATTTAAAAGAATTTAAAAAAAATAAAAAAAATCAACTGACTTTAAAAGAGCTAGTTGGAAGTCGCTGTAAATATTTAATTACTTGTCATTAAATATATAATATTTTTGAATTCGAAAACAATAGTACTGGTTTATTAGAGATTAATATTTCTATGCTTGTTTAATATTGAGAGGTTGTGATTAGTATAAAATCCTTGGTCAAGAAAATATGCCAACTCTTTAGTGTTAATTATTACTTGATATATTTACTTAATATTTCGAACAACTCTTTTGATTGGATAGGTTTGCTAAGGTGATCTGTGCAGCCTGCTTTTAAACAATCTTCACGACTATCTTCTCCTGCACTTGCGGTTGTTGCGATGATGGGTACTTGTGATAATTCTGGCTTAGTGCGTAAAACTTTTGTTGCTTCCAAACCGTCCATTATTGGCATTCGTATGTCCATCAATATCAGATCAGGTTTTTCTGAATTTGCTGCCAGAATAGCTTCTTTTCCATTCCTGGCCACCCTAATTTTATGGTTATAAATTGAAAGCAAGTATTTTATCATCTCGAGATTAGTTTGATTGTCTTCAACTACTAGAATTGATTTGTTAATAGGATAGTCCACACTTTCTTTCGTTTCATCTATTAAGATTTGATTACTTTCCTTCGGGGCACTTCTATTAGGAATAGTGAACCAGAATTTACTACCTTTATTCTCTTCACTTGTCACGCCAATTTCACCTCCATGCAACTCAACTAAACGGCGACTGAGAGCTAAGCCGATTCCAGTTCCACCTAGGGCCTCATCCCGTATTCTATTAGCTTGTGCAAATTCATTGAAAATTATATCTTGATCCTTCTTGCTAATACCAATTCCATTATCGGAAACAATAATCTTAGTGTACTTTTTGTCCCTCGTAAGAGTTATTTCGATTGTGCCATTATCTGGTGTATATTTTATTGCATTAGAAATTAGGTTAACCATTATTTGTTTAACTTTTCTTATGTCGCAAACTATTACTTCTGCTGTAGGGTCAATTAGTTGATTTAAAATTATTTTTTTTTCTACAAGTTGTGGTTGAATAAGACCGACTACTGATAAAAACAGCTCGTATGGTTTGCAAACTTTTAAATCAACCATCATCGACCCTGAGTCAATCTTAGCTACATCTAATAATCCCGAAATAAGTTCCAATAAATGTTTACCACTGTTTTCAACTTGATCCACAAACTCACGTTGAGGATCGTTTAGCTTACCAAAATGCTCACCTTTTAATAATTCGGTAAATCCCAAAATTCCATTTAAAGGTGTTCTTAGTTCATGGCTCATAGATGAAATAAATTTACTTTTATGTTGGTTTGCCTCTTTAAGTCGAAGGTTTGTTTCTTCTTTTTCTGATCTAGACTGATCTAGCTCAGTAATGTCTTGGCCAACACCAACGACCCCAACGATTTTTCCCTGCGGATTTCTTCTAGTAGTAGCATTCAGAAGAACCATAACTCGTTCACCACTTTTGGTGAAAAGAGGAACCTCGTAGTTGGAAGTCTCATTACCCTTGAGGGCTTTATTAAGAACTTCCTGTACAGGTTTTTTGAATTCCTCCGTTATTCGTGTCTCAACCAGGTTATGACCCATAACCTCATCTTTGTTAAACCCAGTAATTTGTTCTACTTTCTGGTTCCACTCATTAACATTTCCATTAATATCGACTCCAAAGATTGGAGCATTTGCCGTATCAATAAGCTGAGTGAGTTCCTTGCTAATATTTTCCATTTCTGATCTAGACTGATCTAGCTCAGTAATATCCTGGCCAACACCAACGACCCCAATGATTTTTCCCTGCGGATTTCTTCTAGTAGTAGCATTCAGAAGAACCATAACTCGTTCACCACTTTTGGTGAAAAGAGGAACCTCGTAGTTGGAAGTCTCATTACCCTTGAGGGCTTTATTAAGAACTTCCTGTACAGGTTTTTTGAATTCCTCCGTTATTCGTGTCTCAACCAGGTTATGACCCATAACCTCATCTTTGTTAAACCCGGTAATTTGTTCTACTTTCTGGTTCCACTCATTAACGTTTCCATTGGTATCAATCCCAAAGATTGGAGCATTTGCCGTATCAATAAGCTGAGTGAGTTCTTTACTCAGGTCTTCATCACTAAGAGACTCATCTCCTATCAATTTATTTAGTATTTTTTTCATAAATAAGATACCTTAACAAAATCTTTTAAAGCTTGAAGTTAGATGTAAACTAATAAAATAACTTTAAAAACTTTTTAAAGAATTTAAGAGAATGCAGAGTATACTTTCTGCTACTATTTCTTTGTTAAGGTTTTGTTAAGATTTATGTGGTGGGTTCTGAAAATAGGCCGTTTTGAATAACTTGAAACTAATTTAATAATTCCGGGATAGTAGTTAATGTTAAATAAAATAGCAGTGGTCGAAGACAATAAAACTAATATTAAATTAATTCGTTACCAACTAGAAGTAGAGGGTTTTGAAGTTCATATTGAAGAAACCGGAGATTCCGGTTTAAAAATGATCAAAAACCAAAAGCCTGACCTTATTATTCTCGATATTGGTTTGCCAGATATTAATGGGTTTGAACTTTGTGAAAAATTAAGAAAAGATAAAAGTACTAAGGACTGCCCTATCATAATGCTGACTGCAAAAAGTGAAGACCGTGATAAGATCGAAGGTCTTAAGTTAGGCGCTGATGATTATATAACCAAGCCTTATAACGCGGAAGAATTAACTCTAAGAATTAAAAATCTTCTTGCACGCTCTATAAAATATAAAGCAAAAAGTGGCTTGACGAAAGTAAAGGGCTTGGAAGTTGATTATTCTAAAAGAGAGGTTAAGGTAAAGGGGAAGCTTGTCAAACTAACATTTAGCGAATATCAAATATTAAGTCTGTTTATAGAAAACCCTGGAAAAGCATATACAAAGAAGGATCTAAATAAAATTATTTTTAATATTTCTGAAGAAGTGGAATCACGTACTATTGATACCCACGTTCATAACCTTCGAAAAAAACTTAAAAGTTCAGGACGTCACATCAATACAATTAGAAGCGTGGGTTTTATATTTAAAACAGATTGACTCTGTAAATAGGAATAGCTATGTAAGTCCCAAAATTTTTTGCATAAAGACTCCTCCTTTTTCCATTGGTAACGATGACTGACCGTATTTAAAACCAACATTAATTATGTAAAGTGCGTGAACACACTTAATCACTTCTTGGCATTTAGTGACACAATACGCAACGAGCGTCACCGTAAGTCTAATTAAAATAAGGGTTAATAAACTGCACCCATGCTTTGGGAGCAGGGGGTCGGAGGTTCAAATCCTCTCGCCCCGACCATTTAAAACAATGGGTTACGGTTTAGGCCGTAGCCCATTTTTTGTTTGGGCTAGCACTGGGGCTAGCAAATGAAGGGCAAATTGGGTTAAATCTTCCTCTACCTGTAATAGAATAGTTCATATCTACACCGCCGCCACCATTTTTTTGGTAAGCCTCGATTTTGATTAGCGAATGATCCAATTACTGATTTAACTTTAAGGGAATGGATATGATGAAAGATAAGAATCCAAAACAAGAACTTTCTCTTATATATTTTAGTTCTTGCCCAAATTATGAACCCATCAAAAAGATGCTTCAAGAAATTGGTTTAATTTTCAAAGAAATCAATCAAGATAATCTGCAGGAGGAAGATTTTGGTAAGAACTTCACATCTCCAACGCTTATTATGAATACTGATAATATTATTTTTGGAGGTGTTACTGATTCCTCTAAGGGGGCGTGTTCTACAGAGCTACCCAATAAGAAAGAAATAGTGAATTTATTGAAGGCGGTATTATGATCTAATAATCAAAATCGCCCCACCCACTAAGCACCTTTGATTTTAATATTTGTTGAAAAATGGTTCGCGCTTATTAATAGCTATGTCCTTCATGTGCACCTAGAGTAAAGTTCAACCGAAGAAACAATTGGTTTTCATCAGCTGCATATTGATTCAAATGAGTGTACTCCAGTTTTGTTTCAAGAAACTCACTAGGAAAATAAGATAATGCCAATGAATACTGATTCTGATCAGAACGATCGCTTTGCTGATAGGAATGGCTATATCGGCCTTGGGCCCACCAGCGCTTGGCAAATTGCTGATGGAGATAAGTATAAAAACCTGTCTTGATCTGTTCCCTAGTTGATGTTAAAAACTCTGATTGCCAAATGGTTGTTCTATAACCTTCCCGACCCAGTGGTTTGTGTTTAAAGCGTATATCGACTCCAAGCACCTCTGTCGTTCTATCTGGTCCGGACAAACTATTGTCTCCAAAAGCATATGCAAGGTTAGCATCTATGGTTGTCTCATCACTTAGATCAAACGAGTTGGCTGATCTTGTTAAGTAGGCAAATCCATCATTTAAAGTTGACGCAAAAAGCGTGTCATTTTCCCCCTCAAGGATTTGTAGATTAATCTCAGAGAAAAATGGAACAGGTAAAAGATAACTTGCACCAAAACCGATTTCCTGAATACCATCTTCTCCCAGAACCATCTCATTGGATACTGGTATGGCAACAAATGGATGATCATGTGCATGCAGTTGATTGTGTTTACCTATTGGGACAAAGAGTTTTCCTACTTGTAAGCTAAGGTTGTTTGTAATAAGACCAGAACCAACCAGCTCTTCCAGGCCAAATTGACTTGTGCCCTCCATGGAAAAAGTAGTTTTTACCCTGAACCAAGTGTCAACATTACCCGATAGTTGTAAGGCCATCTCTTCGATACTAAGTCCGGTTTTATTACTTTGACTGGAATTATCGTTGCCTTCGGAATTGTATGATCCAAGAAGTAATCCGTTTAAACTGATTGCCGGGTTGAATGAACGTGAAAGGCCAGTGGCGGTGGAAATATTGTTTGATTGAGAATTTCTTTTTCTCTCGGATTCTAATTTTTTGATTCTTTGTTCAAGCTGCTTGATATCTTTATGAGTTTTACCATCGGATATTGCGTGAGACTGAATTGATGGATAGAAAAATACGACTAAAAAAAATAGGAGCCCAAAATACTTCATATTACTCTCCTTAATTAATTTAATTGACTGATGACACTCTCGCCCCATCTTGTCTCTTTTGCTTAACTAGCATAATATATACCAATTCCCAAACTTATATGGAAATTCCGTTTTGACAAAAATAGCGTTGTAGCTGTCCAGCATAATAATGAAAAAAAATAAGTCCCTGAATCAATATTTAGATAAAGTCAGATGTCTCAAAAATCAAACACATTAACCAATCAAGGATCACCTAACCAAATAACAGACGAATACCGTGTACTGCATAAAGTCGCTCAGGTATTGGAAAGTTCTGGAAGTTTAATGGACGTATTGCAAAAAGCAATGCAGATAATTACTGAATTTGAAGGGCTGAACGTTGAGAACAAAGCGGGGATTTTTCTGGCTGATAATGAGAAAAAAGTCTTGCGCCTCCTGACTACGTTCGGTGCTTTTAGCCAAGAATTTCTCGAAAAAGAAAAAGAAGTTCCTTTTGGAGATTGCCTTTGCGGACGTGTTGCTGTTTCCGGAAAGTTATTGATGAGTGAAAGCTGCTTTACTGACTCTCGCCATGAACGAACCTTCACGGATATGAAAGCTCACGGTCACTATATTATTCCCTTGCATAGCTCGGATAACTTGATTGGTGTGATGTTTCTATACACGAATACAAACCCTTCATGGTATCAACATAGTCAGGAAGTGCTTTTGTCAATCGGGGGTCTAATCGCAAATACGATTCAAAGAAAAGAAGTCGAAGAAGAATTAGAAAGGCATAAAAATTCGTTGGAAAAGTTAGTTGAATCTCGTACCTATGATTTAACTAATATCAATAATCATTTGAAAAAAGAAATTGAAGAACACAAAAGTACTCAACAGATTTTAATAGATTCTAAAGAAAAATTCAGGAGGTTGAGTAATCAAATCCAGTCTATAAGGGAAGATGAAAAATCTCGTATTGCCAAAGAAGTTCATGATCAACTAGGTCAAACATTGACCGCTTTAAAATTTGACATAGCCCAACTTGAGCAAAACATTCCATCGGAGTTATCAGAGTTAAAGACACGCACATCATCAATAACCAACATCGTTGACGAGACAATTAAAAATGTTCAACAAATTTCAATGGAACTTCGCCCTCCCATACTAGATGCATTTGGGATTTGTGAAGCTATTTCTTGGCAAGCGAATGAATACAACAAGAAACTGGGTATGCACTTTGATCTTAACTGTCTTCAAGAACACATTGACTTAGAAAAAGACCTGCAAACTGCTTTATTTCGTATTTTTCAGGAATCAATTACAAACGTTATCCGGCATGCCAATGCAACCCAAGTTCAGGTGGGAATGAATTATGACAATAAAAACCTAACTTTTGAAGTCGCAGACAACGGTATCGGACTTAATAAGGAAGACGTAGAAAGCCCTGAGTCTCTGGGATTAATTGGGATGAGGGAACGTGTTTATCCATGGGGTGGACAAGTTGAATTTAAAGGTTTGCCCGGTAAAGGTACAAAAATAATTATCACTATTCCTCTATCATTAAAATGACGCCCGAAAAAGAAAGTTCTATTAAAGTTCTAGTTGCTGACGATCATGAAATCGTGCGTCAGGGGCTTAAAACCATTATCTCAGAACATTCGGATTTAAGTATTGCAGGTGAAGCAGAAAATGGGAACCAGGTTTTAAAAATAGTAAAGAAAACAAAAGTCGATGTCGTTCTTCTAGACTTTGATATGCCAGAAAAAAACGGTTTGGATACCTTGGTTGAACTAAAGGCGTTGTATCCAAAGCTACCTGTTATGATCTTAAGTATTTTCCCAGAAGATCATTACGGAACCAGATTTTTAAAGGCGGGAGCCTCTGGGTATCTACAAAAATCCAGTGCTACTGACCAGCTAATTGACGCCATAAGAAAAGTTTTTAACGGCGGTAAATACATATCTTCTGCTCTCACGGATAAATTGGTTACGGGTTTAAATAAAGACAAGGAACAGTTTCTTCATGAATCTTTAACAGATCGGGAGTTTCAAGTTTTTCGTTTGCTCGCCACAGGTAAAAAATTAAAGGAAATGGCTGACGAGCTATGTCTCAGTATTAATACAATCAGTACCTACCGGTCACGCATACTTCAGAAAATGGATCTGAAAAGTAATGCTGACGTTATCCGTTACGCCATTGAAAATGGCCTATCCAAGTAGTAATTCCACTTACCATTAACTTCCTTTTTCGTATCGTTGGCTCTGTAGTATTTCTACTACATGAATTTAGTCTTTTCTGCGATTTACAACTTTCTCACATTTTTCTATAGTGCAAGCCTGGGAAGTATAAAGAAGGTATTAAAATTATTTCCCAAATTTTCCACGATTAATAACTGTAGTAATTTTTATGAATCAGGAGATAACAATGAAACACACATTAAGATCTATGTTCATGGTAAGCGTATTAAGCTTTGCAGTGCTTGGTTTTATGGTGACCCCTGCCATAAGTGGCGGGCCTACAGATGGGTTTGATATTCATGTTCAGGCACCTCATATGATGGCTGACGGCACGGTGGGCGGCCCATACCATCATTACTGCAAAGGAATCCAAGGAGGTGAAGTACTTCAGTGTTTGTTATTCGAGTCAACCAAGCCGGACGCAAAGCTTGTAGCGGTTGAGTATTTTATCGAAAAAAATCTAGCTCGAAAGAATGTTCCGCTTATTCAATGGAACCGCGCATTCCATGACCATGAGGTTGAGATAGCAGGGGGTCGCGTGGTTATTCTTGATCCTAAGGATCCTGAAGGACAAAAAGCCGTGGCTGCAGCTGCGGGAAAAACAGATGGTGTAATATTTCACCTGTGGGGAAAAGATCAGGTTGTTCCGGATGGAACTGTAACAATCCCTAACGCTATAGGTCACGTACATAGAACAAAGTAAGACATTGTGAGGCAAGGGGAGTTTGCTCCCCTAGGCTCATTATGAAATCTATTAATATCAGAAAAGCAGGTTATGTCTAAAAGGAAGTTAGTATCGTGGGTGATTTGTTTGTTTTGTATCGGTTCCCTGCCAGTTATTGGGGAAGGATCTGACCCGCAAATATTAAAAGCCCGTGTCCCATCTGACCAGATAGATGAAGTGCGGACATGGGCTAATCCGTTTCCTTCCACACCGCAAAATATTGCAAAGGGCAAAGCACTTTTTCATGGCAAGGCGTTTTGTGTTACATGTCACGGGAAGGATGGAAAAGGATATGATCACATTCCAGGTTTACGTGGGAAGCTTCCTAGAAACTTTACAGATAAATCATGGCAAGCCGTGCGATCCGATGGGGAACTGATGTGGATTTTAAAGAATGGTAGCTCTGGTACGGCCATGGTTTCATTTGTGCCAATTACTTTAACCGAAGAAGAAGCATGGCATATTATTTTATATGTCAGGACATTTACTAAATTAAGAGACTAAACTTTAAAACTCTTAATCAGTAGGTCCTCGGTTCGATCCCGAGACGGCCCACCATTTAAAACAATGGGTTA
>Ga0206678_10001300_pt1 | contig 16119 bp, 14 predicted proteins | sample M180m12015metaG_FD_155453 | JGI IMG/M metagenome (GOLD analysis project Ga0206678, IMG submission 155453) | Ammonia-oxidizing marine archaeal communities from Monterey Bay, California, United States - M1 80m 12015 | ecosystem: Environmental > Aquatic > Marine > Intertidal zone | place: USA... | reverse complement strand
TCCTCCAATTAGTCCTCCAAGCGATTCAATTTTTCCATGTCCATAGGTATGTTCTGCATCTGGTGGTTTGATTGCCATTCTTACAGCTAAAAGTAAAACGAGTGTTACTACACAATCTAATAATGCATGAATACTGTCAGTAATTAGTGCAAGACTGTTTGAGACTAGCCCAAAAATTAATTCAACTACAAATGCTGAAAAAATTGCAATAAGTGAAATCTGTAATACTTTGGTTTTTTGAACAAACATTTTCCTATTTTTAAATACCTTCATTATATAATACAAGTTTCTTCAAAGATTTTTTGTGAGATTATTTTTTGAATAAAATAAAACTTTGAAACAAATCTAAACAATAATTTTAATCTCAATCTATTTTTATTCAATCAAATTTTTGTTTAAAAAGCTGTATTTTCAGTATTATATTGTCAATTTTTATTTCATAGAAAACATAAATATCACCAATTAATGATTCTAAATGAAAATGAAATTAATGGGTTTTCTAGCATTTACTTTACTATCACTTTCAATCTTATCTTATGGTGTTAGTGGTACTGCTTTTGCAACTAGTGATCCAAATCCTGCATTAGCAATATCTTCTAATGCTGAAATTTATAAAAATGGTGATACTATTGTTGTTTCAGGCTTGATTGGAGATTATGATCCATTATCATTAACTGCTAGTGATATTACTTACATGCTAAAAAATCCTGATGGAAATATTGCACAAGTTGGACAATTAGGCCCAGCCTCCGATGGTTATTTTCAGTTTACTATTGTATCTGGTGGTCCTTTATGGAAATTAGGTGGTGAGTATACTATTGATGTACTATATGTTTCAGATAAAAGTACAATTACAATTTATTATTCTGTTGATGAGCCTGTTTCAGAGCCAGTTGTTGAACCAGAGCCAGTTGTTGAACTAGACCCTGAACCAGAACCAGAACCAGAACCAACTTGTGGAGCCGGTACTGAATTAATAGGTGGAATTTGTCAGATAGTCCAAACTGAAGAACCAACCAAAAAAGGTGGCGGTTGTTTAATTGCTACTGCAGCATATGGAACTGAGTTAGCCCCACAAGTTCAATTCCTAAGAGAAATTAGAGATAATACTATAATGAGCACCGCATCTGGAGCATCATTTATGACTGGATTTAATCAATTGTACTATTCATTCTCTCCAACAATTGCTGATATGGAAAGGGCAAACCCAATGTTCCAAGAAGTAGTTAGGGCATTCATCACTCCAATGATCTCTTCATTATCCATTATGACTTTAGCTGATAATGGTTCAGAAGTTGAAGTATTAGGACTTGGTATCTCTGTAATTATGCTTAACTTGGGAATGTATATTGCAGCACCTGCTTTAGTTGGATTCCAAGTACACAAACATTTCAAATCTAGAAAATAATTACATCTAATTTTATTCTAGTAGGTTATTATATTGAAACGCATGATATTATTTCATGAATATAGAATATGAAGAATTTGATTCCGTTGAGGATTTTTTCATGTATATGGCATCTGCAGCACCTCCTATGAAAAATACAATGCCAATTAATTCTTACAAGGGATATGTAATGTCATTTATTCCATTGAGCCCATCAACTGGAGAAACATATCTAATGCTTTATGCTAAAGATTCTCTTGAATCTGGAATCTATGAGTTTGATGTATCATCAAAATCATACAAAAAAGTTGAAGGCATTGAAAGAGCAGACAAAGTTTACTTTATCTCTATTACACCAAAACGAAATACTATAGCAGATATTGCTATTGCAAATCTATAACTTCTTTGTTTGAATTTTTGGTGAAGTAACAGATCTACTTCTAGCATACTTTTCAATTATCTCATCTGGCGTTCTCCCATTAAAGAGGTCTTTACATAATCCTCTTAGATATCTCATAATTGCCCAAGTCCCTGCTTTGAGAATCCCATACATGAAAACCTGCATTGGCTTACCATAGGTCTTATTTCTAAGAATAATTGGAATAATATCGTTAATAACACGCATGTTGTTTTCCCAGCATTTCCAAAACAAAGTAAACTGTGCTTCATTTAAGTTTCCAAAATGCATAGAATTTTTTTCACTAAAGTCTTGATAAAGTAATGGTGCTACTAATCCTCTGAAATTCATTTCTCTAAAATCACTCATCATATCAATTGTATATTGAACATCGTCTGGAGTTTCATCAGGCCATCCAATGATAATTGTAGCCGCAGGGAACCAGTGATTCTCATTTAGAATCTTTGCCCCTTCTCTTACAACACTTCCCCATTCTTCTGGTGCAAATGGTCTTGTCTTTACACCTAGGTGTTTTTTTACCATTGAAGGTGCAACTGTTTCAATTCCTAAATTAGTTGCAAGCCATCTTCCTGTTTCATCTTGTTTATTGACTTGTGAGATTTGTTGCATTAATTTTGGATCAGCTGCAACTGCTGAAAATGTCATATGTGTAGTTCCAATAAAATTGGCTCCTAATCCTTTGAGCCCTTTCCATAAATCAACAATAGCATCTCTGTTTGGAACAAAATCTCTATTATCACATCCATAAAGTAGCATCTCATCAGAATGTAGCCACACTGAATCAAACCCGTAATCTAAATTGGTTTTTGCTTCATATTGTAATCTCTCTAGTGGGAGATCTTTTTTTGATCTCTTATTCACATCACAAAAGTCACAACCTCTTCCACACCCTCTCATTGCCTCAATCAATGAATTGATTGTTGGCCCTTCAATGACTGGGATATTTTCAAGATTTCTTACAAAACAATGCATTAGTTCCGGAGCATCGTTTTTTTCTAAATCTTGAAACAAATCTATTGCTAATTCATCAGCTTCACCTACAACCACTGTATCTATTCCATGAATCTTCATTCTATCTGATTTTGCTAATTCCCATGCACCATTCCCTCCAACTACTACTTTGAAATCATATTTCTTTTTTAGTTGAATAATACTTGCACACATTTTTTTAAACTTCATTGCAACATATGATAATTTTTCTGGCGACATTGTTGTTGTAACTGGAGCCATTCCTAATGGATCCATTACATTAATTCCTACAACTTTGGTATCTGGTCCAATTGATTTTTGTAACATTTCAGGATGTGCCATGAATACATCTTCTTTTTTATATCCTCCTTGTAGTAGTGAACTCTCTATCCTTCGTAATCCTACTTGAGCAACTTTTACTTCCCCCGTTATTGGATCTGTTTCAACTGAAGGACAAAATACTTTATCGAAAACCCATTCAGGTAATACTTCATATGGTCCGCATGCAATAAATCCATACAGAAAATTTCCTCTATAGTTTGTCATTAAACTACGATCAGCAGTTAATACAACACGTTTACCAGCCAACTACAAAGCATCGTTAAACTATGTTATATATCATTTACGAGAATTATCAAGTTATTTTTTAGAAATGTAATTTAAGATCATTTTTGATTTTTTCTAACTGCTCTATTTGCAATATTTGCAGCTATCCCTCCTGCAGCTATCCCATTATCGATATTAACTACTGATAGTCCTAATGAGCAGCTTTGAAGCATTGATGCAAGTGCTGTGATTCCTTTTCCTCCATACCCATATCCTACTGATATGGGAATTCCAATAATTGGAATATCTATCATACTCGAAACAAGGGTAGCCAATGCCCCTTCCATACCTGCAGCCACTATAATACAATCAACATCTTCTGAAATCATTTTTTTTAAAACTGGAAATATTCTTTGAATTCCTGCAACTCCTACATCATAACTTGTAATACATTTGCAATTCATTGCTTCACACATTAGTCTTGATTCTTCTGCTACCCCGATATCTGATGTTCCAGCTGTAATGATTCCAACTTTGCCACCTTGAAATTTTATTGGTTTTTTAAATAACAATATTGATGATGAATTTTTCCCAGTCTTGATTTTTACTTTTAATCTCTTTGCAAATGATATTATTTTTGAATAATCTTTTTTCTTAATCCTTGAAACAATAACTGAATTTGATTTCTCTAGTATTTTTTTAGTGATTTTTTTAATTTCATCTAGTTCTTTAGTTTCTGCAAATATTATCTCTGGAATTCCTTTTCTTTTTCTTCTATTAATGTCAATTTTAGCAATACCTTCTATTTCTTCAATTGAATATAACGACAAAAATTTTTTTGCTTGATTTGTTGAAATTTTTCCCTTTTTCAACGATTCTAAAATATCATGAATTTCCAATGATATGTTTTCTTTGTTTAGATAAAAAAGTGCTTAGATCTCAATACTTGAGATGGCATTTTTTACGCTTTGAACTCCTTTATCGAAGATTTGTTTTTCTTCATCATTTAGGTCTAATTCAATAATTTTTTCTACCCCTTTCTTTCCAATTACTGCTGGCACACCAATTGTAACATCTGAATGTCCATATTCTCCATCTAGTTGTGTTGCAACTGGAATTACTTGTTTTCTATCTCTTACAACTGTTTCAATAATTGCAGAAATTGCATTTCCTGGTGCGTGGACTGTAGCTCCCTTTAATTCAATTACTTTGGCTGCAACTTGTTTTGTATCTAGAATCAATTCATCTAATTTTTCTTTTGGAAGCATAGTTGATAATGGAATGCCTGAAACCGAAGAAAATCTTGGTAATGGTAACATGTTTTCACCATGTTCTCCAATAACTAAAGCTCTGATAGAGTCTCTTGAATGTCCTGTTGCTTCATGGATAAATTGTCTGAATCGTGATAAATCCAACATCCCACCCATTCCAAATACTCTACTTCTGTCAAATCCTGATACTTTATGAGTGATGTATGCCATAGGATCAAGTGGATTAGTAACTGGAATAATCATTGAGTTATCTGCATGTTTTTTGATATTCTCAACAACGCTTTTCACAATTGTTGCATTAATTTTTAAAAGATCCATTCTTGTCATTCCTGGTTTTCGTCCAGACCCTGCAACAACTACAACAACATTTGATCCTTTCATATCTGCAAAATCATTGGAACCTTTTACTTCAACATCAATTCCTTGTTCTGATAACATGTGATTGATATCCATGGCTTCTCCTTGGGGAAGTCCTTTAGCCACATCTAATAGTAAAATTTGATCATCTAATCGTTTTAATGCTGAAAATAAAGCCGCATCTCCACCTACTTTCCCCGAACCGATTATTGTAATCATGAATTGCAACGTTAATTTTCAATAATTAAATCTAATGAAATTCATTAATTTTTAGACGAATTTATAAGCATTTTTGATAATTTTTAATCATGGTTATTGTGATTGACCCTCAAACAGCAGGGATTTCTGGAGATATGCTTCTTTGTTCCTTGGTAGATTTAGGTGCTGATAAAGAAAAAATAATTTCTGGAGTTAAAAAATCTGAAAAATTTCTGTCATCTTCTACCATCAAGAAAATTGATTTTCAAAAAATTCAAAAACATGGTATTCAATCAACGCAATTAATTTTAGAACTTGATGAAGATATACATGAACGAAAGAGTTCTGAAATTAAACAGGCAATTCTTGACTCCGTTAAAACCCTTAACCTTTCAGAAAAAGGAAAATCTTTTGCAGAATCTTGTATTGACACTTTGATTGTATCCGAATCTAAAATACATGGAATTCCTGAAGAGTCTGTTCATTTTCATGAAGCGTCTAGTATTGACACTGTGATAGATATTGTTGGAACTACAATTGCTTTGGATAATTTAAAATTTTTTGATGAGAAAATATTATGTTTGCCAATTTCTGTAGGTTGTGATTCTGTCACTTTTTCTCATGGTACAATGTCAAATCCTGCTGCTGCAATTCTTGAGATTTTTAAAAATTCTAATTTGATAATTAAAGGAAATAATACAAAAACTGAACTTACTACTCCGACTGGTGCCTGTATTTTAGTTTCTTTGACGAATAATGCTGTTGATTTTTACCCTTCAATGAAAATTGATTCTATTGGTTATGGTGCTGGACAAAAAGAGTTTGAAACTTTTTCAAATGTTTTAAAAATTGTTAAAGGTTCTGAGAATAACTTTGAGATTGACTCTGTAAAAATACTTGAAACCAATGTTGATGATGTTTCTGGAGAAATATTGGGTAATTTGATTGAAAAAATAATGAAGAAAGGTGCCAAAGATGTTTCAATTTATCATGGAATTACAAAGAAAGGAAGACTAACAAATCTTGTATCTGTTATTTGTGATAATGTTTCTGTAGATGAAATAGTAGATACTTTGGTTCTTGAAACTGGAACACTGGGAATACGAATTTCTGAATCCAACAGATTTGTTGTACCTCGTTCAATTCATGATGTTTCTTTAATTATTCATGACCAATCTTTTAAAGTACATTACAAAAAATCTTCGTTTAAAGGTAAAACTGATTTTAAAATAGAATTTGATGATTTAAGAATAGTTTCTGACTCTATTGGAAAATCAATAAAAGAAACTGATTCAATCTTGAGACAAGAAATTAAAAAATTGGAGAAATTATAATGAAAAAACTTGTTGAATTAGAAAATTGGTTTGATGACAAACAGAATGTAATGATTGCTTTATCTGGTGGTGTTGATAGTGCACTTGTTGCATATGCTGCATATCAAAAATTAGGGGATTCGGCTATTGCTGTTACTGCTGACTACAAAACACTATCTACAGAAGAATTACAAACGGCCAAACAAATTTGCTCAGAGATTGGAATAAGACAAATTTTATTGAATTATAATGAACTTGAAAATCCTGAATTTACTAAAAATGATTCTAACAGATGTTTTCATTGTAGATTGGAATTGGGCGATCATTTAATTGAATTATCCAAAATACACAATATTCACACAATAGTTGATGGAACTAATCTTGATGATTTAGGTGATTATAGGCCTGGGATTAAGGCATTAAAACAAAATGGAATTAAAAGCCCACTTGTTGAAACCAATTTTTCTAAATTAGAAATTCGAGATGTGGCAAAATATGTTGGATTATCCGTTTTTGATAAACCATCTAATTCTTGTCTTGCATCCAGAATTCCTTGGGGTCAAAGAGTAACTGCTGAAAGACTAACTAGAATAGAACTAGGTGAGATAATTGTCAAACAGCTTACAAATGTAAAACAAGTTCGAGTACGTGATAATGATGGCGCTGCAAAAATTGAAGTCAACAAAGATATGATATCTGTATTTAGTGATGGAATCCTAAAACAAATTACTGAAAAACTAAATCTGATTGGATTCTCTACTGTTGAAATTGATCAAGAAGGGTATAAACCAGGAAAAATTAATGTGATTGCAGATTGATATATCTGGACAATGCAGCATCTACAAAAATTCATGATGATGTCTTGGATTCAATGATTCCATATCTTAAAGATCAATATGGAAATCCTTCATCAATTCATCGCTATGGTAGGTTGGCTCGTAAAGCAATAGAAAAAGCAAGAAAACAAATTGCATTTTTAATTAATGCTGACCCTTCTGAAATTTTGATTACCTCTGGTGGTACTGAATCAAACAATACTGCATTAAATGGAATTACTATGAAAAAACCTTCTAGTCATATCATCACATCATCAATTGAACATGATGCAATTTTAGAACCATGTAAGAAATTATCTAAAAATGGATTTGACGTAGATTATGTTTCTGTTGATAATTTTGGTATGGTTGATCCTGAAGATATTGAAAATAAAATTACTGAAAAAACTATCTTAATATCAATAATGTTTGGTAATAACGAAGTTGGCACTATTCAACCAATATCTGAAATTGCCAAAATTTGTAATTCTCATAATGTACTTTTTCATACTGATGCAGTACAAGCAATTGGCAAAATTCCAATAAATGTTAAAGAATTAGGCATAGATTTGTTATCTATTTCTTCTCACAAGCTTTATGGTCCAAAAGGAATTGGTGCATTATACATCAAAAAAGGAATAGATATTGATCCTGTAATTTTAGGTGGTGGCCAAGAAGATGGATTGCGTTCTGGAACTGAAAATGTTGCAAATATTGTAGGATTTGGAAAAGCATGTGAAATTGCAAAAGATAGATTTGATGAAAACATATCTCATATGGCCCAACTTCGTAACTCTTTGATTGAAAAAATTCATAACGAAATTCCTAAAGTAACTTTGAATGGTCATTCACAATCAAGATTAGTAAATAATGCACATTTTACATTTCTTGGAATTAATGGTGAGGATCTAATAATAAAACTTGATGAATATGGAATTGCAGCCTCTACTGGTTCTGCATGTTCTGTGAATACACAAAAGGCTTCTCATGTTTTAGAATCTATGGGATTCTCACTTGAGCAAATTACTGGTTCATTACGACTAACAGTAGGAATTTTTAATGATGAAAAAGAAATTGAAACAACAGTTGATGTTCTTAAAAAAATTGTTCAAGAACTTAGATCAGTTTCCCCTTTTAAAGAAAAATATTCTTTTACTTTTGAAAATTAAATTTTTATCTGAAATTTATTTCTAGCAACTAGTATTGTTGATAAAATTCCTACCATCAAAATCATCATTGCTATAGTGCCAAACTCTGGAATTATATATGTGCCAATAATTTTTATGTCTGAATCATTTTGCTCAAATTCAATTGTAATTGATCTTAATTTTGAATCTATTGATGGTTCCTTGTATGGAACTTGTTTTCCATCAATTAAAACAATAAATATCTCATCATTGCCGTTTTGCTTTTCAGCACCAATGAATTCCCTTGGTAACTCTAGCAATATCTCGCCATCATCTGTAGAGTTAATTTGTACTTCAAGTGTAAGCATATCTGCATCTACTATCATGTCCTTAACTATTCCTCCTTTGATGGTATATTTTACATCAAATGTTTCATTTCCTGTATCTACTTTGAAATTAATTGGTATTAATTGTGAATTTGGAGTATATCCAAATTTAGATTCCGCAACACCGTTTGCTCCATATGATGCTTTAATTGTGTATTCGCCTTGTTTTTGCCACAATGGACCTTTTGCCAATATTGAATGTGAAAATGTACCCTGTTCTGAAATATTGATTTGTGCAATATTTACTAGATCATCATTTTCTGTGAAAATCTGTAATGTAACTGGTGTGCCACTTATGGTTGCATTTATTTCTCCTGAAATTTTAATTATTTCTCCTTCATAGTAATTATCATCATTTGATTCGACAGAAATTATTGATTGAGATCCTTGTGCATAAACTGTTCCAGTAGAAATTACTAACAAAGATATTATTCCATAAAATATTCTAGAATCCATAGTGCATCAAGTGCATGTTTGTATATTTCTTTTACTATTATAATTAAAAAAAAACAAAAAATAAAAGAAAGTTGTTGTTTTAGTATCTTGGCATAATGCTAAGTCTTGATTTTGAAGAGATTGCAATTATTGAGATAATTGCTACTGCTAAAATCATGGCTGCAATTGTACCGAATTCTGGAACTACAAATGTACCAATAACTTCAATTTCTTCTGCACCTGCTGGGAACATTACAGTAACTTCGTTACCGTTAATTTCAACGTCATCTGATTCTTCGCCATCAACTAGTACCATGAAGATACCTTCTTGAGTTGATTCTGAAGGTGTGATAGTTAGTGTTCCATCATCATGTGCATCTAAACTGATGATAATTGAATTGTCATTTGTATTGGCTGTTGCGCCAGTTACCATTCCACCTGAAATTTCATATGGTAGACAATTACCTTTTATAAATAATTGACTTTCACATCCACCAGTTAATTCAATTGTAACTTTGTCAGATAGACTGCCATAGTTTACTTTAATGGTGTATGTTCCATCATATTTCCATGCTCCTCCAGATGATGTTTTAAAAGTTGTTTCAAATGCTCCACTGTCTGATAAATTGATTTGATCAATTGCGACAATAGAGTTCATTGAATTTGCAACAGTAATTGTTACTGGCCCAAGCTGTGGATTCATGTTTGCTATTTGACCGCTAATTGTAATTGTATCATCATGACTGTATGTTGTATTATCTGTTTCAACCGTTAATGGTAGTCCAGCATATGCTGAAGATATAGTCATGGTGCCAACAATTGCTAATACGGCTAATAGCATTAATGATGTATTGTTGCTCATCCTATTACAACGCGTAGGGTTCACTATTTATGTATAATGAAAAATAAAAGAAAGTTGTTATTTTAGTATCTTGGAATGATGCTAAGTCTTGATTTTGAAGAGATTGCAATTATTGAGATAATTGCTACTGCTAAAATCATGGCTGCAATTGTACCGAATTCTGGAACTACTAACCCGTCTAGTATATCTACTTCTACAGAGTCTTTGAATGCTGCTGCATTTCCTTGTTGGGCTGTTACTGTGTACATTCCATCTTGTGACCATAGTTGACCTCCAATTACAATATCTGTGGCAAAGCTTCCATCAGATCCAGGTCTAAGTTGATCAATGCTGACTATGTTTCCATTAGGTGATGTTACCGTTAATGTTATGTCTTCATTAGTCTTACTGGTTTGACCTGTAATTCCAATAGTGTCTGATCCTTCCACAGCACTTGCTGTGATAGATAAGCCATCTGTAGCTGTTGTATCTGCTTCTTCAACAACTTCATCTGCTACCTGAAGACTAGAATCACCTGCTACTCCTTCTGAAATTCCACCATTTACTTCAATAGATAATTCTATTGTGTACAATGATGATTCTCCTTGTTGGGCTGTTATGGTGTACATTCCATCTTGTTTCCAATTGGAAGTGTTGAATTCTGCACCAAAGATACCATTTGCATCTGGTGTTACTTGATCTACAGCTACTATGTTAGCACCATCTGGTGTTCGAACTGTAAATGTAACATCTGTTATACTAGATGCTGTTTCACCACTAACTGAGATGTTTGATCCCCCTGCTGTTGCAGTTAATGACATTCCCATATCATCTGCAAAAACATTTTGGGTAACTGAAGTTACCGACATTAATGCTACTGCCATAAGGGCTATTCCCATTAGTCGTGTTGAATGGTTAAAATTCATCTTATGTTAAAGTCATAGGAATGTCTATTTATGTATATTTAAAATTGGAAAAAGTTGTTATTTTAGTATCTTGGAATGATACTAAGTCCCTATTTTTACCATTAATTGCTGTACCTAGCACCAATCTAGGAATTATTAGTATTGTTGAATTTCTAAAAAATATGATGACAAAAAAAGAAAAATCAAGATTTCTCAACGAATTTCAGATTAGATATATATTAACCTGAACGTGAATTTTTGACAGTTTGTGTGTTTTCATTACTCTTACATTTAATGTTCTTCGTGGAGGTTTTGTAAATGGCAACTAAAAAAAATCAAGTTCTAGTTCCTGATCATGTCTATGTACCAAAACATGAAATCATTTCAAGACAAGAAGCTGAGGATGTATTAAAAAAATATAATTGTAAACCAACTGAATTACCATTAATCTTTGTAAACGATCCTGCAATTTTGGGACTTGGTGTAAAACCTGGTGATATGATAAAAATTACTAGAGATAGTCCAACTGCAGGTACTAGTCTCTATTATCGATATGTGGTGGAAGTCTAATGGTGGATCCGTCAACAAAACGATGGCCTGTCATTCAGGATATTCTTAAACGAGAAGGTATTGCACGTCAACACCTCAATTCATTTGATGAATTTCTAGAAAGAGGTTTACAAAGTATTGTTAATGAAGTAGGACAAATCGATATTGAAAATGCAGAATATCCTTACAAGATTCAACTTGGTAAAATTAAACTTCAACAACCAAGAATGATGGAACTTGATGGTTCTATTACTCATATCACTCCAGCTGAAGCAAGATTGAGAAACGTTTCATATTCGGCACCAGTTATGATGGAAGCAAGTGTTGTGGAAGATGGAAAAATTTTAGAATCTCGATTTGTTCATATTGGCGATGTGCCAGTAATGGCTAAATCAAATGCATGTATCTTAAATAATTTCTCAACTCAAAAATTAATTGAACATGGCGAAGATCCAAATGATCCTGGTGGTTATTTTATCATCAATGGTTCTGAGCGAGTAATTGTTGGATTAGAAGATCTTTCTTATAACAAAATAATTGTAGATAGAGAAACTGTTGGTGGAAATATTGTTTTCAAAGCTAAAGTATATTCTTCAATTGTTGGATATCGTGCAAAATTAGAACTTGTCATGAAAAATGATGGATTAATTGTTGCACGAATTCCTGGTTCTCCTGTTGATATTCCTGTTGTTACTTTGATGAGAGCACTTGGATTAGAATCTGATAGAGAAATTGCAGCAGCAGTTTCACTTGTTGATCAACTTCAAGATGAATTAGAAGGTTCTTTTGAAAAAGCAGGTGATGTTCCAACTGCAAAAGATGCTATTGTTTACATCAGTAAAAGAATTGCACCTGGAATGCTAGAAGAATTTCAGATTAAACGTGCTGAGACTTTACTTGATTGGGGTTTGTTACCTCACTTAGGAAAACATCCTGAAAATAGAAAAGAAAAAGCTCAATTTTTGGGAGAGGCTGCTTGTAAATTATTAGAATTAAAACTTGGTTGGATTAAACCTGATGATAAAGATCATTATGGAAACAAAGTAATCAAATTTGCAGGACAAATGTTGGCAGATCTGTTTAGAACTGCATTTAGAAATCTTGTTAGAGATATGAAATATCAATTAGAAAGATCAGGACAAAAACGTGGAATTAATGCAGTAGCTGCTGCCATTCGTCCGGGAATTATTACTGACAAATTAAACAATGCAATTGCTACCGGAAACTGGGGACGAGGTCGTGTAGGTGTTACACAATTACTTGATAGAACAAATTATCTTTCAACAATTAGCCATCTTAGAAGAATCCAATCCCCCCTTAGTAGAACTCAACCAAACTTTGAAGCAAGAGATTTACACGCTACACACTTTGGAAGAATTTGTCCAAGTGAAACCCCTGAAGGATCAAATTGTGGTTTAGTCAAAAATTTGGCCTTATCTGGAATTATATCTGTAAATGTACCATCTGAAGAAATTGTAGAAAAACTCTATTCTCTTGGAACTGTACATTTCTTTGATGCAAAAGAAGATTTGAAAAAAGATGGAACCAGAATTTTTGTTGATGGACGTTTAATTGGATATTTCAAAGTTGGTGAAGACCTAGCCCAATTATTAAGAGACCTTAGACGAGAATCCAAAATTCATCCTCATGTTGGAGTATCATTCCATAAATCAGATATTGAAGGTTCTACTCGAAGACTATACGTTAATTGTAATGCTGGACGAGTTTTACGACCATTAATAATTATTAAAGATAACAAACCACTTCTTACCTCAGAATTATTAGATAAAATTTCTAAGAAACTAATTTCATGGAATGATCTTTTGAGAATGGGTGTTTTAGAAATGATTGATGCAAATGAAGAAGAAAATTGTTATGTTACTCTAGACGACAAAGATACCAAGAATCATACTCACTTGGAAGTTTTCCCACCTGCAATTTTAGGTGCAGGAGCTTCCATCATTCCATATCCTGAACATAATCAGTCTCCAAGAAATACATATGAATCTGCAATGGCAAAACAAAGTTTAGGATTCTCAACACCTATGATGAATACTAGTACCTATGTTAGACAACACTTTATGCTATACCCACAAGTTCCTGCAGTCAATACAAAAGCAATGAAACTTTTGGGATTAGAAGACAGACCCGCAGGTCAGAACTGTGTTGTTGCAGTATTACCATTTGATGGTTATAACATCGAAGATGCAATTGTACTTAGTAAATCATCCGTAGATAGAGGATTGGGAAGAACATTCTTCTTTAGAATTTATGATGCTGAAGCAAAACAATATCCTGGTGGAATGCGTGATAACTTTGAAATTCCAAACGCTGAAGATAATATCCGCGGTTACAAAGGAGAACGTGCATACAGGTTACTAGAAGAAGATGGTGTTGTTGCATCAGAATCTCCAGTAAAAGGTGGAGATATTTTAATTGGTAAAACCAGCCCTCCAAGATTTATGGAAGAATATCGAGAATTCGAATCAACTGGCCCTTATAGAAGAGATACATCAGTTGGTGTTAGACCATCTGAAGTTGGAGTTATAGATACTATTGTCATGACTCAATCAAATGAAGGCGGAAAAATGTACAAGATTAGGGCAAGAGATATGCGAATCCCTGAAATTGGTGATAAATTTGCATCAAGACACGGACAAAAAGGTATTCTTGGAATTTTAGCTAAAGCCGAAGACTTACCATATACTGCAGAGGGAATCTCTCCTGATGTTTTGATTAACCCTCATGCATTCCCATCTAGAATGACTGTTGGAATGATGATGGAATCTATCTGTGGAAAGTCTGCATCATTACGTGGAACAAGATTTGATGGCTCTGCATTTGTTGGAGAAAAAATGGATGAAGTTAAAGAAGTAATGGACGCACATAATTTCAAATATTCTGGTAAAGAAATAATGTATGATGGAAGAACTGGAAAAGCATTCCCAGTTGAGGTATTCATTGGTGTAGTATATTATCAAAAACTTCACCACATGGTAGCCGATAAAATTCATGCAAGAGCACGTGGACAAGTTCAGATGTTAACTAAACAACCAACTGAAGGAAGAGCAAGAGGAGGTGGTTTGAGGTTCGGAGAAATGGAAAGAGATTGTTTGATTGCTTATGGTGCTTCAATGATTCTAAAAGATAGATTACTTGATGAATCCGACAAATCTGATATTTTTGTATGTGAAAGATGTGGTCTTGTAGCATATCATGATGTTAAACAAAGAAAATATGTCTGCAGAGTTTGTGGTGATAAAGCCAAAGTTTCTTCAGTCTCAGTAGCTTATGCATTCAAATTATTGTTACAAGAAATGCAGAGTCTAAATGTTGCACCAAGATTACTCATAAAGGAGAAACTCTAAGATGTCTATTCAAGCAATCAAAGCAATAGATGGAATTCGTTTTTCTGTGTGGTCTCCAACTGAAATCCGAAAATATTCTGTTGCAGAAATTACTGCTCCTGAAACTTATGATGAAGATGGAATGCCTGTTCAAGGAGGTCTTATGGATGGAAGACTGGGTACTCTTGAACCTGGACAAAAATGTCTAACATGTGGAAATACTGCAGCAAGATGTCCTGGACATTTTGGACATTTAGAACTTGCAGAACCAATTTTACACATTGCATTTATTGATAATATCTATAAATTATTACAATCTACATGTCGTTCTTGTGCAAGACTAAAAGTTCCTCAAGAAGATTTACAGACATTTAAAAATATTAAAGATAAAAAAGCAGCTTATACTACAATTTCTCAAAAACGTATTCCTGAACAAATTATTGAAAAAGCAAAGAAAGCAAAAGAATGCCCACACTGTGGAAAAACCCAATACGAATTAATCTTTACAAAACCTACTATCTTTGTAGAAAAAACAGAAATTGGAGAACATAGATTACTTCCAATTACAATTAGAGAAAGATTTACACAAATTCCTGATGAAGATTTGGAACTCTTATCATACGATCCTATTACTGCAAGACCTGAATGGTTTATTCTTCAAGCATTCCCTGTTCCGCCAGTAACTGTTAGACCATCAATTATTTTAGAAACCGGAATCCGTTCTGAAGATGATTTGACACACAAAATGGTAGATATAATCAGAGTAAATCAAAGACTAAAAGAAAGTAAAGATGCTGGAACTCCTCCATTAATTGTTCAAGATTTAGTTGATCTGTTACAATATCATACAACAACATATTTTGATAATGAAGTATCTGGAATTCCACAAGCCCATCATCGTTCTGGACGTCCTCTAAAAACATTAACTCAAAGACTCAAAGGAAAAGAAGGTCGATTTAGAGGTTCATTATCTGGAAAGAGAGTTGATTTTTCAAGTAGAACTGTAATTTCACCTGATCCTAACTTAGATTTGTCTGAAGTTGGTGTTCCTGAAGCTGTTGCTATGAAACTAACAATTCCTGAAATTGTTACAGAGTGGAACATAGAGAGGATGAGAAAATTAGTAATTAATGGACCTGAAAAATTCCCAGGTGTAAATTATATTGTCAGACCAGATGGTGTAAAAATTAGACTAGACTTTGTAGAAGATCGTTCAACTATTGCTGAAACTCTTGAAATTGGATATTTAGTAGAA
>Ga0206678_10001295_pt1 | contig 16142 bp, 13 predicted proteins | sample M180m12015metaG_FD_155453 | JGI IMG/M metagenome (GOLD analysis project Ga0206678, IMG submission 155453) | Ammonia-oxidizing marine archaeal communities from Monterey Bay, California, United States - M1 80m 12015 | ecosystem: Environmental > Aquatic > Marine > Intertidal zone | place: USA... | reverse complement strand
AATGCATCTGGTATATTCTTGAAATTCTTTCCTTTGAATCATTCCTATTGTTTAAAACATATGAACCGGCATCAAGTCTTCCAGAATAAACCCTAAAAAAAGCCAACCTTCCTACATAAGGATCAGTTGCTATTTTAAAAGCTAGAGCAGAAAAAGGCTCGCTAGCTTTAGGCAATCTAGAGATTTCTTCATCAGAGTCAGGTTTAGTTCCTACAATAGCATCCTTATCCTCTGGAGATGGTAGGTATCTACAAACAGCATCTAATAAAAATTGAACACCTTTATTTTTAAATGCAGAACCACATACCATAGGAATGATACTAATTTCCTGAGTGGCTGCCCTTAAGGCAGTATGAATTTCATCTTCAGAAATAGAATCTGGATCATCAAAATATTTTTCTAATATTTTATCATCATAATCAGCAATAGCCTCAATAAGCTCTCCTCTAAGCTTTTTAGTTTCAGCTTTTAAATTTTCAGGAATATCAATGACATCCCATGTAGATCCATAATTCTCTTCATGCCAAACAATTGCAACATTCTTTACTAAGTCAACTATACCTTTAAAATCCTCTTCATCTCCAATATTCAAAACTATTGGTACAGCCAAAGATTTTAGTTTTTCCTTAACCTGATTGCAAACTCCTAAAAAATTTGATCCCTGACGATCCATTTTATTAACAAATCCAATTCTTGGAACCTTATAATTGTCAGCCAATCTCCAGTTTGTCTCAGACTGAGGTTCTACTCCATCAACAGCTGAAAAAAGAAAAACAAGTCCATCTAAAACTCTTAGCGAACGATTTACTTCAACTGTAAAATCAACATGTCCAGGAGTATCAATAATATTAAAATGATAAGATTTTGTAGTTTCAATACTTTCACCTTGATCTGTTGGGAAATCCCAATTGCAAGTAGTAGCAGCTGAAGTAATTGTTATACCTCGTTCTTGTTCTTGTTCCATCCAATCCATAGTTGCAGCACCATCATGAACCTCTCCAATTTTGTGACTTACACCAGTATAAAAAAGTACTCTTTCAGTAGTTGTTGTCTTACCAGCATCAATGTGAGCTGCAATACCAATATTCCTTGTATATTTTAAATCTCTTGCCATTTGAATAAATTAAAATCTAAAGTGAGAAAAGGCTTTGTTTGCTTCTGCCATTTTATGAGTATCAACTCTTTTCTTAACAGCTGCGCCTTCTTCTTTTGCAGCTGCTATTACTTCTTGTGCTAACTTAAGTGCCATTGATTTTTCATTTCTCTTTTTTGAGGAATCAATTAACCACTTTATTGCAATAGAAATTTTTCTATCAGGTCTTATTGGCTGAGGAATTTGAAAAGTAGCTCCCCCAACTCTCCTACTCCTAACTTCTACATGAGGCATTACATTCGATAAAGCATCCTTCCAAAGATCAAGAGAAGTTTTTTCTTTATCTTCATTTTTTTGATCTACGATTTCCATTGCATCATAGAAAATCTTATAAGCTTTTGATTTTTTACCCTGTGACATAAGGTTATTAACAAATCTTGTTACAAGTTGGTCATGGAACTTAGGATCAGGGATTAGGGGTCTCTTTTTTGATTGTTTTTTTCTCATGATGAGGATTATTTTTTAGGTTTTTTTCCACCATATTTGGACCTCCTTTGCAATCTCCCCTCAACACCTGCAGTATCAAGCGCTCCTCTAACAATGTGATATCTAACACCAGGCAAATCCTTTACTCTTCCACCTCTTACCAAAACTATTGAGTGTTCCTGTAGATTATGTCCTTCACCTGGAATGTATGCATTAACCTCCTTACCATTTGTTAATCTAACTCTTGCGACTTTTCTCATTGCAGAGTTAGGCTTTTTTGGAGTTGTAGTATAAACTCTTGTACATACACCTCTTTTTTGAGGTGATGATTCAAGCGAAGCAGATTTACTCTTTTTAGATTGAGTAGATCTTCCTTTTCTTACTAATTGCGATATTGTTGGCATACCATTAAATTAAATTCCACTTTTAAGCGTGCAAATTTAAAATATTTTTTTGGTTATAACACTGATTTCCTTATGTTTTTTTTAACAAAAAAACAGGTTTTTTTATCTAAGGAATTACAGAAGAAGCGATTAACTCATTTTTATGATATAAAGCTAGGAATTGCCCAGAGGTTATTGCAGTTTGATATTTATTAAATTCAATAAAAAGATTTTTTCTATAAATATGAATTGTTATATCCTGTAAAGGCTGTCTATACCTAATTCTTGCCTTAAGTTTTAAAGTCTTTATAAGATCAATATTATAGGAATCATTTACCCAATTAATTGTTCCTATGTCTATCTGAATGGCTTTTTTTATTAATCCTGGATGATTCTTCCCTTTTCCAACAAAAATTTCATTTGATTTAGTATTAATTCCAATCACAAATATTGGCTCATCATAACCTCCTACTGCAAGACCTTTTCTTTGACCAATTGTATAATAATAAGCTCCATTATGTTCACCAATGATTTTACCATCATTTTTTGAAAATTCATATTTTTTTGATAAATCATTTAACCTAGATTGATTACCCTCACTTTTAACTTTAAAGACTTTTGAATTACTAGGAATTTCAATTATATCTCCTTTCTTTCTTTTTAATTTTTGTTGTAAAAATTCAGGCAACCTAATCTTACCAACAAAACAAAGTCCCTGGGAATCTTTTTTATCAGCGGTTATTAAATAATTTTTCTTAGCAATATCTCTTACCTCAGACTTTTTTAAATGTCCTATTGGAAATAATATTTTACTTAATTGTTTTTGATTTAGTTGGCATAAAAAATAAGACTGGTCTTTAATTTTATCAACTCCTTGCAAAAGTCTATATTCTGAATTATTAGTCAATTTTATTTGACTATAATGTCCAGTTGCAACATAATCCGCATCTAAAGAAAGTGCTAATTTCATAAACACATCAAATTTTATCTCCTTATTACAAAGTATATCAGGATTTGGTGTTCTTCCATTTGAATATTCTTTAAACATATAATCAATTATTCTCTTTTTATATTCTTTACTTAAATCAACAGTTTTAAAAGGTATTTTTAATTTCTCTGCAACTAGCATTGCATCATTACTATCCTCAAGCCAGGGACATTCATCTGAAATTGTGGCATTCTCGTCATGCCAATTCTTCATAAAAAGTCCAATTAAATTATACCCTTGTTTTTTTAATAAATATGCTGCTACGCTTGAATCTACACCTCCTGATAGTGCAATTACAACTTTTTTACTTTTCATAGCTAACTATCTTCTCTTTTCGTTATTTCTTTTCTGCTTTTCAGCTTGCTCCATTGCTTTTTGAAGTCTTGATCTAAATCCTCCAACTTTCGCAGGTTTTTGCTTATTTTTCTCAATTTCAGTTAATATTTTTTTGTCATCAATATAAAATCTCTTGATTAAGAGCATTAAGATAATTGTTAAAAGATTTGATACAAAATAATATAGACTTAGTCCACTTGCGTAGTTATTAAAAAAGAATAGCATCATTAGAGGCATCATGTACATGATTAATTTCATATTAACGCCGCCAGTTTGAGAAGAAGGCATCATCTGTCCTCCAGTAGTCATTTTTGTATAGAAGAATATTGCTACAGATGCTAAAATTGGGAAAAGACTTATATGGTCACCATATAAAGGAATATAAAAGCCTAAATCAAGTATTGAATCAAAAGAAGATAAATCATCTGCCCATAAAAAACTTTTTTGCCTTAAACTAAATGCAGCAGGAAAGAAAACAAAAAGTGCAAAAAATATTGGCATTTGTGCAAAAGCAGGTAAACACCCAGCCATAGGATTAGCGCCAGATCTAGTGTAAAGACTCATAGTTTCCTGCTGTCTTTTCATAGGGTCATCTTTATATTTTTCATTTATCTCCTCGATCTCTGGTTTTAGAACTTTCATTTTTGCTTGAGATAAGTATTGTTTATATGTAATAGGAGCAATTAAAATCTTAACTATAATAGTTAATACTATTATTGAAATTCCATAGGAAAAGTATTTAGTTAGAAAAGAAAATAATGGAAAAAAAATAAATGTATTAATCCATCCAAAAATACCCCATCCAACAGGAACTGAATTCTCAATACCAAGGTCATATTCTTTTAGAGTGTGATAATCAGTTGGACCAAAATAAAATCTAAAATCTGAACTAGAATTATTTATATCAATAGGAATTATAGTAGAAAATCTTTTAGTATATTTTTTCTCAAGCTCTTCAATACTAGCTAAGTTCTCTGAAAAAATCTGTATTTGATCTAACTTATTGTCAAACATTAGAATAGAGCTAAAGAAATGTTCTCTATAAGAAATCCAATTTACGTTATCAATAACTTTATCTGAAGAACCTGAGATTGAAAGATATGAATCCTTTTCATCTTCAAAACCATAGCTCAAAGCTGTATACCTATTCTCATAATCAAGACTTTTAGAATTTCTAAATGAATCTTTAGCCCAAGAAATAAAAAAGTCATTTTGATTAGAATAAGTCTCGAATCCATTTAATTTTAACTGATAATCCAGCATATAGGAATCACTATCTAAATTATAAGTAATCTCAATAAAATTATTATCAGAAATATATCCGGTAAGTTTAATTTCTTTATTTCTTTCTATAATATCAGAGTCAAATATTATATCCTTAGAATTTATTATTCTATTAAAATTATTTGGAATTGAAATATTAAAACTCGAATTATTGGAATCCACTAACATTAATGAGTCTTTATTATAATTTGTGAATTCTTTAAGATGAAGCAGAGTAATATTTGCTCCCTTAGAGTCTATCTCCATGTATATCTTATCATTCTCAAGAATAAGTTTTTTCTGCTCAAAATTAAATTCACCATCTTCATTAATTTCTTCACTATTGTTATCAATCAATATTTCATCTTCAGATATAGTTTTTTCAATTACTTCGATATCATCTTCAACTATTTCAGGGATATTTTGAGAACTATAGAACCAAAACATCAATATTATAGATATCAAAAGAAAACCTATAAACTGAAAAGGATCATTTCTATTTTCTTCCATTTCTTAATTATTTTTTAAAAAATTTTTTAAACTAGCTCCAACAAAATCAACAAACAGAGGGTGTGGATTTGAAACACTACTTTTATACTCAGGGTGAAACTGCACACCAATAAACCAGGGATGACTATTATTCTCAATAATTTCAACTAAATCTGTATTTGGATTTATTCCTGCTTTCACAAAATTCTCATCAAAAATTTTATCATTATAATCATTATTAAACTCATATCTATGCCTATGTCTTTCTGATATTAGTTTTTTATTATATATGGAATATGATTTTGTATTTTTTATTATCTCACAATCCCAAGCTCCCAACCTCATTGTTCCACCTTTATTAATTATTTCTTTTTGATTAGTCATAAGGTCAATAATAGGGTTCTTACATTTTTTTGAAATTTCAGTTGAATTAGCATCATTTATTTTTTTAACATTTTTTGCATACTCTATAACTGCCATTTGCATTCCTAAACAAATTCCAAAAAAAGGGATATTATTAACTCTTGCAAACTCAATAGTTAGAACTTTACCATCAATACCTCTCTGACCAAATCCTGGAGCAACTATTAATCCATTTAAACCATCTAACTTGTCATTAATATTCTCTTCATCAATATATTCTGAATGGATTGATTTGACATTTACTTTAACATCATTTTCAGTACCTGCATGAATTAATGATTCTAGAATAGATTTATAAGAATCATTTAACTCAATATATTTTCCAATCAAACCAATTTTAATTTCATTTTTAGGATTTCTTAATTTATGAAGAAAATTTTTCCATTTATCTAAATTTGGTTCTTTAGATTTTAAGCCTAATTTTTTTATAGTTATAGTATCTAATCCTTCTTCCAACATTTTTAAAGGAACATCATAGATTGTATCAACATCAATTGATTCAATGACAGAATCTATCTTAACATTACAAAAAAGAGCAATTTTTTTTCTTAAATCTAGATTAACTGTCTTTTCAGATCTGCAAACCAATATATCAGCTTTTAATCCTAATTCCATTAAAGTTTTAACAGAATGTTGGGTAGGCTTTGTTTTAAGCTCTCCAGTAGCCCTTAAGTAGGGTATTAAGGTAAGATGAATTACTATAGCATTTTCAGAGCCTTCTTCATAAATTATTTGTCTTACAGCTTCTATATATGGCAGTGATTCTATATCTCCAACTGTACCTCCAATCTCAGTTATTACAATATCTAAAGACTTATCTTCTGCTAGATTTCTTATATTTTCTTTTATTTCATTTGTTATATGAGGAACAACTTGGACTGTTTTTCCAAGAAATTCTCCTTTTCTTTCTTTATTAATAACATTTTGATAAATCCTTCCAGTAGTAATATTGTTTTTTTGAGACGTATTTGTTCCTAGAAACCTCTCATAATGACCAAGGTCTAGATCAGTCTCTGCACCATCATCCGTAACATAACATTCACCATGCTCATATGGATTCAAAGTTCCAGGATCTACATTAATATATGGATCAAGTTTTTGAATTGCAGGATTATATCCTTGAGACTGAAGAAGCTTTGCTAATGATGCTGAAATTATCCCCTTACCTAGGGAAGAAGTAACACCGCCTGTTACAAATATATACTTTGGTTTAGTCATCCGGATTTCAATAAAATGTTCCGGGCTCAAATTTACAACATATTAAAGTAAAATTGATTTTTTTAATTAATAATCTCATCTACGTTATATTCAGAATGCCTTAAAATATAAAATCCATTATTAATATAACCGCCTAATGAATCTTTTACATAGTTATATCTGTTTTGAATATATTTTTGATCTCCGTATTTAAAAGATTTTTCTAGCTTCTTGTGTAATGCTAGTCTAAATAAAATATCTGTAGTAATATCAAATGCCTTAACAACATCTTTATTAGGGAAATTACCGAAAAGATCAATATATCCAGAGGTAAATGAATTCAATGTATCTATTGTTGTAGGTTTTGTCATTGATGAATAAGTAAAATTTAAATTCCCAAGATCTTTAATATTTATATTTGGATCATCATAAATATTTCCTCTATATGTAGTAAATAATTGGACTTTTCTTTCATCAGAAATTTGAGAATTCATTTGTGAAATAATACTTGAAACAAAAGTAAAAATTTCTGTTTCAACAATTACTTTATTAGGCAAACTATCAACTAATAGCGAATCAACTAATTCTGGAAGTATGTATCCACCTTCTGATTCAGGTCTTAATGTAATAGAATTAGGAAACATATTTTTTAAATCAACTTCAATATCTCTATTTAAAGAATCGGCAACTATAACTATATTATCTTCTGGAGATAAATTTTTCTTTAAGTACTCAATCATTTTATTTCTTAAAATTTTTTTAGGAGTTATGGCCTGAATTACTCCAGTAAATAAACTTATTGGATTTGTTGATAATGGAAATATTTTAGGGATTTTACTTATGACTTTTAATCTTGAAAAATAATCAAAATTATTTGGTATGATAGGGCCTATTATAGCATCACTTTTAATTGCAGCAACATCTTTAACAATACTCTCAAGTTTTGAAAAACTATTCTCTGTATCATAAACATTAAGCTTGACATTAATACCTATCTTTTGAAGCTCATTTAAGGCATATAAAACACCTGAGTAGAAATCAATTGAAATAGTGTATAAATTTCTAGTTTCAAATAATTGTTCAACTTTTTCAATAGAATCAAGTTCGATAGAAGCTGCATTAAATGGGAGTAACAAAGAAAGTGTTAAATCATTATTCAAATTCTTAGATTCTAAAACCATGGTTTTTAAATCTGAAATAACTTTTTGTTCATTATTAATATTTAAAGAGTCTGAAATTACTATGTCTGTTGATATTACTTCTGAGAAAACAGGAATCATAATTCTAGATCTCCTTTTAAGGCCATTATCTTTAAGACTTGGGTTTAATGAAATAATTTCACTAATATTTACTGAATACTCTTTTGAAATTGAGTAGAGAGTCTCCTTTTTCTTCACTCTGTGCAATATTGTATCAGTTATTTGTACCTGTGAGAAACAAAAAGTAATTGACATTAAAAATATTAGCAATGATTTTTTCATAATCTTTTTTCCTTATCTAATTTACTAAAATAAGTTCCACCAAAAAACACCCATTCTAATCATTCCCACTCAATTGTTGCTGGCGGTTTTGAGCTTATATCGTAAACGACTCTATTAATCCCTGAAACTTTATTTATTATGTTATTTGAAACCTCCTTTAAAAAATTACTTGGAAACTCATACCAATCTGCAGTCATTCCATCAGTTGAAACTACAGCCCTTAGTGAAACACACCTTTCATAAGTTCTTTCATCTCCCATAACACCTACACTTCTAACAGGAAGAAGAATTGAACCTGCCTGCCATATTTTATCATACAAATCCCATTTTTTTAAAGAGTCAATATAAATCTTATCCGCTTCTTGGACTAATCTTATACTTTCTTTATCAACTTCTCCAAGTATTCTTATACCTAATCCTGGGCCTGGAAATGGATGTCTATTTAATATAGTTTGATCAATATTTAAAGATTCTCCAATTCTTCTAACTTCATCTTTGAATAACATTTTTAAGGGCTCAATAATTTTTAAATTCATTTTATCTGGGATACCTCCAACATTATGATGAGATTTAATTATTGATGAAGGGCCCTTTACAGATATTGATTCTATTACATCTGGATAAATTGTTCCCTGGGCTAACCACTTTGCGTCATGAATTTTTTTTGATTCTTTTTCAAAAACATCTATAAAAATTGAGCCAATAACTTTTCTTTTTTGTTCTGGATCTGAGATGCCTTTAAGACCATCTATAAATAAATTTGATGCATCAACTCCAGTTACATTTAAACCCATGTCTTTATATTGGTTAAGAACTTCATTAAATTCATCTTTTCTTAATAAACCATTATTTACAAATACACAATAAAGGTTAGTTCCAATAGCTTTATTTAAAAGAACAGCTGCAACAGTAGAATCTACTCCGCCTGAAATCCCTAATATTACTTTATCATTAGTTACTTTAGTCTTTATTTCATCTACAGTGTCTTGGATAAATGATTTTGGAGTCCAATCTTGATTAAATTTTAAAATATTTAAAAAGAAATTTTCAAAAATTTTCAGTCCATTATCAGTATGAAAAACTTCTGGATGAAATTGAAGACCAAATACTTTTATTTTGCTTAATGAATAAGCTGCATTTTTAACTGATTCAGTACTTGCTATTAATTTAGCATCTTTAGGTAATTCAACAATTGTATCTCCATGACTCATCCAAACTTGATTTTCTTTAGAAATTCCATTAAACAGAATTGAATCATTTTCTATAAATGTCAATCTAGCTCTACCATATTCTCTTGAATTAGAATTCTCAACTTTTCCATGTAGATTATTTGCAATAAATTGAGCTCCATAACAAATTGCTAAAACTGGTATTTTTCCTAAAAATTTTTCTAAATCAATGTTTGGTGATTCTTCTTGATAAACTGAATATGGAGAACCAGAAAAAACAACTGCCTTATAGTCTAGAAAATTTTCAGGTAAATTATTATACGAATGTATCTCGCAGAAAATAAATAGTTCACGAATCCTTCTGGCTATTAGTTGAGTATATTGTGATCCAAAATCAACAATTAGGACTTTGTTTTCCATGAGCAAAAATACAACTATATATTAATCTTCAAGTTCTAAGACTAAAATTTTATTTTCAAAAGGTTTGAAATTCTTTAGTAAAATTTTAAATAAATTATCACCTAACTCTGTGTATATATTCCCAAAGTTAATTACCCTCTCTTGAGGAATATTATCTGGATATAGAAAATTATATATTTGCTCTATTCTTTCAAGTTCTTGTTGATGTTTTATTTTTTGAGATTTATAGAATTTTTTCTCAAGATTGTCTATACCATTTAACTGTTTTTTTTCTTGAGCTGAGATAGCACCTATAAAAGATTTATCAGTTTCTCTAGATATTTTCTTAAAATACTCAAATTGATTTGAGAGAGTTTTTCTTAAATCATCAAAATTTAAATTTGTTTTACTTAATTGACTTACCTTATCCTTCAATAATTTTTCTTTTGAAACAAAAAAGTTTTGCATTTTTAATTCTGATTTTTCAATGTTTTTTGAAATCTTAGAATTAACAAAAAATACAGAATTCCTTATAGTTAAGATTGGGAAAACAACTTTACTTTTATCAAAATAGGACTTTAATTGTATCCAATATTTGATTTCACTTGAACCTCCTATGAAACATACATTAGGAAGAATCATTTCTTGATAAAGAGGTCTCATTATAACATTTGGAGAAAATTTTTCTGGATAATCAGTAATTTCATTCATTAAGTGGTCCTTAGTAATATTTTTACTATCCTTATCAATTTTAAACCCAGAACCCTGCTTTCTAATTCTAACTCTTCCAGAATCTCCAATTTTAAAAAAATTAATATCGGATGGATTTACCTGTGGTTTATAGTCTTTGAAACTTTTCTTAATATCTTGAATTTGTTTACTAACAGTCATCTTACAAAGTCCACTTAAAACTTCATTTTTCATATTATTCACAAAAGTCTCTTTAAAATTCTTACTGTCTGCATCAATGACTATTATTCCATATTCAGAAAATAATGAGTTTATAAATGATCTTGTTGCTTTTGATAGACTTGTAAAACTAGTATAATGATCATCAATCAATTTTATTAATTTATTCGAATATTTTGAGTCAATAATCTCATTTTTATATTTTTTTATAACATTTTCTATTTCATCAGAGTTAATCTTACCAACAGGCTGGTTTAATGTTTCCTTTTCCCATTTTAATGATTTTCCAGAAATATTTACTTGAGATATTTCATCAAAATCATGATCTTCACTAGCAAGCCAAAAAATTGGAACAAATTTTTGTTTTTCTGATCTATTATTGAGTTCAGAAACTATTTTGATTGTTGAGATAATTTTATAAATAAAATAGATTGGCCCGGAGAACAAACTCAACTGATGACCAGAGGTAACAGAGAATGTTTTTTCGTCTAATAATGAGTTTATGATATTATTCAATGTTTTTGAAATCTTTATCCCTTTATATTGTTGTTTTATCTCAGCAACTAATATTTTTCTCTTTTCTTTCGAAAATTCTAATTTTTTCTTTTCTGAATGATTAATAATATTGTCATAAGATGGAAAATCAGAAATAAAAGATTTTAATTTTTTGTCATTGTTCATTAAACCAAAAACAATATCTTCATTTGTAATATCAATATAGCTTGATCTCATTTTGTAAAGATATCTGAAATTTTATAAATTGAGGGATACAAAAACAAATACAATTATGAAAAAACTAATATTACTTTTAGCCATTCTATCTAGCTCTTTTTCTTTTACTCAAGATTTATCATCTGATTTTGAAGATGTAAAATACAGAAACATAGGACCATTTAGAGGAGGAAGATCAGTATCTTCTGTTGGAGTTTTAGACAACCCTCAAACTTATTATATGGGAACAGTAGGTGGAGGATTATGGAAAACCATAAATGCTGGTAGTGAGTGGTTTAATATATCTGATGATTACTTTAAAACTTCATCTGTTGGAGCAATTGCAGTTGCTGAGAGTAATAGTAAAATAATATATGTTGGAATGGGAGAGCATGCTCCAAGAGCAGTTACAACTTCTTATGGTGATGGTGTTTATAAATCAACTGATGCTGGAAAAACTTGGAAACATCTAGGTCTAGAAAAAACTCAGCAAATTTCTAGGATTGTTGTTCATCCTGAAAATCCAGATATAGTATACATAGCAGCTCAAGGTGCCATAAATGGGCCAACAAAAGAAAGAGGGATTTATAAATCAATTGATGGTGGTGACTCATGGAAAAATGTACTTTTTGTTAATGAACTTAGTGGTGCTTCTGAACTTTCACTTGACTATAATGACCCTAAAGTATTATACGCTGCAATGTGGGAGCACCAAAGACTTCCTTGGAAAGTAATTAGTGGTGGTGAAGGAAGTGGACTTTATAAATCAATTGATGGTGGTGACTCATGGTTTAAAATTCATAATGGATTACCAAAAGAAATGGGGAAAATGGCAATAGCTGTATCAAGAGCAAATTCTAATAAAGTATATGCTCTAATTGAAAGTGATTCAAATAAAAGACTTGGAGGATTATTTATATCAAATAATGCTGGAAAAAGTTGGAATAAAATTAGTGAGTTTGCAGAATTAACCTCAAGAGCATGGTATTATATAGAAGTATTTGCTGACCCTAGTGATGAGAATACTGTCTATGTAATGAGTGCTAGAGCATACAGATCAATTGATGGTGGTAAAAATTGGGAGAGATTTTATAGTGGACATGGTGATTATCAAGATCTATGGATTAATCCCAATAACTCAAAAAATATGATTATCTCTGATGATGGTGGTGGAGAAATTACATTTGATTATGGTAAAACTTGGTCAAGCATATACAATCAGCCAACAGCCCAGTTTTATAGAGTTAATGTTGACAATGAATTCCCATATAATCTTTATGGAGGTCAACAAGACAATTCAACAGTAAAAATTGCTAGTATTGGATTTGGATCAAGGCAAGGGGGGATTAATGATAAGCATTGGTCGGCATCTGCTGGTGGTGAAAGTGCATTTTTAGCATTTGATCCTGATGATCCAAGTATAGTGATGGGTGGAAGCTATCTGGGGAGCATAAATATTTATGATACTAAAGCTAAGGCTAGGACTAAGGTAATGATTGAACCAATCAATTATATAGGTAAAGCTTCCAGGGACATGAAATATAGGTTTAACTGGAATGCACCTGTTATATGGTCAAAACATGAAAAAAATACATTTTATCATGCAGCTCAACATTTATTTAAAACTCAAGATTTTGGAAGATCTTGGACTGTTGTATCTCCAGATTTAACTAGAGATGAAGATGAGAAGCAAGGATATGGTGGTGGACCTTATACAAATGAAGCAGTAGGTGCTGAAAATTACGGCACAATTAGTTATGTGATAGAGTCTCCTCATGAGCCAAATACAATCTATACTGGATCTGATGATGGTTTAGTTCATTTGACTCAAGATGGTGGTAAAACTTGGAATAATATTACTCCAAAAAACTTAAAAGAAACTATTATAAATGCAATAGACGTATCTCCTCATAATAAAGGAACTGTTTATATAGCAACCACTAGGTACAAATTCAATGATAAAACTCCTGGGTTATATAAATCAACAAATTATGGAAAAACCTGGAAAGAAATAAGTGGAAATATCCCCTATGGAGCATATACAAGAGTCATTAGAGAAGATAATGTTAGAAAAGATTTATTATTTGCAGGCACAGAGCTTGGAGTTTATATTTCATTTAATGGAGGAAAGGAATGGGAAAAATTTAACTTAAACATGCCTAGTCTTGCTGTTACTGATCTAATGATAAAACACGACGATCTTATAATTGCAACTCAAGGAAGGTCTTTTTGGATATTAGATGATATGGGATTAATTAGACAATATGATGGGTCTAATGAGACAGCTTTATTTAAACCAGAGAATTTAATTAAGGGTAATTGGTATAGTCAACTCAACTCTAATAATAAAGGATTTGATGGAACATCATCTCATTCAGGAGTTAATCCTGCAAATGGAATAGTTGTTTATTATAGCATTAATAAAGATGATGTTGATAAGGATATAAGGATACAAATTAGAGATGAAAAAAATCGTCTGATTAGGGAAATTAATAGTGATTTAGATAGAGGCTTTATTTCATATAATGGTGGACCATCTAGAGAACCGGTTCTTTCTAATAAAATTGGATTAAACAGGTTTGTCTGGAATACGAGGCATACAAGCCTTCCTGGGCTTCCATATGCTTATATTGAAGGGAGTTTTGGAGGTCATAAAGCGATACCTGGAAAATATAAAGTTAATTTAATGATCGGTAATAAAAATTTCTCTTCAGATTTTGAAATTAAAAGTAATCCAAATTATAAAATTACTAGAGAAGAATATTCTGAGTTTGACAAACACGCATCTCATATGGAAAGTCAATTTACAGAAATGGCAGACTATGTGAATAAAAACAAAGATTTACTTGATAGATTATCTATTGTTTTAAAGAGAATAGATGATAGAGATCTGATTAGAAAAGGAAGAGGTTTATATAAGAAAATGAAAGATTGGGATGAAAAAATGATGCAAAGAAAATCATTAGCTTATGATGATGTGGAAAATTTTCCAAATAAATTTATTGCAGACTATCTTTTCATATTAGATGAAATGAAGGGAGATATTCCAATTGTTACGAATGGTGTTATTAATTCAATGAAAAGATTAGATGAAAAATGGATGTCATTAAAGGATGAAATAGTTCAAATTCTTAATCAAGATCTAAAAAGTTATAATAAAGAATTATGGGCTAACGGTATTGGGGCTGTAAATTAAATGATATTATTTAGGCTCTTCAGCTTTTGGCTCTTCCTTTGTTGGCTCTTCTTTTACTGGCTCTTCTGATTTAGGCTCTTCCTTTGCTGGCTCTTCAGCTTTTGACTCTTCAGCTTTTGGCTCTTCCTTTGTTGGCTCTTCAGCTTTTGGCTCTTCAGCTTTTGGCTCTTCCTTTGTTGGCTCAACTTGCTTTATTTCAATAGGTTTTCCAGCTAACCAATCGTTAACTAAATCTTGAGGCAACATCTTTTCATCAAAACAATATCCTTTATCTTCGTCTTTCTTAACGACTCGAATTGCTTTAACTAATTTTTTTGAGCCAATCTGTAGACTAGCAACAGCTTTTTTTGCCATCTTACTTTATTTCTTTATGAATGGTCATTTTTTTTAGAATAGGATTAAACTTTTTAATCTCTAATCTATCAGGGGAATTTTTCTTATTCTTAGTTGTAATATACCTAGAGGTTCCAGCCATATCAGAATCTTTGTGTTCAGTACACTCCAAAATAACTTGAACTCTATTACCTTTCTTAGCCATTTTATTTTATTAATCCCTGTTTTCTTGCCTTTTTTAAAACTTCTGAAATACCTTTTTTATTAATGGTTTTAAGAGCTGAAACTGAAAGCTTAAGCGTAATCCATTTGTTTTCCTCAGGAATAAAAAAACGTTTTTTGATTAAATTAACATCAAACCTTCTTTTAGTCCTATTTAAAGATTTGGAAACATTATTTCCAAACATAACTTTCTTTCCAGTAATTTCACAAGTTTTAGACATATTTCAAACCTATTTGCAACGTGCAAAACTAAACTATTTAGATTTAATAAAAAAATTATTTTTAGCTCTTAATTATCGTATTTATAAAGAAGTTTAATGATTCTTCTGTAATTTTTGAAATAAAAGACTGTCTATCACAATCAATCTTAATTTTTTTACAGACTACTATTTCCTTAGATGCAATTGAGATAAAACAATCACCTATATCTGAAAGATTGTCGATAACACTTGGACCAGCATTACCGGTAGTTGATATTGAGTAATCTGAATTAAAAATTTTCATTGCATTTACAGCCATTTCTTTAGCAACTTTTTCACTTACTGCAGAATACTTTTGGATATCCTCAATATTAATATTAAGAATATTTGTTTTGGAATTATTAGAATATGAGACAATAGATCCACGAAAAATTTCCGAAGCCCCAGGAATTAAAACTATTCTTTTAGAAAGTGCACCTCCTGTACAGCTTTCAGCAAAAGAAATGGTCTTATTAGATTCTCTTAAAAAATCAACGATCTTATTCTCCATAGTTATTTGATATTTAAAGAAAAAAGTTTTTCTTCTTGTATATATCCTTCAAGATTATCACCAGATACCACTTTACTAACACCTGAAGGTGTTCCAGTAAAGATTAAGTCCCCTATTTTCAATGTAAAATATTTAGAAATATATGATATTAGATAATCAATTTTCCATATCATTTTCTCAGAATTTCCTTTTTGTGCTGATATATTATTTTTTTTGAGCTCAAAATCAATATTATTTATATTATTAAACAGTAACTTTTTCATAAACTTACCCACAAGACATGAGTTATCAAAGGCTTTAGATTTTTCCCAAGG
>Ga0206678_10001288_pt1 | contig 16181 bp, 12 predicted proteins | sample M180m12015metaG_FD_155453 | JGI IMG/M metagenome (GOLD analysis project Ga0206678, IMG submission 155453) | Ammonia-oxidizing marine archaeal communities from Monterey Bay, California, United States - M1 80m 12015 | ecosystem: Environmental > Aquatic > Marine > Intertidal zone | place: USA... | reverse complement strand
ACACCTGTAAATTCGTTTCTTAAACGCTTATATTGACCGAACATAAATCCGATCTCACGACCACCTACACCAATATCTCCCGCAGGAATATCTGTGTTTGGCCCAATATGTCTAAACAATTCCGACATGAAGCTTTGACAAAAACGCATCACCTCGTTGTCCGATTTCCCTTTAGGATTAAAGTCTGAACCACCTTTACCACCACCCATTGGCAATGTAGTAAGGCTATTTTTAAAGACTTGTTCAAATGCTAAGAATTTTAAGATTCCTAGGTTTACCGAAGGGTGAAAACGCAAGCCACCTTTGTAGGGCCCAATTGCACTATTCATTTCGATACGGAATCCTCTATTTACCTGCACTTCTCCTTTATTGTCAGTCCATGGCACACGAAACATGATAACACGTTCGGGTTCTACCATACGTTCCAAAATCTTAGTATTACTATACTTCGGATTTTTTGCAATAAAAGGAATTACAGTTTCAGCTACCTCAGTAACTGCTTGCATGAATTCTGGCTCGTTGCCATTTCTAACTCTTACACTGTCGATAAAAGCTTGGATCTTTGCCTCCATTATAAAGCGATTAAAAGATTAAATACGTTGCAAACGTAAAACATTTTTCTTGCCCAGCAATCAAATTCTGCTATTTCTAGGACTTTGCATACTGATTACCCGGCAAGGCTCTCACTAAGCCCTTAAGCTCAAGCTGTAAAAGCACTTGCATTATCTTTGGGATGGTCAATTTTGCCTGCATTGCAATTAAATCGATTGTTAATTTTTCTTTGCTAGCCAAAATCCCTAATAATTCTTCCTCTTCTTTAGTCAAATCTACAAAAAGCTCTACTTGTTGAGTGGCATTTTTTTCAGATTCTTCATCCCAAGCCATCAAATAGCAAACATCAGCAGCAGATTGAATTAATGCTGCTTGATTTCTGCGAATTAAATTATTGCACCCTTCAGAATTTTCATCACCTACTCTTCCTGGAACTGCAAACACATCTCGACTATAGGAATTAGCAATCCCAGCAGTAATAAGAGCACCACCTTTTTTCCGAGCTTCAATCACTATAGTAGCATCTGCTAAACCTGCAATAATTCTATTCCTTTTAGGGAAATTTTCACGATCAGGTTTCGTTCCACTGGTGAAATCGCACACCAATGCTCCATGCACTTGCATATCATTTGAAATCTGATAATGTAAAGGAGGGTAAATACGATCTAATCCGTGAGCAAGAACCCCTACGGTAGGGACTCCGTATTTTAAACACGATTTATGAGCGGCTACATCAATCCCATAGGCCAAACCACTAATGATAAGCAAATCATCAAAGTGACTTAAACCCTTAACAATTTCATCTGTTAAGTCTCGTCCATAACCAGTTGCTTTACGGGTCCCTACGATACTTACAATCCGCTTGGCGTTTAGATTCACATCTCCCTTTACATAAAGCATAATAGGAGCATCGACACATTGCTTTAATCGAAAGGGATAATCATCATCCATAAAATAGATCGGCTTTACATCATTTTGCTCCATAAAACGAAGTTCAAATTCAGCAGCAGAAAGTAAATCCTGTGATACAATAGAATTTGCAATGGCAGGACCTATACCTGGGATCATCATTAACGATTGTCTCGACTCCTTAAAAATAGCTTCTGCACCACCACAATAAGCAATTAGCTTTTTTGCAGCTACATCACCTACTTTAGGTACTAAGGTTAAAGCAATTTGATATATTTTTTCTGAATTCATTGAAGAAAAACCTATTTTTGAAGAATAAGATTCAAATTATGTCAAAATTATACTTTCGTATTTTTATTATTGCATTAGTCTCAAGTTTCCTTGCCGAAGCTCAGGTGAAAGTTTCTGGGATTATTCAAGAAAAGAACTCTTCAGAACCGATTTCAAATGTACATATTATTTACGGTAATTCGGAAGGAACTTTTAGTGATTTAGACGGATATTTCGAACTGATTTTACCCGAAGGCTTACATGATTTATCCTTTCGACACCTCTCTTTTAAAACACACATTATTCAGGGAATTACTGGCTTAGACAACGAGTCAATACATTTAGATATTCAACTGCGAACTAAATATGACCAATTAGAAACTGTAGTCTTAAGTGCAGGTAAATTTGAACAAAGACTCGAAGATATTAGTGTATCGCTTGATGTTATAAAAGGGCAAACCATAGAAAACCAAAACAACTACAATATTGAACAAAGTATAGCTCAGGCTCCTGGGGTACATATTGTAGACGGGCAAATAAATATTAGAGGCGGAAGTGGATGGAGTTATGGAGCTGGGTCGAGAGTATTGGTGTTATTAGACGGCTTACCAGTCACCAACTCAACTACTGGATCAGTTCAATGGGAACTTATTCCTGCAGAAAATATCGATAAAATTGAAATCATTAAAGGGGCTTCCTCTGTACTTTTTGGCTCCTCAGCCTTAAATGGTGTTATTAATATAATAAGTAAAAAACCAAGTAAAAAACCACAAACAAGTATTACAGCTTACCACACAACCTTCGACAAAGCGAAAAGGAGTTCTTTAAACTGGTGGGTACCTGCAAACATAAGACTCGAAGAATATGGAGTTAACTTTAACCATAGTCAGAGACACAAAAACTTTAGCTATAACTTTGGATTTCAAGGACACAACAGCGAAGGCTATCAAGGCTTACTAGACACCCTCAAAACCGCTACTGACACAATCCCTAGAATACATCACTTGGGAAACAATAGAGTTAGACTATTTTTAAACACACAAGTTCAATCAACAAAAATAAAAGGTTTAGAATATGGCCTAAACACATCCTACTTACGCTTTAACGAAGCTGATGGTTTTATGTATTTGAGTGATTCTTTAGGCTATACTCCTTTTAGCAATGATAAATTTTCAATTTTCAAAAGTGCGCAACTGAGTCTTTCTCCACATACAACTTACTTAAATACTCGTAACAATACCAAGCATAATTTACAAGGGCGATTACTGCAAACAAACTTCAATCCCGACGGCACTCAAAAGCTAAATAATTATGTTGCTCTGTATTCAGAATATTTATTTCAGAAATTCTATTTAAATGGCACTTGGACTTCAGGGATGAATATGAACTATTTTGTGGGATTATCTGATTTTTTTGAATCTGACAAGAACGGAATTAACTATGCCCTATTTTCACAATACGACCATACACAAGGGCCATTATTGTTTAGTGCAGGAGCACGCTATGAACAATACACCCTAAGAGGAAAAAATGAAGGGAAACCTATTTTTAGAGCTGGGCTCAACTATCAATTAAAAGACAAACATTTCTTTAGAGCTTCTATGGGGCAAGGATACAGATATCCTTCTATGTACGAGTTGTTTTTATTTAAAGATGCTGGAGAAATATCTATTTACTCAAATCCAGAACTCAAAGCTGAGACAGGCTATACAGCCGAAATTGGCTATAAATACAAATGGGTACTCAATGAATCTTTTAAAACCTATTTCGATATAGCGGCTTTCCATATGGTCTATAACGATATGGTAGAATACAGCTATGGTTTATGGGGCGACTCCACTAGACTTAACCCATTAGGAGTAGGATTTAAACCCATTAATGTAGGACAAACAAAGATTTCGGGAATTGATTTATCCATACTTTCAGAAGGAAATATTGGCGATTGGAATCTTTACACTAGACTGAGCTATACTTATATGGTGCCAAAATCTGTAAATCCAGATGAAATATACGGATCTTATAACGACCGACTTGATGCATTAATTCAAAGTTTTATTGACCAAGGATTGATCGACGAGACCATGATTCCAATTATTGAACAAATAGCAGCTGCAGAGAGTCAACTTTCCTATAACTCTACCTCTTCAAATCCTGATAGTGAGACCTTAAAATACCGCTATCGACATATGGCAAAACTTGACCTAACTGTCTCAAAAGGTAAATGGACTTTTGGTACTCACCTACATTACAACTCGTTTATGGAAAATATAGACAAGCTTTTTGAAAGTGGTGCTTTTAACGCAGAAGTACTAGACATCTTTACACTAGCAGATGCAAACATCTACGACATGGGAATTAAGCAATCAAGAAATAATCTAAAAAATGGTGATTTATTAGCAGATGTCAGAATCTCTTATAATTTTGCTGAGTATTTTAACGTACAGTTTCTAGTTGAAAATGCTAGCAACAGTGAGTATCAAATTCGTCCAGGCTCAATAGGCTCCCCACGTACATTCTCACTTAAATTAACATCAAAATTCTAATCCCTATAGAATGAAAAAAGCCACATTATTAATCGTATTTATTGCGACCTTTTACAATGCGTGGGCGCAAAATATTGTTACTGGAAAAGTTACCGATCAAAATATAGAAGAACTCATAGGAGTAAATATTTCGGTAAAAGACATTGGCGGACTGGGTACCGTAACAGATTTTAATGGAAATTATTCCATTGAAATCCCTCAAGGTTGTCATGACTTACTTTTTCAATACATAGGATTTGAAGATGTCATAAAGACTATTTGCGCAGAGAAAACAGGATACACAAGTCTCAACATAAGCTTAAAAGAGTCTTCTGAAATATTGGGAACCGTTGTTCTTTCTGCAGGTAAATTCGAACAACGTTTAGAAGAAGTTACAGTATCGATGGATGTAATAAAACCTGAATTAATTGAAAATAAAGCTGCAGCCTCCATAGATCGCACTATTAATCAAGCACCTGCAGTACATGTTGTAGATGGTCAAGCCAACATCCGAAGCGGTAGTGGCTGGAGTTATGGCGCAGGATCTAGGGTAATGGTGATGGTAGATGGAATGCCATTAATGAGTGGAGACCAAGGGGCTGCAGAATGGCATTTAGTTCCTATGGAGAATATTTCACAGATTGAAATTATTAAAGGTGCATCTTCGGTTTTATTTGGATCTTCTGCACTTAATGGATCTATAAATATTAGAACAAGCTACCCTACTTCAGAGCCAGTAAATAAGCTAAGTATAACACATACGGCTTACGGAAAACCAAAGAGAGATGGGCTACATTGGTATAAGGGTGGTTATACTTCTGCTAACAATATTTCGTACCTACACTCTCATAAAAAGGATAACAAAGACTTTGTCTTAGGAGCTAATTTATATTACGATGGAGGTTATATACAAAAAGTGACTACTAAAAGAGCTAGAATAAATATGGCTTTCACTAACTATTCTAAAGTTGTTGAAGGTTTAAGTTACGGTGTAAAAACAAATATTATGCGTAGTGAAATAGGAGATGCTATTATGTGGCAGCACTATGACGAAGCATATACTGCACTAGACAACGACCCAGGATATAGGAATAACGCATACCTAAGTGTAGATCCATTCATTACCTATAGCAATCCAGAAAACGGAACTAAACACACCTTAAATTCTAGATATTTCAGAATCAACATACTACCTGGCTACCAAGATTCTACGCAATATACCTCTTCGCTAACTAGTCGCTTTTCAAATGTATACTTTACTGATTACCAATATCAAAAACAAATAAAAAACTACCTTACCCTTACTTCGGGTTACACCTTTAAGTATAGCGATGGGCAAGACATGGAAATATACGGGAGACATAAAAACATCAATCACTCCCTTTATTCTCAAGCAGATATTAAATACAAAAAATTAAATATTTCTTTAGGAAGTCGTTTAGAACACTACAACAACGGAAGTAACACCTATACAAAACCAATTTTCCGGTCTGGTATAAATTACCAAGTTGCAAAAGCTACCTACATAAGAGCATCGTACGGAGAAGGAATCCGATTCCCTACAATGATTGAGCGATTTGTAACCTTTAATACTGGGCCTGTATTTATCTATCCAAACGAAGATTTGCAACCTGAGACAGGGTGGAGTGCTGAAATAGGTATCAAGCAAGGGTTTCAATTAGGAGATTGGAAAGGGTTTGTTGATTTAGCTGGTTTTGCAATGGAGTATAATGACATGATGGAGTTTAGTTTTGGGAAGTGGTCTAATGAAGGGGTAGGCATCATACCTGGCTTTGGTTTTAAATCTATTAACATCGGAAATACCCGTATTGAAGGTATGGAGGTGTCTTTGGGGGGAGAAGGTAAAATAGGTCAAACTGAAATTACGATTATGGGTGGATACACCTTTACATCTCCCTTTATAGAAGACATTCACAATGAATATAATGAGTTCACCACAATTAATGGAGGAACTACTGACACCATCCCTGTGAGTTATTATACGACAAGTGTAGACACTTCGGGAGTTTTAAAATACCGCTACGAACATTTAGCCAAATTAGATATACACATTCAACACAATAGGTTTAATGGAGGTTTTTCAATTCGATACAATAGTGCCATGAAAAATATTGACAAGATTTTTAATGAGCCTTTATTCGAATTTTACTTAGGAACTGAAACATCTTGGAATCATTTAAACGAAGACAATTTGATACTTGATTTTAGAATTGGATATGATTTGACAGAAAATAGTAAGTTTTCATTTAATATAGATAATATGTTGAATAGAGAATACCTACAAAGACCTGCTTCTCTAGGTAGACCGAGAACCTACTCAATACTCTATAAAATAAAATTCTAATGGAATTTATAGGTGTTATACCTGCACGTTATCAGTCGAGTCGTTTTCCTGGAAAACCCTTAGTAGATATCCATGGAAAAAGTATGATTCAACGTGTGTATGAGCAATGTGTAAAAGCAGAGCTCGACCGAGTAGTAGTCGCTACGGATGATGATCGTATTTTTGTACACGTAAAGAATTTCGGCGGGGAGGTAATCATGACTTCAGACCAACACCAAAGTGGAACAGATAGAATTGCTGAGGCTGCTGAAAAATTGAATCTTAATTCTGAAGCTATCGTTCTAAATATTCAAGGGGATGAACCTTTTATAAATCCTGAAGACATCAAATTATTAGGAGCTTGCTTTACTGATGAGAATACGCAAATAGCAACTTTAGTAAAGAAGATTAAAGATGTTGACACCTTAATAAATCCAAATAGCCCAAAAGTTGTTATCGGTTTAAAAAAACAAGCTCTTTATTTTTCTCGAGAAGCGATTCCACATTTAAAGGCTTTTAGCAAAAAAGATTGGCTAGAGCAGCAAGACTACTTTCAGCACATAGGTATTTATGCCTTTAAACACGCAATACTGAAAGAAGTTTCTCAGCTAAAAAGCTCTCCATTAGAGCAATCGGAAGGACTAGAACAGCTACGCTGGCTTGAAAATGGATACAGTATTCATACAGCAGAAATCACTTCTGAATGCATAGCTGTAGACAGCCCAGAAGATTTAAAGAGAATCGACGAAAAATTCTTTTCATAATCCCATTGCTTTTTCTAATTTAGCATAATATGAAACGAGCTTATAAAAACTCCTTCACTCTGTAGGAATTAAATATAGCAAGTTCTATGTGTTCATAAAAAGATCAATTATACACATATAAAAATGGATACTTACATCAGCGACCTTTTATACCGCCACGACTGTGTTATCGTACCTGGACTAGGTGGTTTTATCACGAATTATCGTTCGGCGCAAATACACCCTGTAAGTCATACCCTTCGCCCGCCAAGTAAAAGCATAAGTTTTAATGTACAGCTACAAACCAACGATGGTTTATTAGCCAATTATATTTCGGCTTGTGAATCCATTTCATTTGCTACTGCTCAAACAAAAATCGAGCACTTCGTAAAGTCTATTCAAAACGACTTAGAACACAAAAAAGAAGCTAAACTAGCTAAAGTAGGTGTTTTATCTAGCGATTTAAATGGCAAGATTTCTTTCGAGCCAGACAATACCATAAACTACTTATTAGATTCGTTCGGATTAGACACTGTGCAATCGCCAGCAATAATTAGAACTTCTAAAGTGGTAAGTCTTCCTAAATTTGTCAAAGGAGCAAAAAGTATTAAAACTCAGAAACCATCTATCAATTGGAAAGTGGCTGCAGTTATCTTACCGCTTATCGGATTGAGTACTTATGTATCTTTCCAACAAGATGCTGTTAGCGATGCCTATGCCAATTATGCTTACTTAAACCCATTCAAAGTTAAGCCTGCTGCAGTTTACACTCCTCGTCATATCGAACTGGAAGAAAAAACTATCGTAGTTGAAGCTATTGAAATGCCACTTGCGAAAACTACAGAGGCTCCTAAAGTTGAAATTCAAACAAAAAAAGCTGAAATAGTAGAAGTATTTGAGACTAAAACAATTCAAATAAACTTCCATTTGGTTGCGGGTTGTTTCTCTTCTGAAACCAATGCTCAAAACCTAGTTGGGAAACTTAAATCTGAAGGATTCGAATCTTCAGTGATCGGACAAAATGCAAAGGGTCTATTCCGCGTTGCTTTCCAATCTTTTGTAAATAAGGAAGAAGCGCTTACTCAATTACACAATCTAAAAGCTACTGGTAAACCTACTTGGTTGCTTAAACAGTAATACCGTCAATGGTCGTTAGACGGTGGACTATGGGGTTTTGAGTTCTCAACTCATTTATCTTATTTTTCAATATTTTCAAATCATATCATCTTCAAATTTTCAAATTGTAAATCCTATCTTTGCCCCATCAACAAATAGTATTTAGCTGAGATGAAAAACGCCAAGTTTGCCAAAGAATCTGTTACGGTAATCACCGAATTAGTACTCCCTAACGACACCAATCCTTTGAATAATTTAATGGGGGGACGCCTATTACATTGGATGGATATTGCTACCGCAATTGCAGCTCAGCGTCATTGTAAGCGCATTGTGGTTACTGCGTGCGTAAACAACGTAGCTTTCGAAAGACCCATTCCTATGGGCAGTATCGTTACCCTCGAAGCTAAAGTCTCACGTGCATTTAGCTCTTCAATAGAAGTTTTTGTTGACGTATGGATGGAAGACAGAACCTCAGGGAAAAAGAGTCACTGTAATCAAGCCATTTACACCTTTGTTGCTGTAGATCAATTGGGCTCACCTATTCACGTACCAGAAGTACTTCCGGAATCTGAAGAAGAAAAAACACGTTACGACGGTGCCTTAAGAAGAAGACAATTGAGTTTGATTTTAGCCGGAAAAATGAAACCGGATGATGCGACTGAATTAAAGGCGCTGTTTGTGCCTAAATAAATTATTATTTTGAGTTTTAGACGCCGAGTTTTGAGTTGTGCTTAACTTAAAACTTAATACTCAACACTTATAACTTCCTCAATATCATGCTCCATACATTTAAAGTGAGTTTTGGGGCATTTGGCGAAACCTATTTTAGAGCAAGGACGACAAGAGAGTCCTTTTACTTCAACCATTTTAGAATGAGGATCGGCTTGATAAGGATACATTCCTAATTCGGGAACCGTATTTCCCCAAACCGAAACGATGCGTTTTTTGAAGGCTGCAGCAATGTGCATTAATCCAGTATCGTGGGTAATAATCCAATTGGCTTGTTGAACCAAACTTGCTGACTCATCCAATTTGAATTTCCCACAGGCATTAAAGACTTTAGCTCCAACAACCTCTACAATCTCATCACCTCTACTCGCATCTTCAGGACCACCAAGCAAAACGATTGGCTCCGATAAATTTCTACAAACTTCAATGAGTTTAGGAGTCGTCATCATTTTAGTGGCATGCTGACCACCAATTACTATCCCTACATATCCTTTCGCTTGTTCTTCAGGCAATCTAGTTAAATCAACTTTAGAAGTCTCTGGAATAAAATAATCTAAACCTTCGTTATCATTCTTTACACCTAAGTGAGTAACTGATTCTAGGTAACGATCAACAATATGCACATTGGGCATCTTATTAATCTTCATATTCACCAAGAGCCATTTCTGAACATTCAGTTTAGGGAATGATTTACAAGCTACTTTAAGAGCTCTTTTTAATCGTAGTGTACGTAGATTATTATGAAGGTCGGCAACAAAATCAAAATTCTCTGCTTTCAATTTCTGAATCAATTCAGCATCAATTTCCTTATCAATGGTATGCACCGCATCAACGTAGGGATTGTTTTTCAACATTACTCCAAATGAAGTCTTTGTTAAATAGTGCACTTCTACATTCAGTTGTTTTTTAAGACAACGAATTACGGGAGTCGTTAAAACGATATCGCCGATAGAGCTAAAACGAATGACGAGAATTTTTTTCACTCAGAAGAATTTGAAACAAAAATACATAAAAATGGAAAACATAAATCGTAAAAACGTGAAACGTCAATAATTAGGTCTAGGTGAAGAAAATCACGCTCGCTTATAAGTCAAAACCTTTAGACTTGCTCTCTGCATTTGATACTTTGTACTTTATACTTGATACTCTGCACTAGTAAACTATCTTTGCCGAATGATTCTTACCGATACACACAGTCATTTATACGACAATAAGTTTGCCGAGGACCAAAAAGAGGTCATCGAAAGAGCTTTTGAAGAAGATGTAAATCGCATTTTCCTTCCTAATGTAGACCAACATACCGTAAAAGGAATGATGGATATTGTAGCTACTTATCCAGATAAGTGTTTTGCCATGATGGGACTACATCCTTGTCATGTAAAAGCAGATTACAAAGAAGAATTGGCTGTACTAAAAGCCCACTTGGATTCTGGTAAATTTTGTGCTGTTGGAGAGATCGGGATGGATTTGTATTGGGATAAAACTTTCCTTGAGGAACAAAAGGATGCTTTTAAAACTCAAATTCATTGGGCAAAAGAAAAAGGGTTACCTATTGCAATTCACTGTCGCGATGCATTCGATGAGATTTTTGAAATCTTAGAATCGGAAAGAGATGAAAAACTAAGAGGTATATTTCATTGTTTTACCGGAAGTCTTGAGCAAGCTCATCAAGCTATAGACTTGAATTTCAACTTAGGTGTAGGCGGTGTTGTCACCTTCAAAAAAGCAGGTTTAGATAAAGTAATCGAACAAATTGATTTGAAACATTTAGTTTTAGAAACCGATAGTCCGTATTTAGCTCCTAGCCCAAACAGAGGAAAAAGAAATGAAAGCTCGTATTTGGTTCATATTGCACAAAAGATTGCAGATTTACACCAAGTATCCGTTCACGAAGTAGCAGAGGTTACTACAGAAAACTCAAAAAAAATATTTGGTTTCTAATATGACGATTCTATTAATATACACAGGTGGAACTATTGGAATGGTACACGATGCCGATAGCGGTTCGTATATTCCTTTCGACTTCGAAAATCTACAAGCACAAATACCAGAACTCAATCAATTAGATTGTGAACTAGAAGTTACTTCTTACGAGCCCAGTATCGACTCATCGAATATGCACCCAAAAGTTTGGGTTCAACTCGGTCAAACCATAGAAGAAAACTACGCTAAATACGATGGATTTGTAGTTCTTCATGGCTCTGACACCATGGCTTACACCTCTTCGGCATTGAGTTTTATATTAGAAAACTTAAATAAACCCGTTATTCTTACAGGCTCTCAATTACCCTCGGGTGTTCCGCGTACAGATGCAAAAGAGAATTTAATTACAGCCATTGAAATAGCAGCTTCACAAAGAAATGGCAAACCAGAAGTTCCTGAAGTTGCCGTGTATTTTGAATACCAATTGTATAGAGGAAATAGAACCCATAAAGTAAATGCAGAACATTTTGAAGCCTTCGAATCTGTTAACTACCCTGCATTGGCAGAAGCAGGAGTTCACATTAAATTCAACAGGCGCTACACTCAAAATATTACTGATGATGAGCTCATCGTTCACAAAGAGTTCAACCCTAATATTGGGGTTTTAAAATTATTCCCCGGAATCACAGAAACAACTGTACAAAGTATTCTTAGGGCGCCGAAAACTGAAGCCATTATATTAGAAAGTTTTGGATCGGGTAATGCACCAACTTACGATTGGTTTTTAAAAGCGATAAAAGAAGCTACCGAAAAAGGAATCATCATTCTAAATGTATCTCAATGTCAAGGAGGTTCTGTAGACTTAGGGCGTTACGAAACAAGTAAAGCATTAAAAGATATGGGCGTACTTTCTGCTTACGATATGACTTTTGAGGCTGCTTTAACCAAATTGATGTTTGTACTGGAGTATTCTAAAGATACGGAAAGAAGGATACAATTGCTTACGACAAACCTTCAAGGGGAATTGACTTGTTAGTTGTTAGTTGTTAGTTGTTAGTTGTTAGTTGTTAGTTGTTAGTTGTTAGTTGTTAGTGAAAATAAATTCTTGACTACTTAAAACTGTATCTTCTTCTTTTTTAATCATTATTGAATTGGAATCTTATTGTTTGTTTAAGTGACGTGCTACAGAAACGCCCATACTAAAACAAGCTTGTAAGAGGTAACCTCCTGTTGGGGCATCCCAGTCGAGCATTTCTCCGATACCATAGGTACCCTTTCTATTTTTCAACTGAAAATTGGAATCTACTGCATTTAGATCGAGTCCACCAACAGTCGAAATTGCCTCATCAATTGGAGATGCGCTTACCAGTTCAATCTTCAAACTCTTAATCTGCTCCATCAACAAACTAGGATTCATAAAATCTTCCTTAGAGACATACTGTTTCACTAATGCAACTTGAACTCCACTCATATTTAAATCATTCTTCAATATTTCAGAAGTCTTTTTAAAAGATGAATTCTCGAATTTAGTATTTAAAGTTTCTATGCTCAATGTAGGTTTTAAATCGATAAAAACTTCTGCTTTTTCAGTAGCATTCAATTGCTCTCGAATCTGAGGACTTAAGGCGTAAATGGCATTCCCCTCTAAACCAAACTGAGTTAAAACCACTTCACCTTTTTGAATATTACCCAAACCTGAAATAGCAATATTTTTCAGTGGTCTCCCTTGGTGCTTTTGAATAAAACTTGAATCCCATTGAACCCCAAAAGCACAATTTGAAACCTGAAAAGGAAGCACTGAAATCCCATGCTCTTGAAATTTAACATCCCAAGTTCCATCAGAACCCGTTTTCTTCCAACTTTTACCTCCTAAGGCGAAAATGGAGATTTCAGAATTTACTTTTTGTTGAGAGTTAAAGACGATTGAAGTGTTCTCCCAACCAGTCCAAGTTTGTTCAAACTGAAACTTCACACCTTTCTTTTTCAGTACATCAATAATAGCATTTAAAACTTCAATGGGTTTGATTCCTTTTTCAGGATACACACGCTTACTACTTCCAATAAAAGTTGGAATCCCAATAGATGCTAACCAATTTCTTAAATCCGTATTATCGAAAGCTAAAAGTGCTTCTTTGAGAAACGGCTTGGGTGTATAGCGTTCAATCATTTGAGCTATAGCTTCCGAATGACTTAGATTAAAGCCACCTTTCCCTGCTACGAGGAACTTTCTTGCTAAAGATTTTTGTTTCTCGTAAATCGTTACCTCAAATTTTTCAGTATCAAGAAAGGCTGCACATAATAGTGCTGCAGGACCTCCACCAATAATAGAAACGGACTTTTTCATTTGGCAATATTAATCTTTGTTTCAAGAAAATGTATAAAAAGATAAAGGAATTGTTGATTCGTGTTAGTAGCTCGTTTAAAATTGAAAAAACTATTTACGATGTACAATTTACGATTAACTTTTCCTTAGTTTAGCGCTCTCATTTAGAGAGGTGGCCGAGTGGCTTAAGGCGCACGCTTGGAAAGCGTGTATACGGAAACGTATCGGGGGTTCGAATCCCTTCCTCTCTGCTAAAGGTCATTTCAAGACCGATCGATTTGTTTAAATCGTTGATTTTCAGACGTTTTCCCAAAAGACGATTTTTCATCTTTCGTCATTTTTTTCATACCTAAGTGTGGATATGGTGTCTACCTTAAGTAAACACTGTATTTATATGTATACAAGAAAATTGTATACAAAGAAGGTGGTTAGCTCTTATGATATTTGTTTCTATCAATTAAGAACTATGAGTTATTTAAATGTTTACTTTTTTACAAGACCGACACAATCCAAAAAGGAGGGCCTGATCATTTATTGTAGAGCCTCACTCAAAGGGAAACGAAAAGACTTTTCTATTGGTAAAATGATACCACCTCAACTATGGGATAAGAAAAAAGCCTTTCCTAACAAAAAACTCCCAGAAGGCAAACGCTATTACGACCATCTTAAAACTGTGGAAAGAGAAATGTATGATGCAGAGTTAAAGTGCATTAAAAATAGCAAGACCTATTCGCTTGAACGCATCATTGATTACTACTTAGGACTAGACAATCAATTTCATGGTATTGTGGAGCTGTTTAATAAACACCAAGTACAATTTAAGCAGCTTGTTGCAGTCAACCAAAGAGCACACAGATCCTTCATAAGATATGATATGTGCAAAAAACATCTTTCAAATTACCTCAAAGTATCTTACAATAAAACAGATATAGATGTTCGATTTTTAGACTATCCATTTATTGAAGGATTTGACCATTACATAAGAACTAAAGGAGGCTGCTCAAACAATACCACCGTGAAATACATCCAAAGCTTTAAGAAAATTGTAAGAACTGCCATTCATAATAGAGTTATTGATAGAGATCCATTTATAGAATACAAAGGACGAATAATAACAGTTGAAAGAGAGTGTTTGAATGATGTTGAACTAAATAAACTTGCCAGCCTTGAACTAGAAAATGAAACCTTAAAAATTGTACGCGACTGTTTCCTAATGGCATGCTATACAGGATTAGCCTATGCGGATTTAAGAGCACTAAGAAGCGATCAAATCATTTTTGACAATGGCGATTATTGGATTAAAACATTAAGACAGAAATCAAAGGTGAAAGCAGAGATTATTCTACTCCCCAAAGCACTAGAAATTGTAGAAAAGTATAAGAACAACCCTTCCTGTATTACTTCTGGAAAAGTCATTTACATGATTAGCAATCAAAAAACAAACATGCATCTTAAAACGCTAACAAAGCTTTGTGGAATTAACAAGGTGGTCACCTTTCATATTGCGCGTCATACCTTTGCTACAACCATTACACTTGCCAAAGGAATTTCCATTGAAGTGGTTAGTAAAATGCTCGGACACAAAAGCATCAAACAAACTCAGCATTATGCCAGAATGGTGAATACAAGAGTCCAGGAAGAAATGCAAGCTTTGAAGGCCTACTACTAGAAAACTCGACGTATTTTCATTTCCATGTTTATATTAAAATAAACTTAAGTTATTAACAGTCAGGTAGTTGTGTTATCTCTCGATATAACAACTATTTATTAAAGCATTGATTAATAGCAGTATAGAGGTAATTGTCTTAATAAAAAACATCTGTATTATTGGTGATAACTATTTCATAGTATCTATCTAGAAATGACTTAAATTAAGAGTAGAATATTAAACAATAAGAAAATGAGTTTAGAGTTAGAATTATTAAAGTTAAATGCAGCAGTAAAAAACCTAATTAAGGTTTCAGATGATTCAAAAAAAGAATTGAAAAGACGGGCACAAATACCTTTTGAAAAGCTAAAAGAACATTATGAGCATTCAGCATCTAAATTTTTGGATGAAAATCAAGATGCAGACATGATCGATTATATTAATGACCATATACAGAAAAGCAAAAAGATCATCTCCGAGGTAAAACGACTAGATCTTCAAGTAAAACCCTATTCCCGGGAAAAATATATTCGATTTCTCAATCAGGAGCTAGAGTTTGAGAAAGCTCAAATAGAGAAGATTTCACAGTTCAATATTATTGATTCGAATAGACCGCGGATCGAAGTCATTTACTTTATGTTTACTCTCAAGGAAATGGGAATCTTTAAATTTGATAACGATTCCATTCTCTCAAAATTTATCGACAGACATTGCAGGTATGATAAAGGAAAAAAGATAAAAAACTCTAGGCAAACAATTTCCAATATTAGAAAAGGTATTGTTAATGTTGAGAAATACAAGATTAAATTTCAAGAGTTCCTAAAATCCCAGGATTTATAGTAATTAGACTTGTATACACTAAAAATGTATACATACATATAATTCGAAAATCGAGTCATTTGCATAAGTATTAATTTAAACTAATCATTATGTACAGAGACTTTATCGAAGAGGTATTAGAAAAACAAAAAGAGGAAATCATTGAACTCATGAAAGAGTATTTTGAAGCTTCCAAAAACCAACAAGAAAAAAAGTGGATTAAATCAGCAGAGGTATCGGAGATGTTGTCTTGCTCCCCAGCTACTTTATTTAGACTTCGAAC
>Ga0206678_10001286_pt1 | contig 16187 bp, 13 predicted proteins | sample M180m12015metaG_FD_155453 | JGI IMG/M metagenome (GOLD analysis project Ga0206678, IMG submission 155453) | Ammonia-oxidizing marine archaeal communities from Monterey Bay, California, United States - M1 80m 12015 | ecosystem: Environmental > Aquatic > Marine > Intertidal zone | place: USA... | reverse complement strand
AACATGCAAAAATCGGGGTTGACGCAGCAATCCCATATGCTAGAGCTGCAACATTAGCCCACACATTAGGTATGGGTATAAATGCTGGACACGATCTTGATTTATCAAATCTTAGAGACTTCTCGAAAAGTGTTCCCTTTCTAGATGAGGTAAGCATCGGTCATGCCTTAATCTCAGATTCTCTGTACTTTGGGCTATCAAGCACAGTAGCAAAATATCTTGCCTGCCTTGAATAAAACAGTAACATTACATAGCCGAATTATTGGAGAATCGGTCTCACCAAAACTAATCATCCTACATGGATTGCTAGGTAGTGGTGATAATTGGCAAACTCTAGCAAAGAGGTATTCAAAAAATTTCCAAGTTCACCTTGTTGACGCTCGTAACCATGGCCGTAGCCCTGATACTCAGGTTCATAGTTATTCATCTATGTCTGATGATCTACTTGAATATATGAATGTTCATGAAATTAAAAAAGCTGTATTAATAGGGCATAGTATGGGGGGTAAAACGGTAATGACTTTTGCTGAAGAACATCCGGAAAGGGTGACAAAAATGATAATTGCTGATATCGCTCCAAGAGCATACTCTTCTTATCACAATCCTATTTTTGAAGCATTGAAAAAGACAAATCCTGAAAAATCCGATTCTCGTGACCAAGTATTTGAAATCTTGAAATCTTGTTTAGGAGACGATAAAGTCCTGCTGCCATTTTTAATGAAAAGTTTAAGAAGAAAAAAGAGTGGGGGGTTTTCATGGAGATTTAATGTTGAAACTCTGAGTAATACTATTGATAGTATTACAAAAGAAATTGATCTTACCATAAATACTCTTCCGGTTCTCTTTATTTACGGTAGAAAATCTGACTACGTAAAAGAAGAAGATCTCTCTGAACTAGAAGAAGTGTACTTACAACTCGAATCGGCTTGTCTTGAGAATTCAGGACATTGGCTGCACGCTCAAGAGCCCGAAGAGTTTTATGAAATTACTTCTGAATTCTTGTTATAGAGTCTTTGGCTACCCCGAGCTTGTTTCTTTTAACCAACGTCGGTAAGCATTAAAAAGTCTGGAGCGAGAAACAAAGCCTATGTATTTTCCCTTCGAATTAATTACTGGAAGATTCCAGGCTCCGCTACTTTCAAACTTTGACATAACAGAATCCATTTTATCACTTTGGACTATCATATTATCGGGAATAACCATTAAATCTTTAACTAGTACAGAGTCGTATCGATCCCTGTCAAACATGATTTCACGTATATCTTGAAGATCAATTAACCCCATCAGTTTTCCGTCTTTATCGACTACTGGATGTAGGTTTCTATGGCTTTTGGCTATAACTCTTACCAAAACGCCTAGAGTATATTCAGGAAGGACCGGAATGAAGTCCGTTTCAATTTCATCAGTAAGATTCATCAGTGTGAGAACACTTCTATCTTTATCGTGGGTTAAGAGTTCTCCTCTTTCAGCAAGTTCGCGGGTGTATATGCTGTTCTTAACAAGAAATTTAGACACTTGATAACTAAGTGCTGCACTGAGCATTAACGGTACAAAAAGTTCATAACCTCCACTAATTTCAGATGCGAGAAATATTGCCGTCAGAGGTGCGTGCAACACTCCTGCCATCATTCCTCCTAACCCTGCTAACACAGCATTACCTACAGGAATAGTTCCGGGGCCGAAAATAAGATTTGTCGATATAGCGAATATGTAACCCAAAAGTGCACCGCCGAAAAGAGCTGGAGCGAATACTCCAGCCACTCCACCAGCCCCAACAGTAAGACCTGTAAGAACAGGTTTTAATGCCCAAGCAATCAAAAGAACACCAATTAGAGCTAATCCTTGGGCATTTTTCAGGGGTATCAATTCGTTTGACAAATCGTCTGAATACCCCATAAATAATGAATTAACAACTTCGTAACCCTCGCCATATAAAGATGGGAAACTTGCAACAGCCCAGCCTACAATAACACCTGATACAAGGATTCTAGTTAGCGGTTTCTTAAATCGAGAGATCGCACGTGAGGAAAGAAGATAGAATCGAGTAAATATAACAGATCCCAGTCCTGCAAATAATCCCAGAGCGATGTAGAATGGCAGCCGATTTACTGCAAAAGGAGCAAGTTCTGTTACAGCCAAAATATCCTCTCCTTCAATAAGAAAATATGCCGTAAGAAGTGATGCTAGGGAAGCAAAGATGAGGGGTACTAAGCTCGCAGCGGTTAGATCAATCATAATGATTTCAACTGCAAAAATTAGAGCGGCTATAGGTGCTTTAAACATCGCTGCTAATGATGCTGTCGCTGCACATGCAATAAGTAAACGCCGTCGATGAAAATTTCTCTTTGTTCGTGATGCAATTTCTGAACCTATAGTCGCCCCAGACTGAACTGCTGGAGCCTCAAGCCCCCCCGATCCTCCAAATCCCACAGAAAGTATGCTAGTTACCACAGGGGCAAAAAGCCAAGTGCGTTTTAATGCGCCTCGTTTTGTAGAAAGCGCGTGAAGAGTTGCTGGAATGCCCCCTCCTGGATGATCTCCCCCTAGAACTTTCCGAACAAACCAAGCAGTTAGCAATAGACCTATAATTGGGCCAAAACCTAAAAGAGGTTTCCATCCAGAGAGGTCTTGAGCCGAAAAAATACCTGACCGAATTAAGCTTACAACATTTTTCAGAAGTACGGCCACTAACCCAGCTAGCACACCAACTAGACTAGCCCAAACCAAAATTGCTCTATCCGACCTAAGGAATTCCCAGGCTCTAGAACTTAAAATCTTGATCATATTCTAATGCTTACAATAAGTACATCATCAACCTGATCTTCTGTAGCCTTCCATTCATCGAAAACACGAGAAAATTCGTCATTATGTTCAGAGACAGGCATCTTCGAAACACGAATTATCAATTCCCTAAACCTTCTTCGCATAAACTTCTTTCCAGCAGTACCTCCAAATTGATCTACAAAACCGTCTGTAGATGCAAAAATCGTGTCACCTGTTTGTAATGCAAAGGTCTTCTCTGAGTAATATTTAGAATCTGGTTCAAACGATGCAATAGCAAATTTATCAGATTTCAACTCGTGTAATTCCCCATCACGTACTATATAAAGTGGATTATTAGCACCCGAGAATTGTAGTTCCATTTTCTCCATATCGACTGCAATCATTACTAAATCCATTCCATCTTGAAGATGAGAAGGAGACGATTCCGAACGTAGTACATCGAGGGCTGCAGAATTGAGTTTGTCAAGAATTTTACTGGGTTTTGTGTAGACTTTTGTTACATGATTAAGTGCATTATATCCCACCAAACTCATAAAAGCACCGGGAACTCCATGACCAGTGCAGTCTACTGCGGCTAATAATCTAATTCTTCCTACCGATTGGAAGAAGTAAAAATCACCACTTACGATATCGCGAGGGCGATAGAACACAGACGCTTTGTCAAAGACCTCAGATACTTCTTTTTTTGTCGGAAGTATCGCTTCTTGAATGCGTAATGCATAGTTAATACTAGCCCTTAAATCGCCATAAAGTTCTTCCGCCCTTTGCTTCTGTTCGCTCATCTCCGCCGTTCTGTTCTCAACTTTCATTTCGAGCTCTCTCTCAGTTGTGGCTAAGTCATCCCTCATACTCAAGAGTGCATGCCCAAGAGAATCCTCCTCACTAAGTGGCTCATAAGGCGAGGTGAAATCACCTGAACCCACTGCTTGAGAAAACACTCTGGTTCTGTGAAGACCCTCAGCAAGTCTATTCACTGCCACTGCCATATCACCAATTTCATCTGGCGTAATTGGAACTGGCCCATCGGGTTCCTTCCCTTGCCCCATGTATAGCACAGCGCGTTTCAGCTGCCTTACTGGTACGAGAATTGATCTAGTTACAGCAAAGCCTACTATTATTCCTAGAATTAAGACCAAAAGGGCAACCGATCCAGCGTACTTACTAAGATCACCCCCTAGTTGCTCCATGCGAGATGTGGAGGCCAGTAGAGAAGAATTTTGGGCATCCGTAAGCTTGTCCAACCTATCGCGAATACGTTTAGTAAAAAGAGGAAGGCTGGAACCTTCCAAAGCATAGTACTCTGCATCCATCATCGCAATAGGATTATCGTAACTCGAAAAATTTGGAAGCAAACGCATAATCTCGTTGTATGCGATAAATAGATAATCAATGTCGTTTTGTAAGCTATCTAGCTGAACAGTAGCATTATTATCCCACGCATCTTCCATATTCTTCAAAGTAGAATACTGAATTGGTATTGTCTTTTCTATCAGTTCTACTAATCCACGTTTTTCTGGATCATCTGTTCGACTCTGAACTGTTAACCAATGTTTTATTCTTACCCTTGATTCCCCTATTGACCTATCTAAGTCTTCAAGAGCACCAATACTTGGAACTAGAACATTATCGATATTATTCCCCAACTCACGACTTTCGCCTAACATAGTTCTTGTCCTCAAAAAGAGAGCACTTACAACTAAAGTAAACACCCCAAATCCAAGCGCCATCCTCCACCCTATGGTGAATCTAATGCGTGTTCTATTTGCTGGGTTATTAATGATTTCCTCTTTATTTAACCGCCTCTTCTAATAGCAATTTATATTTATCACTTTCCTCATTCTTACTCAATGCACGATAAATAGTCATGAGCCCTTTTAAAGTTTCCTTTCGATCATTATCCATATTATAAGCCTCCAACATTGGCTCAAGGGCTTCTTTAAACAGTAATACACAAATATCCTGAATTTCCATCAACTCAAACATAGAGGTGGTGTGATCTATAGACTTAAGCTCTGATACGCCTCTATTATAAAGATTAATAGCCAAATTATATCTCGCAGCATAATCATCACTATCTAACTCTATCGCCCTCAAATAATGACTTACTACTTTTTCAAATAACTCTTCTTTTTGTTTAGTACTAGTGGTTTTGCTTGAAGCTATACTAGCTAAAAGCACCCTATTCGCTTTGGCAAGATTTTTTTCTAACTCTACTTCCTCTCTCAACCAATTCTCAGTAGGATCTAATACATTTCTAATCTTTACAAATTCCATGAAATATCCCAAGACTTCTTCATCCGTACCCTTCTGAAATCCATGAACTCCTTTTACGGCATCACTCATATATGTTTTTGAGAGATAATCAAGAGCGTCTTCTACTAATTCTGAAATCTTGCCTGGAAAAGTTGCCTTCTTATCAAGTTCATATGCTTCTAACAACTGCTCTACAGCTATCGACCGCTCAGCACATGCCAATTTTGAGGTTGAAGCACTTCGGAAAGTATAGTCCTTATACCTCCCTTTATGTGCATAACCTGCGACATACCAAGCTCTTGCATCATTCCTAGCCTCGTTTTCTAGCAGAGGTTCTATCATTTTAAGTGCACTTTCATATGCCCCTTCTTCAGCAAAAGAAATTGCTTCATCTATTTGATTGGCCGTTGATCCAGGCTGAGCAATAGCTATCCCTGCAAACAAAAAGGTTACACACAAAAGAATTATTTGTCTATTGATTCTGTGCATATTCATCTTGTTACAGCCCATGATAAAATTCTATTCCCCACAATTAACCCCCTCAAAAGTGCATTATCCATATCTAATTCATATCTGATCCTACTAGATTGAACAATGAAATTCATTACAGATCCTTTCGGCATTTCTATTTCACTATTAACAGATGTCACTACCATTACGGGCTGATTGCCTGTTGATTCTATAAGTCTAGCAAGCTCCTCTCCTTCCGATTCGGAATACAATATGTGGGTAAACTCTGCCATTTCTGCTTCCTCATACCAAACTACCTCTAACATCTGACTTCCAATAGATTGGCTAGAATATTTCTCAACTAGAAAATTGAAAAGTATTCTATTGCCATGAATACCAATCTTAAAATTACCTTCTTTTGTTTCTTCAGGCCAGTCATTTGATCTAGCAAACTGAAATAAGAAACTCGCTTTAGTAATAGCAATTGTATCAGCTTCATCCAACTTAGGCCCTCCCTGATCTCCCTGTATCCAGGCTAATCCAAGTCCTGCAATTATTGCCACAGATGCAAGAACAACCCAAACAGAATTATTTATTGGTTGTTTATGAATTTTAGCATTATGCATCTTACGAAGTTAACTTTTCAATACTCTTATGCTCCTCACCCTCTATTGGGTTTCCAACTTATCAATGTGCGTGAATCGCTATACTATTTCTTTAAAAAGCGAGCTGGATGCACTTCTTTTGGCAAGGAGATTTGTTCAAAAATAAAATTAGCTAGGTGAGACGCTGTAGTCGGTCCCACTAAGACGCCCCGCGTACCTAATCCATTGAGGATAAAGCTGTTTTTTTCATCTTGAAGAGGACCGGCATATGGGCGACGATCAGTGGACGCCGGGCGAAGGCCGGATAGGTGATTTGTGATTTCAAAGCCATTGAACTTGTCCGGAGCGATTATAGGTCTAAGGGCTTGAAGTAACTCAGATTTGCCTTCGTCGGTGGGTTCGCTTTTTATGACGTTCCATTTATAGGTGGCGCCAAGTCTAAAGGATGAGTCCCCTCGTGGAAGAAGCCATTTAACACGGTTTACACACATCCCATTTGTGTTTATTGGAGATTTTATTGTGAGAACTTCTCCATGATCGCATGCGATTTTTAGGCCAATTGATGCGAGATCACGAGCTGCTCCAACTCCGCGGCAATCTATTAAATGTGAAAAGTGGGAAGGAATCGGTTCTGAGAAATCCCAACTCCTCTTATAAAATCGATTTCTCAGTTTGAGGTTTGAGCAAAATGAATCTATAAGAAGTGGCAAATCTACCCAACCCGCTTCAGGAACAACTCCATACCCATGTGGAGTAATTACGTCCTTAGGAGATTCATAAGAAATTTCTGACAAGAACTCGGCTACGGGATGTGAGTCAACAAGACGTTTTGCCCAAAGATCTCGATATTGTTTGTTTGGGAAAACTCGCATTATAGGAGCATTATGAAAGAGTTTTCCGTGAAGATCTAGAAAGTTTTCTATGGATTGATATGTTGTACGCATAACATCCATATGCTCACGTGCATTCCAAACCTCTACAAGTCGTTTAAAGGAAACGGGATTAAACATTCCGGCTGCCACCTTTGACGCTCTGTTCGATTCAGGCCCTGATTTAGCTTCAGAATCCCAAACCTCATATTCTACTCCACGCTTCTCTAACTCCCAAGCCATAAGAATTCCCGAAAGGCCTGCACCTACAATTAGAAACTTATCTGATGCGCTTTTAGGCATGGTATTATGAGATATTAGTCGATAACTCCTAACTCGCGAGCGACCTTTTCAAACGCAGCTAAAGCATGGTCTAAATGTGCTCTAGTATGAGCTGCAGAGAGTTGAACTCTAATTCTAGCTGCACCTTTAGGTACTACGGGGAAAAAGAATCCTATTACGTAAATACCTTCTTCAAGTAGTCGATTTGCCATCTGTTGTGAAAGTCTTGCATCGCCTAACATCACCGGAACGATAGCTGACTCACCATCATTAAATGGGAGCCCTGCAGAACGAAGACCCGCCTTGAAATAATTTGTGTTATCCTCTAATCTATCGCGAAGTTCTGTGCTCTCGTCTAACATTTTAAAGACCTCTAGGGATGCTCCTACTATGTTTGGCGCTAGTGAATTTGAAAAAAGGTAAGGGCGAGATCTTTGGCGAAGTAACTCTATTATCTCTTTTCGTCCTGTCGTGAATCCACCCATTGCTCCTCCTAAAGCCTTTCCAAGTGTGCCCGTTATAATATCGACTCTTCCCATTGCGTCGCGAAGCTCAATTGATCCTCTACCCGTCTTGCCTATGAAGCCCGTGGCATGGCACTCATCTACCATAACAAGTGCTTCATATTTATCTGCGAGATCGCAGATTTTAGAAATTTCTGCAACATAACCATCCATAGAGAAGACACCATCAGTTACAATGATTTTATATCTCGCGCCAGCCTCATTTGCTGCCTTTAGTTGAACTTCAAGATCAGCCATATCATTGTTCGCATATCGGAACCTCTTTGCTTTGCAAAGACGCACTCCATCAATGATAGAGGCGTGATTTAACGAGTCCGAAATTATAGCGTCTTCTGCTGTAAGTAAGGGCTCAAAAACGCCGCCGTTTGCATCAAATGCAGCAGCATATAAAATGGTATCCTCTGTCAGATGAAAATTTGCAATCGTCTTTTCTAACTCCTTATGGATATCCTGAGTTCCACAAATAAATCTAACTGAACTCATACCAAACCCATGAGTATCTAGAGTCTTCTGAGCTGCCTTTACCACCCTACTATTATTACTAAGTCCAAGGTAGTTGTTTGCACAAAAATTTATCACCTCAGTGCCATCAGTAAGAGTGATTATTGCATCCTGAGATGTTGCTATTATGCGTTCACTTTTATAAAGTCCCGCATCCTCGATATTTTGGAGCTCACTCTGAAGGTGAGATTTCATTTTCCCGTACATGATGCGAAGGTAAGGGGAATACTTTGCTTGAATCTAACCCATCTGTCACCCACCTAATACAAGCGGATAATTTCTTTCTCCGTGTCCCATACGGTTATCGTATTTAACGGAGTAACCTGGCGGTACGTGGCATGAGATTATTTCTTCTATCGTTAGACCAAATGGGTTATCAATCGTTTGCCCATCAGCAATGGTGTTATCTCTTAAATCTTCGAAAGTTCCAATGATAAGTCCATCCGCTTTTTCAAAAATTCCGGCAAGTTTTAATGCCAGGAACATCCTATCTATGTGATACAGATATTCATCTAGATCTTCCAAAAATAGGTACGAACCAGAAACATCAGGGAAATATGGTGTGCCGAGTAGAGAGTACAAGACGCTAAGATTTCCGCCTGTAATTTTCACATCAGGCGTATGGGATAGATCTCCTCTGAGTGTAGACCATAAAGCGTCCACATCGGAAGATCGAGTCGAATTTAACGTGGTTGCAACGGGAGCGTGAAGGGAGGCGATTCCAAGGTTCGTAGACCAAGCGTGCAGAGTTGTAAGATCTGAAAAACCAATAATCCATTTGGGGTCAGCTACGTAGGCAGCGTAATCCAGGAGAGGGAGTAGTCGTCCGGAGCCATAGCCTCCACGTAAAGCGAAGACAGCTCGAATAGATGGGTCGCGGAAAGCCGAGTTTAACAACTCTGCTCTATGGGCATCTGAGCCGCCGGGATACTCTGATGAACCACCAAATTGATGATCGCAATCGTCGAGTCCAGGCGGAGTTATTGGAGTGAAGCCTGCAGCAAGGACAGCCGAGGCGGCATCTTGGATAACTGCCGGTAAAGCGAAGCGAGACGGGGCAACAAGCATGATTTTATCACCTTGATTAAGATATGTCGGTCTTATTGTGTTCATTTTAGTTGGGGTTAAGTTAATGAGTCTAGAGGCAGTGAGGTATTTTTGGGGTTCAGAGTTTTAAAAAGCATAAATGAATTCCATTCGTAAACCAAAAAGACGGCTGATTACATCTGCACTACCATATGCAAATGGCCCTATTCACGTAGGACATATGGCAGGAGCGTATCTACCGGCGGATATTTACGTAAGGTATTTAAGGAGTGTTGGTGAAGAGGTGGTTTGGGTTTGTGGGAGTGATGAACATGGTGCAGCTATTACTTTAAGGGCAAAGAAGGATGGTTGTACACCAAGAGAGATTGTTGATAGGTATCACAAGGAAATGCAAAGTGCTTTTGAGGGGCTAGACATAAGTTTCGATCACTACAGTAGAACTTCTAGTGAGAAGCACCATAAAGTAGCACAGGAATTCTTTTTGAAACTGTTAGAGAATAACAGCTTTGAAGTAAAGACCGAAGACCAATACTTCGATGAAGAGGCTGATCAATTTTTGGCCGACAGATATATTACTGGGTCTTGCCCTAAATGTAATTTCGAAGCTGCATATGGTGATCAATGTGAGAAATGTGGGTCGACGCTTTCACCTACAGAATTGATTAACCCTAAATCAACTCTGAGTGGAAGTAAACCAATCTTAAAACCTACAACACTTTGGTATCTACCTATGGGTAGACATGAAGACTGGCTCAGGGAATATATTGAGCAGGGTATGTTGGATGGAGAAGCGCATCACGATTCTAAGAAATGGAAAAGTCATGTTGTTGGTCAATGTAAGAGTTGGATTGACGGTGGACTTCAGAGCCGAGCTATGACTCGCGATTTGAAATGGGGTGTTCCTGTACCTGTTGAAGGTGCGGAGGGAAAGGTCCTGTATGTTTGGCTCGACGCGCCGCTAGGCTACATCACTTCTACTATGGAGTGGGCTGAAAAAAATGGACAAGATTGGCGCAATTGGTGGCAGGATTCAGATACTGAGTTAATGCACTTTATAGGAAAGGATAATATCGTTTTTCATTGTATCATTTTTCCTATTCTGCTTAAAGAACACGGAGACTTCATACTACCACATCAAGTTCCCGCAAACGAGTTTATGAACCTAGAGGGAGATAAAATTTCTACCTCTAGAAATTGGGCCGTTTGGGTTTCTGAATTCCTTGAAAACAATCCTGATGGAAGTGATCCTATGCGATATGTTTTAACTTCAATCCTGCCCGAGCAAAGAGATAGTGAATTTACGTGGAACGATTATCGAGATAGAATAAACAACGAACTCGCAGATGTTTTGGGCAATTTTGTGAATCGCGTGCTCGTGCTTACCAGAAAATATTACGACGGTGCCGTTCCTGAAATTTCTAATGGACAGGAACTAACTAAAGTCGATAAAGCCTTAATTAGTGAAATCGAGAGTGCTTCCTCAAAAATTGGTGATCTTATTTCTAGATTCAGATTTCGAGAAGCTCAGCTAGAAGCTATGAATATTGCTCGTAGAGGAAACAAATACCTTACTGAGGAAGAACCTTGGAAGATTCAAAAAACTGATCCTTCTAGAGTTGAAATTATAATGCATCTTGCTTGTCAAGTTGTAGGCAACTTAGGAATACTATTAGAGCCCTTTCTCCCTCGCACAGCAGAAAAAATTTCTATTTCATTTGGCGTTGAGGGCTCACAATGGAATGACTCCTCACCTACCTTGGTAAAGCCAGGAACTATTCTTGGTGATCTACCCATATTGTTCTTAAAAGTCGATGAAGAAACTGTAGAGTCTGAAATCGCAAAACTTGGGAAAAAGGACCTTGACAATAACGATAACCTAGACAAAAAATCTAACATTATGCCACAGAAAGAACCCACTACATTCGATAATTTCACATCTATGGACCTTCGAGTGGCAACCGTAACTGAGTGTGTCCCTATTGAAAAAACGGATAAATTACTTCAGCTAACTGTAGATACTGGACTTGATATTAGGACTGTGGTTTCAGGTATAGCAGAATATTTTGCGCCAGAGGAAGTTATAGGCCGTAAGGTGGTGCTTTTAGCTAACCTTGAGCCACGTAAGATTAGAGGGGTCGAGAGTCAGGGAATGGTTCTGATGGCTTCCACTAATGATGGTGGCCTTAGATTCATCACTCCAGAGGATGGTGTGAACTCAGGTGATGTGATAAGCTAATTAAAACACAATATGTCTGTCCTCTCAACTATTAAATCCAGATTCAGCCCATATTCTTTCAATGGTGAAAATGTGCCGTTTTCAGAAATTGAAACTGCTTTCGAAGCTGCACGTTGGGCTAATTCAGGATATAATATCCAACCCTGGAGATTTGTTTTTGCATCTCGGGATCAAGAGAATTTTAAAAATCTTCTAGGTTTTGCCGTAGAGGCAAATCAAAAATGGATGAAAGATTGTGGCGCTATAGTTGCCATTCTTGCTACGACTACTTCAGATTCATACCATATTAGTGATGACTCTGCCGTTTATTGTACGGGGATAGCTGCAGGCCAAATGCAGATTGAATTAACCGCACTCGGTTTTCAGTCTCACCAGATTGGAGGATTTGACTCTCAAGGCCTAGCTGAGTTTTTAAAACTCCCAGACTCAACAAGACCTATGGCTATGATGGCTATAGGTAAATCTTCTGAAAAACCAAAAAAAGATAGGGAGAGAAAATCATTAGAGGAAATAGTCACTCGCTAAAATACTCTCACCTCGCCAAGGTACTTATGTCTATTTACTTAGAAATCGCAAAAGTTTGACTTACTAAACCTTGTTCTGTATGAACGGTAAGTATGTATGTGCTATTTGAGAGGTTACTTACATCGATAGTATGGGTATTGTTTTCAAGGACAAACTCCATAACCTTCTTCCCAGATAAAGAATAAATTTGGCATATGTTATTCCCAGCAAGACCTACAGTAGATATTGTAATATTAGAGGTTGCAGGAGATGGGAAAATATTTAATTTCTCTGAAAGAGTTAGGTGTTCAACTCCCATCACAACATCGATTCCTAAAGTTGATGAAACTCCTGGGCATCCATCTTCAGAGAATGCGATAACGGAAATTTCTCCGTCAGTTGTCCACTCGACGGTCACAAAAGATGTGCCTTGTCCAGTTAGAATATTGCCCCCAGTTATACTCCACTCATAAGATGACGCTTCATCACTGCATGAGTAAGACCACTCAGTAATTCCTGCATTTAAATCTATAGTTTGGTCTCCCTCTATTACCCCAGCTGAAGGCCCGTACTCACACTCGTCATTTGTCCAAGCACTTGAATCGTAGTTACAAGCGGTCTCATCCATACACTGAGTAGGAGCGTATAGGATAGGTAGAAGGAGTCTAATGTCAGGATCTTGAACCCCCCATGGGAAAATCTGCACATAGATAGTTCCTGATATAGAACCCGAAGTTGTGATTTGAGCCATAAGTATACGAAGATCATCCCCGGCAAATCCCGGGCTGTCAGCACCTAGGCCAGGATAAAGTGTCGCCCATCCATTACCGACAGGAGTATCCGAATACACGTTTTCTCCAGCCTCGAACGCTGCAAAAGCATCATAAGTAGGGTCAGCTAGTGATAGTAACTCGATTGCAGTAGAAGAATCCTCCACCCCTATTGTAAGCCAGCTGTCGTACTCTAAATCAGGGAAGGCAGTAAAGAACGCTGAATTTATCCCGGTTGCAAAAGTTTCACTACCAGAAGGGTGCTGATACCATGCTGGAATAGATGTCGATTCTAAAATGAAAGGATTCTCTTCGCTTCCAGTGCAAGCTGAAAGGAAATCATCTTCATCGAGCAGATGTAAATACATCCTCCACGTTGTCATTCCCGCTAAATCACCCTCAGTATGCACCGCATACTCTTCAAGACCTATCCAATATTCATCTGGCCCTTGAGCATATAAAGAGCTAAGAGATGACAACGATATCGCAAGTAATAATACAAATCCAAATAAATTCTTCATATGTGCTGTTTCTAATTGCGAAAAATACAACTCAAATAGTAATCTATTAGAATCTAAGTCAAAAAGAAATCCCGCCTTTTGAACTGGGAAGAATGACAGTGGTTCCTATGTTTTTATCCATGAAAGTGCTATGAATCCATAACGTGTCTACTCTAGCTTGAACGCTTAGAGTAATAAATAAACATAGAACGGAAAGTGTTAATCGCACACTACAATTCTTTCTCTCAGTATATTACCTGATGTTTGCGCCTCAACTATGTAAACACCGGGGGGCCACTCATCAACTTGAACATCACCTAATCCGTTTTGCTGGTGGACTTTTTCTCCACTCATGCTGAAAACATAAATGTTTTCAGCATTTGGAAGGCCTCTGAAAGAGAATTTTGAAGACGTGGGGTTGGGTGTGAGTTCCATTGAAAAATCATCAGCTATTTCTTCTACTCCGACAGGTGTTGTGAAGTAATAAAATTCATATTCAGCTCTTTTAGGAGAGAGGGTCATTGCATCTGGGGTTTGGGCTCGGATATAAAACTTCCAATCAACAGGAGTGTTTAAATTAAAGTACAGAGACGTTTCATATGTGCCATCTCCCAGGTTATTCATCTCATAATCGATAAAGTGACTGTTGTACTCACTCGTGGTTGCCATCAAGTCAACTTCTGTAGCTCCATTTACAGTTGCTTTGACGGTGATATAAGTTCCTGTAGCATCTGAAGACCAGTTAGAGAGTTCTACATTTGAAATAGTAGGTACATTTACATTGATTTCAGGACATGCATTGGACAATAGAAAATCCTTTCTTACTTCTACAGAAGAAGAAATTCCTGCAAACCCCCAGCCAGTGAAAATGCTGCTAGTTACGTTTTGGCTGAAAAGGTTCATGGGGAATAGTTTGTTGGAATCTGCATCAACTGCATCGTATGCTAACTCTTGGATTGCGTTTGCTTCACTTAGGATTACAGCCTCATCTAGACTTTCCTCAATAATTGTTCTCAAGTGGGCATTGTACTGCTTTCTGTAAAGTGGATTACTTAGAAGAAGATGAGCTAGGGGCTTCTGTTCTGCTTCAAATTCTCCATCATAGGGATTGAAGTGGAAGAGTAGATTTGGATTAAAATAATCGAATCCTAGAAGCGCACCGCCAAATGAATTGTCTAAATCCCAAGGAATCATCTGCCAAAGACCGTTTTCACTGAGGTACATGTAAAAGTTGTGGACGAAATACCCGTTGTAAGTATCTAGATTTAGAATTACTTGGTTTACAGCAAAAGCCCAGAGAACCCTGTCGACATTAAGTTTAGATTCAATATCGCCTGGTTCTAAATTGATGGTATAGACGAGTTCCATCAGTTCGCCCCAACCATGATCAGATTTAAGGTCATAGCTGTTGTAGTAATTTGTGGAATCAGTGCCTAGCCAGTGCATAGTTGGTTCGCCTGCGTTGGGGTTTTTATCCCCACAGAAAACCCCTGAGCCATCGCATTTAAATAGAACGCCGTCGTTCTCGCCAAAATGTTTTTTCAGGAACTGTTTGTTTATGGACTCAGTATTTGCATACACTCCCGTGTAGTTGCCTTGAGTGTGCAATGCAACTAAGCTGACTTCTGGAGAGGGTAGGTAGCGTTGATATATTTGAGCCCCAAGGTATTCCTTCGCAAATGTTGGATCTAGCCATGCATTAGCCAATTTTACTTTGTGCAAACCAAGTAGCTCACCGTCTTCATCCCAGTAGTTGAAATCCATATTATAAGGGACCTTTACATTTCCTTCATCATTTGGAAGGCAAAACGTAGAGTTGCCCTTGTATCTAGTGCCCACGCTGTCAATTGACATTTCGTCGATAGTGACAGTAGCTGGAATTCTCAGGTCTGGATTTTCGAAAAAAGCATTTACCAGTGTTGAGTGGTAGTTGTCGTCCTCAAAATCCACAAACATGCTTCTAATCATATCAGCATCGAACAAACCGCCAGGCTCGTCGTACAAATCTTGGGGATTGTATATACTTAATTGCTGAGCAAAAGTTGTGATGCTTAGGAGGGAAAATGCTAATGCTGAAAGAAGTCTGTGGGCCATGGGGCTGTGCTAATTAATAACAACCAATCTTGAAGATACAACGCCTGGAAAGGCAGGATTCCCTATAAAGAATTATTTAGGTATTAATATCCATTCTCTCCCCAGCCAAATCCGATATTAACTCCAAATCTCACTCCAGTTCCACTACCACCAAGCGTAAAGAGTGATTCGTCCTCTTCAAATGAACCTTCAAAAAACTCATCTTCTACATTTTTAAACTGCGGCCCCATAAACACATCAATCATTACCCCATCTCCATAATATTGATACCCTATTACTGCCGCAGCTCCAATTGCAGTTCTAGAATACCAATCAGCACCATCCACAGCCCTTGTTACAGACCTATAGCGACCTAATGCAGCTATATATAAACCTTCACAAGCATTTCCTCCTGGGTAAAATCTCATCTCAGGAATTATAATAAAACCCGACTTAGAAGAGGTATATATTTCATTCGTTGTTGTATCCGTTACAGAAAACCCTCCAACTATCATACCTGCAGACATTTGAACTGAGAAGTTATCAGAAAGTGCGCGCTCATATCCTAATTGATATTGTCCTGCCATTAATCCGAATGGATTAGTTTTTACAACTTGTGTAGGACCGTTAGACTGCGCCATTAAAGCCCCTGCGCAAAAGAATAGGGCAACTAGTAATGTGTTTTTCATTATATATATTTTATTTAAAATCCTATTTTAATTGAGAAAGATAAGGTTCTTCCATAAGACCAATATCCTTCAAGTTTTCCATTTTCCACAGTACCCTGCT
>Ga0206678_10001284_pt1 | contig 16216 bp, 17 predicted proteins | sample M180m12015metaG_FD_155453 | JGI IMG/M metagenome (GOLD analysis project Ga0206678, IMG submission 155453) | Ammonia-oxidizing marine archaeal communities from Monterey Bay, California, United States - M1 80m 12015 | ecosystem: Environmental > Aquatic > Marine > Intertidal zone | place: USA... | reverse complement strand
AATTTTATGTTTATAAACAAATTTTTGATTTTGACTTTAGTAAATTAGATTATTTTTTAATATCTTTGTTTGTATTGCTAGGGTTTATTGGACTTCTTGTTTTAACCACTGCTTCAGTGCATTTCTCAGATTCTTTATATGGGAACCCCACACATATTTTGAACAAACAATTATTTCATCTTTTCCTGGGCCTAATTTTCTTGATAACTATTTTTCTAATACCCTTAAACTTTTGGAGCCAATTCGATAGATGGTTGTTAGCTTTGGGGATTTTATTGTTGATTCTTGTTTTTATCCCTGGAATAGGAGTAGAAGTTAATGGATCCAATAGATGGATAAGAGTATTTGGGTTCAGCCTTCAACCATCAGAAATTATGAAATTCTTAAGCATTTTATATATTTCAACATATTGCGTTAGAAGAATTGAGCTTGTTCAGAATGATTTATTTAGCTTTATTAGACCAGCTGTTTTACTGGTCAGCATTATCTCATTAATTCTTATACAGCCTGATTTAGGTGCTTCTGCAGTTATTTTTGCTTCTGCTTTAGGGGTGTTGTTTGTAGCAGGTGTTCCAATTAAACAATTTATAGCGGTTTTCTTAATAGGGTTATTTGGAATAGCTCTCTTAATAACATACGTTCCGTGGAGATGGGAGAGGATCATTTCTTTTGTAGATCCTTGGAGCGATCCTTTTGATAAAGGATATCAACTTACCTTATCTCTTATGTCGATAGGGAGAGGGGATTGGTTTGGTGTTGGTTTAGGTGAGAGTTTAATGAAAATGGGTTATTTGCCTGATGCTCACACAGATTTTATTTTTTCAATTCTAATTGAAGAGTTAGGCCTCCTAACTGGAATCTTAATTATGGGGATGTTATTTGGCATTTGTTTTAGGATATTTTTAATTGGAAGGCAGTCTCTTCAAAGAAGAAACCATTTTGGTTTTTTCTTTTGCTTTGGAGCAGCAATTTTAATTGGATTGCATGTATTTATAAATGTAGGTGTTGCGACGGGTCTTTTGCCAACTAAAGGACTTACTTTGCCTTTATTTAGTGCCGGTGGGACAAATATATTAATAATGTGTTCAATGATCGGACTTATACTTAGAATTGATTATGAAAATAAAATATCTATGCCTATAGCAAGCGTAAAGAGGAGAGTTTCTTTTTAATGAAAGTTCTAATTTTAGCCGGTGGAACAGGAGGCCACGTCTATCCAGCTTTATCTGTAGCCAAAGAGTTTAAAAGAAATGAATTTTCTATATCCTGGATAGGAAAAAAGGACTCACTAGAAAGTACTTTCTCTAAATCAGAAAGTTTTCATTTTATAAGTCTTGATACGAAAGGCTTTAAAGGCAAGAATCTTCTCGGAAAGATTGTTTCTCTGATTTATCTTGAAATTAATGTTGTAAAAAGCATTTTCATAATTAAAAAGATAAAGCCCGATATAGTATTTTCAACTGGTGGTTACGTCACCTTAGCACCAGCTCTAGCGTCTTTAATATTGTCTATCCCACTCTTCATACATGAACAAAATAGTGTACCTGGATTAGTAAACAGGATTCTAAATAGATTTTCAAAGTTAAGTTTTGAGGCCTTCCCTGGTTCTTTTAATAAATCTTCAAAGATTCTCACGGTAGGTAATCCAGTTAGGTCTGAGATTATTAAGAACCCTGAATCTGAAACTACTATGAAAGAACATTTCAATATTCTTATCTTAGGAGGCAGTCAAGGCTCTAAACAATTAAATGAAATAGTCTTAAAGGCATTCCAAGACAAGATTATCCCTTCACACTGGAGCATAGTTCACCAAATTGGAGATCTAGATAAAAGTTCATTAGTTGATGTTTATTCTAAGCAATCTTTTAGTTACGAAGTAGTTTCTTATATAGAAGATATAGGGAGAGCCTATCATAAGTCTGATCTAGTTATAGGAAGATCAGGAGCTATGACAGTAAGTGAAATATGTTGCTCCTCCAAACCTTCAATTTTATTCCCTTTACCTTGGGCAACTGATAATCACCAATATTTTAATGCAAAATTTCTTGAAGATAAGAAAGCTTCAATTCTATTAGAGTCATCTTTAGATAGCGCAGATAGACTATTCACGCTTCTAAATGATTTAGAAAAGGATCATAATGCGAGACATTCGATGAGCTTAAATGCTTTCGATGCTTTTCCAGTTTCTTCTGGTAATAGAATTGTAGAGATAATTAATGAATCCTTCTAAATTTTCTTTAAATAATATCCATTTTGTTGGGATTGGCGGAAGTGGCATGAGTGGAATTGCAGAAGTTTTATTTAATTTAGGTTATACGGTTACTGGATCAGATACAAAGGAGTCTGACATAACTAATCGTTTGACTGGGATGGGTATAGAAATTGCGTATGACCATTCTGTATCTAATTTAAAAAAGGTAGAAATGGTAGTTGTGTCCAGTGCAATATCTGAAGGTAATCCTGAAATTAAGGAAGCAAAAAAGAGATCTATTCCTATTCTTGCAAGAGCTGAGATGCTCTCTAGTTTAATGAACACCAAAAGAGGGGTAGCTATTGCTGGAACGCACGGAAAGACATCAACAACAAGCATTGTCGCTTCCATAATGACTGAAGCAGGTCTCGACCCTACTTTCATTAATGGAGGCATAATTAATAGTTTTAATTCCAATGCTCAGTTAGGCAAAGGAAAATATTTAATTGCTGAAGCAGACGAAAGTGATCAGTCATTCCTCTTGTTACAGCCTAGCATGTCAATCATTACTAATATAGAACCAGATCATTTAGTGAATTATGAGAATAGCTTTGAGAACCTCAAAATAGCTTTTTTAGATTTCGTAAAAAAACTTCCCTTCAACGGAATGGCTATAGTTTGTGGAGATGATCCAATAATCAGAGAATTAATACCTGAATTTTCAAGACCTTATATAACTTATGGGTTTGCTGAAGGTAATGATTACGTACTTTCTGATTATTCCTCAAGAGACTTTCAATCATCATTTAACTTAAGATCTGAATCGGAAAGCTTAGACCTTAGTTTTAACATGCTGGGAAGGCATAATGCTTTAAATGCTGCTGCTGCTGCAGTTCTTTGTATTCAAGAAGGAATTTCTACCAAAGTAATTAATAATTCTCTAAAAAACTTCATGGGCATAAATAGAAGAATGCAAGTTCTTGGAGAACTTTCTATAAATGGATCAAGTTGTATCTTAGTTGACGACTATGGACATCATCCTTCCGAAATTGAATCTACTATTGATTCCATTAGAGAATCTTTCCCTAATAAAGAATTAAATATGGTCTTTCAGCCTCACAGGTACACTCGAACAAATGATTTATTTTATGAGTTCGTAGATGTGTTAACCAAAGTAGATAACCTGATCTTGTTAGATATTTATTCAGCTGGAGAAAGTCCTATAAAAGGGATTGGTAGTGAAGAAATAATGAAAAAAATCTTAGATCAAGGTTTTAATAAGGTTAAGTTATTAAATTCCGGAAATGAAATTATCAGATCTCTTGAAGATCAAGTGGATAATGATTCAGTTCTTATTATGCAGGGAGCAGGGAATATCTCAGATATAAGTTCAGAAATAAAGAAAAAGTATTTAGACTGATGGAAGATTATTCTTTACTCAAAGATAAGAAGGTTGCTGTCTTAGCTGGTGGCTGGTCTGCTGAAAGAGAAATATCATTAAAGTCTGGTTTGGCTGTATCAGGAGCACTAGAAGAGTTGCAGATTAATTACAATTTCATTGACCTTCAATCCAAAACAGATGCTGAAAATATATCCTCTGAGATTGAATTAATATTTATAGCTTTGCATGGCAGGGGTGGAGAAGATGGCTATATTCAAAGAATGTTAGAAGACAAAGGCATTATGTACACAGGAAGTAACCCTGAATCTTGTAAGATTGCTATGGATAAATCGGAAACAAAAAAGATTTGGAGAGATTTACTATTACCTACCCCTGATTTCGTAGAGATTAAGAAAGCAGGAACTCCTTCAATGAAGTTAACCCCGTATTTATCTAAAGAAGAGGACATTACCGCCTTAGATAAAACTTTTGTAGTTAAACCTTCTAGAGAAGGCTCAAGTTTTGGAATTTCTATAGTAAAGCCAGGAGAGGGAAGTTTAGAAGAAGCCATGAAAGAAGCTTTGAAATTCGATGATACTCTTTTGGTTGAAGCCTTTGTTCCAGGAAGAGAGCTTACGGTTTCTATATTGGGAGAAAAAGTTCTACACCCAATTCATATTAAACCCAGTGGATCTTTTTACGATTTTAAGTCTAAATATGAAAGTAATAAAACAGAATATTTAAAAGCAGATCTAAATAATACTGAACTTAAAGAAATACAAGACATAGCGTGGCATGCCTTTTCCTCTATAGGCTGTGAAGATTGGGGTAGGGTGGATTTTATGCAAGACGAACAGGGTAATTTTCAAATCATAGAGGTAAATACAGTCCCTGGACTTACAGAAACAAGTCTTTACCCGAAAGCTGCATCTTTTGAAGGTATTTCCTTTGCGGATTTAGTATGCAAAATACTCCTTTTAGCTTGCAAAGGCTCTTAGTTAACCATAAAATGCTGCCCCTAACCTCATTCCACACCCTTGTTGGTGGGAATTATTAACCAAGAGGAACTTATGAGACATTATGAAATTGTTTTCTTAGTCCACCCTGATCAATCCGATCAGACTTCTTCAATTCTTTCTAAATTAGATAAGCTTGTAAAAGATTCAGGTGGAAAAGTCCATAGATCAGAAAATATTGGAAATAGAAAATTAGCCTATCCAATACAAGACCAATTCAAGGCGAGTTACGGGCTAGTCAATATCGAGTGCAATCAAGAAGCAGTTGAAGAAATTAAGAATTCTTTCAAGTTTAACGATTCAATTATTAGAAACCTAGTTGTAACTGCAAAGAAGGCGCATACTGAAGACTCAGCACTTTTAATTCAAAGTAAAGAAGATAGTACAAAAGATTCTTACCAGGAAGCAAGAGAGCAAATTGAAAAGTCAGAAAATGCTGATGTTCAAAAAGCCAAGAAAGTAGAAATTTCTAATCAAGCTAAAGAAGAACCTAAAGAAGAACCTAAAGAAGAACCTAAAGAAGAACCTAAAGAAGAACCTAAAGAAGAACCTAAAGAAGAATAGTTATGGCTAAGAAGCAAAAAAAGAATTTTAAAAAAAGAAAGAGTGATTTTGATAATAGACCTAAGTTTTGTAAATTTACATCTTTAGGAATTGAAGAGGTTGATTTTAAAGATCTCAAACTCTTAAGAGAGTATATAACTGAAACTGGAAAGATTATCCCAGCTAGAATGACAGGGACTTCTGCTAAATACCAAAGACAACTCAATAAAGCTGTAAAAAGAGCTAGGCACTTGTCTCTTATTCCTTATACAGACTCACATTATAATTAAGACATGGAATTAATACTGTTAGAAAAAGTTGCTCAGTTGGGCGACCCAGGAGATTTAGTTAAAGTAAAGTCTGGTTACGGGAGGAATTTTTTAATTCCAACAGGAAAAGCTATAAGGGCAGATGAAGAAAATAAAGCTGAATATGAGAAGCGTAAGGAAGATCTTTTGAAAGCTGAGACAGTGAGAAAAGAAACTGCTATAGAAGAAGCTAAGAAACTTGAATCCCTTGTTCTAAATATTGAAGTACCTGTATCTGAAGAAGGTACTTTATATGGATCTATTGGAACTAGAGAAATAACTGATTCCATAGTTGAAAAGGGAATAGATTTAGAGAAAAGTTCTATCAGATTACCTGAAGGTACTTTAAAAGAAGTTGGTGAATATTACATAGATATTGAGCTTCATCCTGAAGTTGTTCAGGGCATTAAAGTAGTCATAGCTGCTAAAGAAGAAATTTAATTTAAAACACCTTGTTTTAATTTCTTTTGAGTGGGAAAATTAATCCCTTTCCAAAAAATTGGCATGGCGTTAGAAACTACTATAAAAAAAGAATTACCCTTTTCTACGGAAGCTGAAAAAGCTGTCTTAGGAGGCATCATGTTAAGAAACGAGACTTGGGATCTTGTTTCTGATCTAGTAAAAGAAGATGATTTCCATAAAGAAGAACATCGGCTAATTTATAGAACTATCAATCTACTACTAGATGCTGGAAAACCTGTCGATGTAATTACCGTTCAAGAAGCAATAGAAGGAAATGGAGATTTACCAAAACTTATTAATTCCGGAGGAAAAGATTATTTAACTCTTCTGGCAAAAGAGACTCCCAGCGTAGCTAATATACAAAGTTATGCGGATATTATTAAACAAAGATCAAATTTAAGAAGATTAATCGTTGCTGCTGACAATATATCTAAAGTCGCAAAAGAGTCTGATGCTTCTGGAAGTGATAGGATTATTGACGAGGCTGAAGAAAAAATATTAAGTTTAAGAGATGACTTAAACAGGTCAGTAGGTCCCAGGATAGTTAAAGAGTTATTAGGTCCTGTTTATGCTGATATCCAAGAAGCTGCGGAGAGTGGAAGTTCTTTGGTCGGAGTCAGTACAGGTTTTACTGGGCTTGATAACTTAACTTTAGGGTTTCAGAAATCTGATTTAATTGTTATAGCAGGAAGACCTTCTATGGGAAAAACAGCTTTTTCATTCAATATTGCTGAGAATGTAGCGAGACAAACAGATCAAAGTGTACTGCTTTTTAGTATGGAAATGTCTTCTGAACAAGTAGTTAGAAGGTTTATATCAAGCATTTCTAATATTGATCTGCAGAGGTTAATGAGAGGGCAGTTAGAAGAAGATGATTGGGAAGGAATAGATAAGGCTTTATCAGTTTTAAGCTCAAAACGTATATTGCTGGATGATACACCAGCACTAACGCCTTCAGAAATCAAAGCTAGAGCAAGAAGAATTAAACGTGAAAATGAAGATTTAGCATTAATTGTTATTGACTATCTTCAGTTGATGCAAGTTCCGGGAAAGGGTGAAAATAGAGTTGCCGAGATAAGCGAAATTAGTAGATCACTAAAAGCTTTAGCTAAAGAATTAAATGTTCCAGTTGTGGCTTTATCTCAATTAAGCAGAGCTGTTGATTCAAGGCCCAATAAAAGACCTATTTTATCTGATTTAAGAGATTCAGGAGCTATAGAACAAGATGCTGATGTAGTTGCTTTTTTATATCGACACAGTGTTTATGATAAATCAGATCTAGAAAGTAGAGGAAAGGCTGAGGTAAACGTAGCAAAACAAAGAAATGGACCTACAGGTGCTATAGAAGTTGCATTTATTGAGCATATAGCTACTTTCCAAAACCTTTCTAAAGCTGAAACATTCCAGCCTCCCAATTTTTATGACGAAGAAGAGGATTCATAATTATGAAAGTTAAGTACACGGATGATACGCCCAGAAAAATTACAGATTTTAATGATGAGGAATTGGACCTTAATCCAGAACAAGTTGAGGATATAGCTGAGATCTTCAAAACTCCTTTAACTGGAACCTATAACTGGGACTATACAACTCAAGATAATAGGATTGCTAAATTGTATGAACTAGGAAAGAAACTTAATTGGAATACTTCTATAGATATAGATTGGGACAGGCCTTTAATAGTCTCTGAAGAAATCCCCCCTATGTTTTGGGATGAATATCCACCTTATAAAAAATTAGATGATGAAGGAAAGAGAGAATTTTTAAGACACAGAGGAGCTAGTCAATTTAGTCAGTTTTTACATGGTGAACAAGGGGCTTTGTTGGTTGCTTCGCAGTTGGTTTCATGTGCACCTACTTATCAAGCAAAACTTTATGCTGCCTCACAAGCCTTTGATGAAGCTAGACACGTTGAAGCTTTTAATAGATATATCCAAGAAAGATCAAAATTGATGTATCCGGTAGGATCTGGTTTAAAAAGTCTCCTAGATAAGATATTAACTGATGAAAGGTGGGATCTTAAATTAATAGGAATGCAGATCATCATAGAAGGCTTAGCTTTAGCGGCGTTTAATACTGCTAAAGCAGTTACACCAGATCCAGTTTTAAGAGACTTATTACATTTTATAATCAGAGATGAAGCTAGACACGTTACTTTTGGTGTTAATTATCTAGAAGAGTTCATAGAAAATTTATCGGAAGAAGACAAAGAAGATAGAGCTATGTTTGCTTACGAAGCATGTCTAATTAGCAAAGAGAGATTATTTCCGACGGACGTATTTAGAAAATTTGGTTGGAATGAGGATGAGGCAAGAGAATTCTCCAATAATGCAGGCTTTGCTCTAGAATTTCAGCGGTTACTCTTTTCTAGAGTTATGCCAAATTTATCACGAATTGGATTATTGACCGATAAAGTTAGGCCATTGTATGATCAGCTTGGGGTTTTAGAATTTGAATCCCACTCTAATGATGGAGATATTTCTTGGGCTGAGTTAGAGAAACCTCTAGATTTATCTGCCTAATCAATTAATTTTATTGTTCAAGTTACAGGTTTTTGTTAATCTGTCCTCCCATCTTATAGAAGGTTTTATTTAAAGCTTCTAAAGGCTATTTAGATGGGAAAAGTTCAAACTCGTTTTATTTTCGTTACTGGAGGCGTCGTTTCTTCTCTTGGAAAAGGAATTGCTTCTGCATCTATTGGAGCATTACTTGAAAGTAGAGGGTTAACGGTAACAATTCTTAAGCTTGATCCTTACATTAATTTAGACCCAGGAACTATGAGCCCATTTCAACATGGGGAGGTTTTTGTCACTGAAGATGGATCAGAGACAGATTTAGATTTAGGTCATTATGAAAGATTCTTAAAGACTAAGATGACCAAGGATAATAATTTTACTACTGGCCAAGTTTATGAAGAGGTATTAAGAAAAGAACGAAAGGGAGATTATCTTGGAGGGACGGTACAAGTTATTCCTCATATAACTGATGAGATAAAAAATAAAATCATAAAAGGCGCAGGAAATTCTGACGTAGCTATTGTAGAAATTGGGGGAACTGTAGGAGATATAGAGTCTCAACCTTTCTTAGAAGCAATTAGGCAGATGAAATTGGAACTAGGATCCAACCAGACTTTATTTATACATTTAACTTTGGTTCCCTTTCTAAAGTCAGCTGGCGAAACAAAGACTAAACCTACACAAAGATCTGTAAAAGAGATGTTATCTCACGGATTGCAGCCAGATATATTGATTTGCAGATCCGATGGAGTTCTAGCAGATGAAGAGAGAGGAAAAATAGCTTTATTTACTAACGTAGAAGAGAGTTCTGTTATATCAATGCCGGATGTTAATTCTATTTACAAAATACCAGTTGAATTAAATAACCAAAAGGTAGATGAAATAGTAGTTAATAAACTTAACTTGACGTGTCGTAAGGCCTCTTTAGTTGATTGGAAACGAGTTATTGAAGAAGATTTAAATCCAAAAGATTCAGTCACCGTATCCATGGTAGGAAAATACACCGAATTAGCAGACGCTTATAAATCTTTAAATGAAGCTCTAAGGCATGGGGGATTAAAGAATAGTTTAAAGGTCGACATAAGGTATGTAGATTCTGAATTGATAAACGCAAGAAACGCTAAATCTTTATTAAAAGGGTCACATGCCGTTCTTGTTCCTGGAGGTTTCGGAGAAAGGGGAATAGAAGGGATGATAGCAGCAGTTAAGTTTGCGAGGATTAATAAGATACCGTACTTAGGAATATGTTTAGGTTTGCAAATAGCAGTTATTGAGTACGCAAGAAACGTAGTTGGTTTAAGAGGAGCTAATAGCACGGAATTTGATAAAGAAACTAAACACCCAGTTATTGGTCTAATAAGTGAATGGATGGATTCTGAAGGAACAGTTGAAAAAAGAGATGAAAATTCAGATTTAGGAGGAACGATGAGGCTTGGAGCTCAAGAATGTTTATTGGATAAAGATTCCTTGTCTCGATCCCTTTACAAAAAAACAAAGATTTTAGAAAGACACAGACATAGATATGAAGTGAACAATAACTACCTTGATATGTTAATCTCATCAGGAATGAAAGTAGCAGGAAGATCTAAAGACAGATCTTTAGTAGAGGTAGTTGAGTTGAATAAACATCCTTGGTTTGTGGGATGTCAATTTCATCCAGAATTTACATCTAATCCTAGAAAGGGCCATCCTCTTTTTTCAGGTTTTATAAAAGCTGCTAAGAAATACAAAAGGTTAAAAAAATAATTTATGACTGAAGTAAATGTAAATAATTTAAGAATAAGTAATTCGAGACCTTTTACTTTAATTGCTGGGTTAAATGTACTGGAGTCAGATAAAGTAATTGAACAAGTTATAACTCATTGCATTGAGGTGACAAAGAAATTAAAGATTCCTTATATTTTTAAAGCTTCATATGACAAAGCCAATCGTTCTTCTGTTGATTCTTATAGGGGTCCTGGTATCGATGAAGGTCTTAGTATTCTCTCCAATTTAAAAAAAGAATTTAAGGTGCCAATAATTTCAGATGTGCATACAGTTGAAGAGGTTTCCAAGGCTTCAGAAGTACTCGATATAATCCAAATACCTGCATTTTTAAGCAGGCAGACGGACTTAATTAAAGAAGCTGCCTCTACCAAAATCCCTATCAATATAAAAAAAGGGCAGTTCATGGCCCCTGAAGACACTAAGAATATAATCAATAAATGTGAACATTTTGGGAATAAACAACTCATGATTTGTGAAAGAGGAAGTTCTTTTGGATATAACAATTTAGTAGTCGATATGCTGGGATTGGTTCAGTTAAAGGAATCTAATTACCCTGTTATTTTTGACGTTACTCATTCTTTACAAAGACCAGGAGGTTTGGGGGATAAAACTGATGGTAGAGGATCAAAGGTGTTAGACCTAGCTAGGTCTGGAATGGCTCTTGGTTTGGCAGGTCTTTTTTTAGAAACTCACCCTGATCCTGAAAAAGCTTTATGCGATGGTCCTTGTGCTCTAAAAACAGATTCACTTGAAGACTTCTTAGTGCAGATAAAAGCTATAGATGATTTAGTAAAATCGTTTAATTAAATTATCAGTTAATTAAAAAATGAAGATTAAAGATATTAAAGCTTACGAATTATTAGATTCAAGAGGTAACCCCACTGTAGGTGTTGAGGTTATTTTATCTGATGAAAGCGTAGGACTGGCCTTAGTTCCTTCAGGAGCGTCTACCGGAAAGTACGAAGCAATTGAAAAAAGAGATAGCAAGAAAGATAGATATCTTGGAAAGGGGGTTCTAGTCGCTGTAAGTAACATTCACAATGATATTTTACCTTTATTGAGGGATAAGGATGCGTCCGATCTATTCGGTAATGATTTATTAATGATCGAAGCAGATGGTAGTGATTCAAAAGGAAACTTTGGAGCTAATGCAATATTAGCCGTCTCTTTGGCTTGTGCAAAAGCGGCTGCTAGTTCCATGAAAATTAACTTACATGAATATATAAATAATAAGGCTTCTGAATTTTACGACAGGAAAATTGAACAGAATTTACCTATTCCTATGTTAAATATTTTAAATGGCGGTGCACACGCGGATAACCCGATAGATTTTCAAGAATTTATGATTCGCCCTTATAGATTTAATTCTTTTTCTGATTCTTTAAGGTGCGGAGTTGAAATATTTCACACTTTAAAACGAACTTTAGAAGATAAGAATTTGAACACATCTGTAGGAGATGAAGGCGGCTTCGCCCCAAATCTAGAGACGCCAGAATCAGCACTTGACTTAATTATGGAATCAATTGAAAAAGCAGGATACAAACCAGGAGAAGAAGTTAATTTATGTTTAGATGTAGCTGCAACTGAGTTTTGTTCCGACTCTATTTACAAAATAAATGGTAAAGGAGAACTTAATTCAAATGAAATGATTGATTATCTTAAAACTTTAAAGAATTCATATCCTATTTATTCTATAGAAGACGGTTTAGATGAAGATGATTGGCAGGGTTGGAAGATCCTTACAGAAGAACTGGGCTCACAAACCCAATTAGTCGGAGATGATTTATTCGTCACTAATACTGCTAGAATTAAAAGAGGAATAGAGGAGAGTTCTGCTAACTCTGTACTAATTAAGGTTAATCAGATTGGCTCTTTATCAGAAACCTTCCAAGCTATTAAACTGTCTGAAGAAAATAATTTTAATAACATTATTTCTCATAGGTCCGGAGAAACTGAAGATACATTTATATCTGATTTGTCTGTTGGAATGGGAGTTGGACAAATAAAAACTGGAGCTCCTTCAAGGTCCGACAGGGTGGCTAAGTACAACAGACTTCTCATGATAGAGAAGAATTCAAATATATGCTTTGGGTAGTCAATTATTTTAAAAAGACATTCGGCGGTAATATTAAATTTTACCTATTGGTTTCAATATTAACTCTAGTAATTCTTATGACGCAATTTAATTACTGGTTTGGAGATTATAATAGATCTGATTTAAATTCTATGAAGGAAGAAATATCTCAGATTTCTATAGAAAATGAAGAATTATTGCTTGAAAATAAATTGTTGGAAGAAGAAAGAGACAAATTAAGCTCAGGCAGGGAAGCATTAGAAGGTGTAGCCCGATCTGAACTCGGTCTTATTAAACCTGGCGAAACTTTTTATGTTTTTAAAGACACACAAGAGGAATCACCTCAAAGTAATTAGATAGATTTGATAAGTCCATTTGTTGCTTAATTCCGATAAACCTAAACAGTACTGTTCTATTGGGGATCAAATGATAATTGAATTCTCTTTAGGCTTACTTGTTGAAATAGATGAATGCCAGGCGGTTTGTATCCCAGTTTCCAAGAACGATCTATACCATAAAGAAATACAAGACCATCCTAAATTCCATTTCATTGAGGGGGGTACATCAAGAGCAGAATCAGTAAAGAAAGGATTTGATTTCTTAGATTCAGAAAATCTCAGCTACGATAATATTTTAATTCATGATCCAGTAAGACCATGCGTAATAAAAACCGAATTAAAAAGAATGCTTGAAGAATTTTCTGATAGTGAATTTCAAGCCCTAATATTAGCAGTTCCAATAAGTGATACATTAAAACTCTCTAAGGAAAATACTATTAAATCAACAATTAGCAGGGAGGATGTTTGGAGGGCATTAACTCCTCAACTATTTTCTAAAGAAGCCCTCAAAAATGCTTATAATTTAAATACAGAAGACTTAAGCAAATTAACTGATGAAGCTAGTTTATTTGATAATTTGGATGAGGAGGTAATGATCATGAAAGGCTCGTCAGAAAACATAAAGATCACTTTTCAAGAAGATTTGAAATTAGCTGAAAATATTTTAATTAAACAAAAGAGGATTTAATCATGAGAATAGGTCATGGCTACGATGCCCACAAATTAATTAAAGGAAGCCAGGTCATTCTTGGAGGTATAAAAATAGATTCTGAATTTTCTATAGAGGCCCATTCGGATGGAGACATAATTATTCATTCTCTTATAGATTCACTTCTTGGAGCGGCAGCCTATGGAGACTTGGGAACTTTTTTTCCTTCAGAAGATGATCAATATAAGGGTATCTCAAGTAGAGAATTATTAAAGGAAGTTGTTCGTAAGCTTAAAGAAGATCAATATCTAATATCAAATGTAGACATTACTTACATTGGACAATTGCCTAAATTAAATCCGTACATTTTACAAATTAGGAAAAATTTATCGGAAGATTTAGAAATTGAGATAGATTGTGTAAGTTGCAAAGCAACCACTACAGATTTTTTAGGTTTCGAGGGCTCAAAAGAAGGCGTTTCTTGTCATGCAGTCTCTTTGATTAAAAAATAGTTTCTAATATGTTAAAGATTTTAATTTCGAATGATGACGGATATGACTCTCCAGGGTTAGAAGTTTTATTTGAACATTTAAAGGGGGTGGCAGAATTATTTGTTGTTGCTCCGGAAATAAATAACAGCGGGGCAGGGTGTTCAATTACAACAAATAGGCCTCTAAAAGCTACTCGTCATGATAATGGATTTATATCTGTAAACGGAAGACCTGCTGATTGCGTTCATTTAGGAATTCATGAACTGTCGCCTTGGAAACCAGACTTAGTCCTAAGTGGTATTAATCTTGGAGCTAATATGGGAGAAGATTTACTTTATTCTGGTACTGTTGGAGCTGCACTTGAAGGAAGGGGTTTAAAATATCCTTCTATTTCCGTTTCAGCTGCTGCCTTTAATCAACCAGGTTCGGAAAAATTTTTAGAACCCAATAATCAAACTGCCGCTTTGGTTATCAAAGAAATAATCGAAAATTATGAATCTATAGAATTAGATTCATCTGTCGTTCTTAATGTGAATGTTCCAAATGTAGAATATTCAAAATCATTAAATAAAAGAGTAACTAGAATAGGTAGTTGGGGCAAAAGAAATCCTCCTCATAAAGAAACGAAAGGTAATGGTACTGAGCAGTTTTGGACAACGCATAGAGATAAATTCCCTTCGAATGATAAAAATACGGATATATCATGTCTTACGGATGAAGATGTATCTATTTCACCTATCATTCCTAATTTCTCTAATGAAGTTTACATTAAAGAAACAACACAATGGATTGAGCAATGGGACTAGATCAAGAAACAGTTCAAGGACAGGGTATGACTTCTCTGAGAACACGTCAGAGATTAATTGAACGCTTAACTGAGAAAGGTATATCGGATATTAGAGTCTTAGAAGCCATGAGAGATACTCCTAGACATTTATTTTTAGATGAAGCCTTATCTACGAGAGCCTATGAAGACCTTGCCTTACCGATTGGTTACCAACAAACCATTTCTCAACCTTATATTGTTGCCAAAATGACGGAAGCGTTAGTCCAACATGACAAGATGTCTCAGAAACCGTTGAAGAATGTATTGGAGATAGGTACAGGTTGTGGATATCAATCTTACATCTTGTCACTTTTTTCTAAAAAAGTTGTTTCTTTAGAAAGGATCAAACCTCTTCAAGAAAAAGCAAAGAAACTACTTAAGGGACTAAAGGTAACAAACGTAACTTTTAATCTTGACGATGGAAGCGAAATAAAAGATTCAAAATTTGACGCAATATTATCTGCTGCGGCTCCACTTGAAGTGCCTTTAGATTTAAAAGAAAAGCTTTCTGTGGGAGGAAGAATGATTATTCCTGTAGGCGATAAAACTAAGCAAGTCCTGACACTAGTCACTCGAACTTCAAAGAAAGAATTTGTAGAAGACAAACTAGAAGATGTTCTTTTTGTGCCTTTATTGAAAGGGGTAGTCTCATAGTCCCTTCAAAGAATAAATTAATAGTTTTTGTTAAGGGCCTTGCTATGGGAGCTGCAGAGATAATACCTGGAATATCAGGAGGAACTATAGCTCTTATTCTAGGGATTTATAAGAGATTGATTATTGCAATAAGCTCTATAGACCAGAATCTTTTAAAAAAGTTACTTAAGTTTGAATACAGGAATGTATGGAATATTATTGATGGTAATTTTCTACTTTTTCTAGGTTTAGGAATGATCACTTCAGTCTATGCCCTTTCAAATCTAATACTTTTTTTAATGGCATCTTTTCCTATATTTTTTAAATCGTTTCTTTCGTCTTTACTATTCAGTTCATTGTTTATTAAGCCCTTAAAACAAGAGTTTAGAAAAGAGTTAATAATAGGATTGCTCGTTTCTGGCTCCTTGTGTGCGGTAATATTATTTTCGCCTTCAGCTACTTTTGATAACGTGACACTTTTTTATATATTTATATCAGGATTTATAGCTGTTTCAGCATTGGTAGTTCCAGGAATTTCAGGAAGTTTTATTTTAGTATTATTAGGCAGCTATCCTTTTTTAATAGAAGCCGTTAGTAGTTTAGATGTAGTTAGGATTTCGCATTTCTTAGTCGGTGCCATATTAGGATTGTTTACAATCGTTAGGGTAATTAGAAAGTATTATGAAGAAAATGAAACGCAACTTCTGTCTATATTCTTTGGCTTAGTTCTTTTCAGTATTCCTCTTATTTGGAAAGCAAATTCTATCTCACAAGTCGGTCCAGTTTTATCGGAAGATTATATTTCAATAATTCTAGGATTAGTTACTGGAGCTTTAATTATGTTTAGCTTTAATAAGCTTAAAAACGCTTAACGTTCTATGTATTCAAATTTACCTTTAACACCTTCCCATTCATCAGAATCAGGTAAGGGGTTTTTTTGCTCTACAATATTTGGCCACTCCATACACAATTCAGCATTGAGTTCTATGTATGGTATTTGATCTTCAGGCACTTCATCTTC
>Ga0206678_10001276_pt1 | contig 16302 bp, 19 predicted proteins | sample M180m12015metaG_FD_155453 | JGI IMG/M metagenome (GOLD analysis project Ga0206678, IMG submission 155453) | Ammonia-oxidizing marine archaeal communities from Monterey Bay, California, United States - M1 80m 12015 | ecosystem: Environmental > Aquatic > Marine > Intertidal zone | place: USA... | reverse complement strand
TGCTGCTTACAGTGGTCAATCATTTTTTTTCTTTGCACCTCTACTTATTCCCTTAGTGATTTTGGGCGTACCGATAATTGATGTTCTATTTGCAATTATCAGACGAATTGCCACACCAGGGCTACCTGTAACTACTGCTGATAAAGACCATTTACATCACAGACTTTTGAGACTGGGTCATGGACACCGAAGAGTTGTCTTTATTCTGTGGACTTGGACAGCTTTATTATCGGGGTTCGTTTTATGGCCTACTTACAGTGGACGTGGTGATGGGATAGTTCCAATGGGTATAGCAGGAGTGTGTTTAATTTTGTTTACGTTACTCCACCCGCGTCTGCAGACAAACAACCCAAAAAAAAATGAAATTGTGGCAGATGACCATCTCCCCGAGTTGTGAGCACGTGAGAAAGAATCTAGATTCACATGCGGTCCGATATTCAAATTTTCGGAGCTTTTAATTTTTAAATAATAAATTAATACCGAGGTGACTTGGATGATTAAATCTGAAAAACGAGAAATGAATCAAGGTTCTGGTGACGCTATGGCAGCAGCGTTTGAACTTGTCGTAACTCCTGCGATCTTCGGATTTTTAGGATGGCTTCTAGATAGAAAGCTTGAAATCTTTCCCGTGTGCACTTTGGTGTTTGTAGCGACAACTATCACTTATGCTTCGTGGCGTCTTTATAAGCAATACACCCTTAGACTCACCCAAGAGGCGGAACAGCGACGTAAAACCTGGTTGCTGGGAAGTGAAAATGTCAATTAAACAGAAAATGGATGAAGAAATAGTGGAGAGTATCTCTGAGCAGCCAGAAAAGCGTATTGCTAAGCACTTAGCTTTGAGGGCTTTATGGGTTTCTCCTTTGTTTCTAGTTCTTTCTGCGATTGGCTGGGGTTTGAGCGGAACTGTTTCTGCTCTATTGGCTCTCATACTCGTGTCTGTCAATTTTTTGGCTGGGGCTGCAATTATTACACGAACCGTAAAAATTTCTCCGAATATGCTTTATGGGTCAGTCTTAGGAGGATATGTAGTCAGATTGGCAATTTTGACAGGAGTTGTTATGTCAGTCCGATCTTTCGATTGGTTTAAAACTGTTCCTTTTGCTATGACTCTTCTAGTGACACATTTAGGTTTACTCGCTACAGAGACACGTTATATATCAGCTTCTTTGGCTTATCCTGATTTGAAGCCAACTAATTCAAAGGAGATTCGCTAATTGTGAATGTTTTTGCTTTGGAATTCCCACCTGTAAGTCATCTTTTTGAATGGCCTGACATAATTTTTTCTGGCTCTATGTTTGCTGTTAATAAGACAGTGCTGATATATCTCGCTGCTGTTTTAATAACGTCGGCGATTTTTTTAACTGCAGGACGGCAACGAGGGTCACTAGTACCAGTTGGTGTACAGCATGTAGCGGAGTCAGGAATTACTTTCGTAGAAGAGTCCGTAGTGATGGAGACAATCGGACCAGAGGGAAAAAAATATTTACCTTTTCTGACCACAATGTTCTTTTTCATACTTTTTTCAAACATTTTCGAGGTAGTTCCAGGAATACAATTCCCTGCAAACAGCAGAATGGCTGTTCCCATTACTCTAGCCTTAGTAGTTTGGGTGATTTACAACTTTGTAGGTGTACGTTCTCAGGGATTTGGCGGATATTTGAAGAACTCTTTATTTCCACCTGGAGTTCCTAAAGCTTTGTATCTGATCGTTACTCCGATTGAATTGGTGTCAACATTCGTTGTTAGACCCTTTTCTTTGGCTATTCGATTGTGGGCCAATATGGTAGCGGGACACCTTCTGTTAGTCACATTCGCTATCCTTACCCACACTCTATGGAATAACGGATACGTAGGTGCTGCCGCACCTTTTGCGATGCTCGTGTTAATGACAGGTTTTGAGATTTTGGTTTCTGTTTTGCAAGCCTTTATCTTTACTATTCTGACTGCCGTTTATATCGGTGGTTCGATGCACGCAGAACATTAGATCGCCCACCGAATGGTGGACCGAAGACAATATAAATTTAAACAATTCCGACCGGACATTCCGGCCGGATCAAAATAGAAAAACAGGAGAGACAAGTGCTGAACATTTTGGCGCAAACAGGAGCCGGTGAGATGGTGGAAGGTCTAAAGGCCATTGGAGCTGGTCTTGGATATGGCTTAGCAGCTATCGGACCTGGAATAGGTATTGGAACTGTGGTTGGTAATGCAATCTCGTCCATGGCCCGACAGCCAGAGTCTGCAGGCATGGTGCGAACGACGATGTTCTTAGGAATTGCTTTTACGGAAGCTCTTGCTTTGATCGGTTTCGTCGTATTCATTTTGCTCTTGCCGTAGAACTTAGGTATCGAAAGGAATTCGAAATTTATGAGACAACGAGGAATCAGACTGGGCTTGTCGTTGCTTTTGGCAACGTTAGGACTGTTTGCATTTGCGGTACCGGCCTCTGCATCAGGTGAAACTGTTGGTAGTTGTATGGCCGAAGTACTAGAACATGATGGTCACGCAGATCTTCATTCGGAAGAGGTGCATGACAAACTTGAGGGCTGTTTTGAAGCACCTAGTCCAATAATCCCAGAATTAAACGAGATTATTTGGGGTGGTGGCGCTTTCTTAATTTTATTCGTAGTGATGGTCAAGAAAGGTTTCCCAGCAGTTAAAGCTGCAATGGATGCCAGGGCAGACAAGATCCGAGACGACTTAGATGCAGCAGAAAAAGCAAAAACGGACGCACAGAGTGTTCATGCTGACTATGAAGAACGTTTGGCCGATGCAAAAAATGAAGCATCGCGTCTAATTGACGAAGCTAGAGGAGCGGCTGATCAGGTACGTGCAGATTTGGTAGCAAAAGCAGAAGCTGATATTTCCGAGATGAAATCGCGAGCTACGACCGAAATTGAAGCATCAAGACAGCAAGCGATTGCAGATTTGAGGGCCGAAGTTGCAGGAATCGCTCTTGGGGCTGCTGAAAAAGTTGTTCAAAGTAGTTTGGATGACGACGCTCAACGAAGACTTGTAGACCAATACATTGATGAAGTGGCTGGTAGCTAACAATGTCGGACAATGCAATTGATAGTTACGCTGATGCTCTGTTTGCAGTTGCGGCAGCAAACAACGTTTTGTCTACTGTTGAAGACGAATTATTTAGATTTTCACAAGCATTAAGCTCAGATGAGAATCTCCAAGCAACTTTGGATGATTCGTCCTTACCAGTTGATCGCAGACAGCAGATTGTCGAAGACCTTCTGGAAGGCTCAGCATGCCCAACTACAAAGGCATTGGTATCGATGATCGTCGCTTCAGGACGTTCTGCACGTTTTTCGAGCATTGTTGATGCTTTTATTGAACGTAGTGCAGCTTCTAGAAATAAAACTGTCGCTACAGTTCGGTCTGCGGTTGAACTCGATGATAGCCAAAAAGACAAATTGGTTAAGGCATTGAGCGGGGCTACTAATAAAGACGTAGAAGTAAAAGTAGTAATTGATCCATCTGTAATAGGCGGATTAGTTACAGAGATTGGTGATGACATTATCGATGGCAGTGTCCGTCGCCGTTTGAACCAACTCCGAGAGAATTTACGGTAGGAAGAAAGCAATCGAGACGAGAGAGAAACATGACTGAATTGACAATCAGTACCGCTGACATAGCTGCATCAATCCAGAAAAACCTAGATGGTTTTGAACCTGGTTTGGAACAAAGCCAGGTAGGACGGGTGCTTGAAGTGGGAGACGGTATTGCCAGGGTCTCAGGTTTGCCCGATGCGGCAGTAAATGAGTTATTACAATTTGAAAGTGGAACTTTTGGACTAGCTCTGAATCTAGATGAAGCTTCCATTGGTGCGGTAGTTCTTGGTGAGGTTGATGACATTGAGGAAGGTCAGACGGTTCGTGCCACTGGTGACATTCTTTCTTTGCCAGTTGGGGATGGTCTCTTAGGGCGTGTAGTTAACGCTCTTGGCGAACCAATTGATGGCAAAGGTCCATTAACGAACGTAGAAACAAGACGCATGGAGATACAAGCTCCAGGAATTATGGGACGTAAACCTGTTCATGAACCAATGCAGACAGGAATTAAGGCAATCGATTCCCTGGTGCCTATTGGACGTGGTCAACGAGAACTCATAATTGGTGATCGAAAAACAGGAAAAACGACTATTGCTATTGACACAATTATCAATCAAGCAGGTCAAGGAATGAAATGTGTCTATGTGGCTATTGGCCAGAAAGCCTCCACTGTCGCACAAAATGTCGCAGTTTTGGAATCTTACGGAGCTATGGACTACACAGTGGTGGTGGTTGCACCAGCGTCAGATCCTGCTCCTTTCAAGTATCTTGCACCATACGCTGGTTGCGCGATCGGTCAGCACTGGATGGATAATGGTGAACACGCTCTAGCTGTTTATGACGATTTATCAAAACAAGCTGAAGCATATAGACAGATGTCTCTACTGCTCAGACGTCCTCCTGGTAGGGAGGCATACCCAGGAGATGTCTTCTATTTACATAGCAGACTTTTGGAGCGTGCAGCCAAGCTAAGTGACGATAAGGGAGCTGGTTCCCTAACAGCTTTGCCGGTTATCGAGACGAAAGCAGGAGATATTTCCGCTTTCATTCCTACCAATGTGATTTCCATTACAGATGGTCAGATATTTTTGCAAGATGATCTCTTCAAATCAGGTATAAGACCCGCAATCGATGTGGGTAATTCTGTTTCACGAGTTGGTTCTGCAGCCCAAGTGAAGGCAATGAAAAATGCGGTGGGAACTCTGAAATCAGATTTACAGCAGTTTCGCGAACTAGAGTCTTTTGCTGCATTTGGATCTGATTTAGATGCAGTTTCCCAAGCTCAACTTGACCGAGGCTACCGTTTAACGGAATTGTTAAAACAAGGATTAAATTCACCTTTGTTAGTTGAAGAACAAGTGGTTTCCATCTGGGCTGGCACAAGAGGTCATTTAGACAATGTTGAAATAGCTGATGTAGGTAAGTTTGAATCAGAATTACTTGACTGGTTTAGAACGCGTCACGCAGCGATCCTGAGTGAAATACGCGAATCAGGAAATATAGGAGACGAGGATGCTTTCGAATCAGCAATTGCAGCTTTCGCAGATCAGTTTGAGAATACAAATGCTACACAGGTAACACCAGATGCAGAGTTTGCCGATACGGATTCCAACATCGTTGATGCAGATACGACTTTGCCTGAAGAGGACATTTCGGAGGCCTAGTGAAAAGTATTTTACTAAGCGAACAAACAGTTGGAATTTCCGACATGTTAAAGAGCTACTAATGGCTGGCGGCAAAGAAAGAGTTCTGAGACGCCGTATAGGTAGTGTTCAAAATACAAAAAAGATCACGAGAGCTATGGAACTAATAGCAGCTACTAGAGTGGTCAAAGCTCAGCAGAGAGCTCGATCCGCTAAACCTTATGCAGAGCAAATAACTTCAGTAATTGAAAACCTTGCAGCTGGCGGCGCAGAAGTCGATCACCCTCTGTTAAGAAAAGCTGAGAAAGTCAGTTGTGTCGGAGTCGTAGTAATTTCCTCGGACCGAGGATTAGCAGGACCCTATAATTCTTCAGTAATCAGAGCAGCAGAGCGGCAAGTTCAAAACGCACGTTCAGAAGGTGCAGATTATTCTTTAATCGTTATAGGAAGAAAGGCAAGAGATTATTTTGCTTTTCGAAACTTTAATGTCGATTTTTACACCGAAGGAATAAGTGACAATCCCTTATATGAAGACGCTCGTCGTATCGCTGAGACTGTGTCAGAGATGTTCGCGGAAGCAAAAGTAGACAGAGTCGAACTTGTTTATACAGAATTTTTGAGTATAGGTAGTCAGAAAGTCGCTGTTCGCAGGTTCTTGCCGCTTGAAGACGCAGAAGTAATCGCAAGCGAAGGTAGGGGTGATTCTAGTCTGAGTACTGCTTTTGAATTCGAACCATCACCAGAATCAGTTTTGGAAGCTTTACTCCCGCGCTATGTAGAGGCCCGTCTTTTCGGAGCTTTATTAGAGTCAGCAGCTTCAGAACACGCGAATCGACAGCGAGCTATGAAAGCCGCTACAGATAACGCAGAAGAATTAATAACTAAACTTTCTCGTGAAATGAATCAAGCTCGCCAAGAAGCGATCACCACTGAGATTATGGAAATCGTAAGTGGCGCTGAAGCTCTTGGTTCAGATAATGAGAAAGCTAACGAAATGCTAGATCTAGTTGGATCGAGCACAGAAAACAACAGTTAAGCAATAGGAAGAAATCAGGAAAGATTATGACAACAACTGATCTTAAAGACGGTCGAATAGTAGGAATTGCTGGACCGGTTATCGATGCCGAATTCCCTGAGGGAGAATTGCCGGAGATCAACACAGCTATAGAGTTTGATGTTGCTGTTGATGACAACAACATCACCATTGTCGCAGAGGTAGCACAACAGATAGGTGACAGTCGTGTGCGTGCAATTGCCATGAAACCGACCGATGGGCTCACAAGAGGAACAGTTGTGCGCAATACAGGAAAAGGCATAAGTGTCCCTGTAGGCGATGACACCCTAGGTCATGTTTTTAGTGTCACAGGAGAGGGATTAGACGATCCAGATGCTGGCTCCGGATCCGAACGTTGGGAAATTCACAGACCACCACCATCTTTTGACTCTCTCGAACCGAAAGCACAAATGTTTGAAACAGGGGTGAAGGTAATCGATCTACTTACTCCGTATTTGCAGGGTGGGAAAATCGGTCTTTTCGGCGGCGCAGGAGTAGGTAAGACAGTTCTGATTACAGAAATGATTAACCGTGTGGCTACCAACCACGGTGGTGTTTCGGTTTTTGCAGGCGTAGGCGAGCGAACTCGTGAAGGAACGGACCTCTTGCTCGAAATGGATGAATCAGGTGTTTTAGAAAAAGCAGCGTTGGTTTTCGGTCAGATGGATGAGCCACCTGGGGTGAGACTTCGTGTCGCTCTTTCAGCCCTGACTATGGCCGAGTATTTCCGAGATGAGCAAGGTCAAGATGTTCTGCTCTTCATTGACAATATTTTCCGGTTTGTTCAAGCAGGTTCTGAAGTATCAACTCTGATGGGAAGGATGCCGTCCGCTGTTGGTTACCAGCCGACACTAGCTGATGAGATGGGCCAACTACAGGAAAGGATTACTACAACACGTGGTAGGTCGATCACCTCTATGCAGGCGGTTTATGTACCTGCTGATGATTATACCGATCCAGCTCCATTCACTTCATTTACACATTTTGATGGCACAACAGAACTAAGTCGAGATATTGCAGCGCTAGGGATTTACCCTGCAGTTGATCCGCTTGCATCTACTTCTACAATCCTTACTCCTGAAGTGGTGGGACAAAAGCATTACGACACTGCTCGTAGGGTGCAGGAGATACTCCAGCGTTATAAAGAACTCCAAGACATAATTGCAATTCTTGGTTTAGATGAACTTTCTGAAGAAGACAAGATTACTGTTTCCAGAGCCCGTAAGGTTCAGAGGTTCTTATCACAGCCTATGAATGTTGCAGAAATATTTACAGGTTTGCCTGGCGTTACTGTTTCTGTGGAAGAAACAGTTGATTCTTTTGCAGCATTAGTAGAAGGCGAACTTGATGAGCTTCCAGAGCAGGCTTTTTTGAACGTGGGTGGAGTTGAGGATGCTCAACGTAGAGCACAAGAGTTAGAAGCCTAAAAAATTATGACTTTTCAGGTAGAGCTAGTATCACCAGAATCCATTTCATACAGTGGTGAAGCAGAGATGGTAATTGCTCGAACTGTTGAAGGTGGAGACATAGCTTTTCAACCTGGACACGTTCCATTCATTGGCGTCCTTTCGGTCTGGTCAGTTGAAGTAATCCGACCAGACGGTGAAAGGGATGTTTTTGCTGTTCATAGAGGGTTTGTCCAAGTAGCAGGAACAAAGATAAGCATTTTGTCCGACGTTTCTGAAGCAGCCGATGAGATTGATGTTGACAGGGCGCAAGAAGCTCGTTCGTCTGCTCAGAAGTTGATCTCATCAAATAGTGAAAATGAAGAAGCTTTTGCTTCGCTCGAAAGATCTGAAGTGAGACTTCGTGTTGGAGGAGCAGAAGTATAAAAAGGAAATCTGTTTTAGATTTCGATGCTTCTAAATATCTTCAAGACCGTCTAATCGATGGTGGGCTTTAATGAGCCGCACAGTACCGGATTTGGAACGCATAACAAGAGACTCTGTATGAGCCATTCCTGCTGCATATCTCACGCCTTCAAGAAGATCACCATCCGTGATGCCTGTAGCTGCAAAAAAACAGTTATTACCTGACACCAAGTCGTCGAGATCCAAAATTCTTTCCAAATCGTACCCTTGTTCTTCAGCGGTTTTTCTTTCCTTTTCGTTGCGTGGCCACAAACGCCCTTGAAGCGATCCTCCCATGCATTTCAAAGCTGCAGCAGAGATAACTCCTTCAGGTGTACCTCCAATACCGAAAAGAACGTCTGCACCCGACTCGGGCCATGCAGTGGAAATTGCACCTGCTACGTCACCATCAGAAATTAGACGAATTCTTGCACCCGCTTCACGTACTTCAGAAATAAGATCCGAATGCCTATCGCGGTCTAAAATTACTGCAGTTAGATCTCTAACAGTTTTATTTTTAGCTTCTGCAATTTGTTGGAGATTTTCAGTTGGAGATTTTGCTAAATCTATCGCATCAGAACATCCAGGCCCTACAGCAATTTTCTCCATATATACACAAGGCCCAGGATCAAACATTGTTCCCTTATCACTAACGGCTATAACTGATATTGCATTTGCTCTTCCAAGAGCTGTAAGTGTTGTTCCATCAATTGGATCAACTGCAATATCTGTTTCAGGACCACTGCCATTTCCACATTTTTCCCCATTAGCGAGCATCGGTGCTTCATCTTTTTCGCCTTCACCAATAACAACTATCCCATCCATGTTTACAGTATCCAGTACACGACGCATGGCATTGACGGCTCCACCATCGGCACCCTCTTTGTCTCCTCTGCCCATCCATCTAGCTGCGACCACGGCGGCAGCTTCAGTCACTCTTACGAGCTCTAATGCGAGATTTCTGTCTGGGGTTTGAACTTTTTCACTCATTAAATGCGACGTTAGCGCCTTAGAGAAGTTCTTGTGCATTCCGCTGAAAGGATTATCGGCGGTTTAGCTTTTCAATAGAGAAAGGTGTCAGGATAAGAGAATGAAGTGGGGAAAAAGACAAACTAAAAGCGAAATAAGTGAACATCCTGAAGTGGTTGAAGATGGGGAAAACATTGAACTAGATTCAACTGCTGAAATCGAATATGAATTACACGAATGGGCGGGTGAAACCCGATTAGTGCTGGATCAACTTCTCATATTGAAAGAGGTTCCTCATGTCTGGCAGGGGGCTACCTTGGTGGTTCGCGAAGAAGATGAAGAAGTTGCAGACCTGTTGATTGAAGAAGCAGAATTAACTTCTTTGCCAACACTTGCGTCAGATGCCGAAACAATTGAATACGAAACAACAGGTTGGTCAGATTCAGAACAAGCTTCGTTCAGTTCTCTACTCATTCGACTAGGAATCCCTTATGAATTTAATGACGAAGGGGGTCTTGTAGTTCAGGCTTCTGATGAAGAGGCTATTGAAACTGCTCTTGACGCTTTCCAAGTTGTTAATGATGAGCGTCCTGAACTTGATGGCTTGGATGCGAACTCACTTTTGACTGAAGTTTTTGTTTCATGTGACCGACTTAGACGTGATCATCGAGATGATACTGGAGTGGGTGAAATATTACGCTTAACCCCATTGTTGGTGGAGCACAGACCTCCTTTTGGATTTGAAGCAAATCTATGGGATGAAATTGGGAAAAGGGCGATTGATTTAGTTGAGTTATTGTCGGAGGGTTCGGGAGATGAAGAAGAAATAAGATCCCAGGCAAGTGGACTTTCTGAAACTTTGAGGAGTTTGATCTAAAAAGAGAGAGTCATTACTGTTAAAAAGCGTTGCGTAGTGGATTTGAAAGTGCAAGATACCTGATAACTAGTTTTTCGTAACTAAGGCTTTCCAGAGAGAACGGTAGCTAGGCCAGATACGGTCAGATGATATGTACCCATCTTCTATAAGTGCTTCATTTAGAAGGGGCAGGTTTCTATTGGGAACCAACATGTCAACATGATGAGCTAAATGGTAACCAACGTTAAAAGGAACAATGAAAAAATTGGCCAAGCGGTTTTGGCGAACGTAATGCGTTGTCTTACGCCTATCTGGTGATTGAGTCATTCCGCCATGTTCACTGATTGCTCGAACTCTATTCAGAAGTTGATATACACACGCCCATGGGAGTATCCAAAGGCAAAGGTACATAGTCAAATTGCTGAAAAACCAAAATAAGGCAGCGATCGTTAGTTGACCAGAAAGAAAAGAAATAGTTAAACGTAAATGCCTGAATTCATTTAGCCTTTTAAATCTGGGGCGTAAGATCCTAAAAGCTGAGATACCGCTCAAATCTCTCAATAGTTTTCTACTCATAGAACTTTTAGAAATCGGATAAAAGCTATAAAGAATAAAATCTGGTTCTTCTGGACCGAATTCATCTCTGTGGTGTCTGATATGACCTATTCGGTAACCATGGCTTCCTGAACCAAAAGCGAGCCAACCGATGAAACGAATGCCGACCAAGTCATTAATTTTCCGATTAGAAAAAAGCAAACGATGAGCTGCTTCATGGTGAATTATAAAAAGTCGATTCTGCGCTACACCCATTCCTAGAATCGAAAAAATCCAAACTAAGGGATGGTTGTAGAGCGTTGCTGCCCAAACGATTAAGAGTGGGAACGACAAGGACAGTATTACTGAGAAGGAGTTTCTAAAGTTTGGAATTTTTCTTAAAACATCCCGGAAGGCATCTTTTGGTTTTCCATTAGAGTGCAGGCGATTACTGCCGGTGAATTCTCTGGTAGGTGTTACCATCCCACCCGTCATAGAGGCGAGCATCTCAGTATGTAACGGATTTTCTCTCATAAGGGATTTTCTCTCATAAGGGATTTTCTCTCATAAGAGATGCTACCTATTAATGGTTAGTACATTCCACCAACTAGTTGAAACATCAACGTACGATCAATAAATGGTTTCTCCAGCAGGACTTTTGTTGACCCATGGCGCAGGAAGTGATCGAACTCATTCAAGTCTGTTAACTATTGAAAAAGAGATGGCACCACTGCCTGTTAAGAGAATCAACTTCCCATATAGAAAAGCAGGTCGGCACTTTCCTGATCGAGCTCCCAAGTTAATTAATTCAATCGTCAAAGCATCTGAATCAATGAGTAAAAAATATGGCATAAGACCAGCTGATCTTCTACTCGGAGGAAGAAGTATGGGTGGTCGTATGTGTTCAATGGCTGTTGCGGAAGGGCTTCCAGCTATTGGACTGATTATGATCAGCTATCCACTGCATCCACCTAAAAAGCCAGAAAATCTTCGAATAGAGCACTTTGACAAACTAGATATTCCATGTTTATTTATCTCCGGTGATAAGGATCCATTCGGGTCAAGATCAGAGTTTGAAAAACATTTGAAAAAAATTAAAGGCCCAGTGACAACTAAATGGTTCAAGGGAGCCCGCCATGATTTAGCAGATCTGGATGAAGCTATTAGTGACGAAATAAAAGCCTGGGTGTCTTCTTTCTAGACATTGGTTAACTTTCAGAAATTTCTGGTCTTATATCGCCAGGATTCAGGTCTTCAAGTTCAACTCTCGCAGTTTCAGGGAATTTACTTATTATTAGAATTGCTGCTAAAAGGGGACCAGCAGAAACGATCGCAAAAGCATGACCATAGTTATCAAATAAATCAGTCATATACCCCACTAATAAAAGGCCAGTAGCACTTCCCAACACACTAAATGCGACAATGATGCCATTTGATCTGGCCCTTTGATTTGTTGAAAAAAGTTCAGGTCCATACACGCCTAATGCAACTGTAAGGGACCCAAGTACGGCTCCAAATAAATGGCTAGTCCACATTAATACTCCGGAAAAGTAATAACTGAGAACAATAAATACTGTTCCACCTAAAACCCCTGATGTCGCTATTTTTTTCCTGCCGTGAGTATCTGCGAAACGTCCAGCTAAAAATATTGCTATTCCTGCTGGAGTCGAGGTTAAAAGCCAGTAGGTGGTTATTCCGGAAGCAGAATACCCCCTATGTTCCCTTAGGAAATCATTTTGAAATTGTGAAGCGGGAGCAGCGAAGGTTAAGAGCAAAAAACCAACAGCAGCTAACAATAAAAGACGCTTATTTATAAAAGACCCTTTGTCTCTTCTACTTTGCATATTAGAAGTTTCAGATTGAACAATTTTTGAGTTGGCTTTATAACGAAGCGACTCTGGTAGATTTTTACTAATTTTCATTAAGGCGGGTAAGAAAATGAGAGGCACGAGATATACGATTCGCCAACCTTTTTGGTTTAGGTCAGCTATTGGTAATACCCAGACAGAGATCCCTGCCCCCAAGGCAGCAGATAATGACAACATGCTCACTCCATAAGCTCTGGAACCTTTTGGTAGTTCCTCAGCAGCAATTACCCCTATCAAGATTCCCATTCCTGTGGTCAAGCCACGCGCAATTAACTGAGTGCCCCCAAGGAACCAGAAATTAGGAGATAGCGATCCTAAGGCTGTAGTCAAGACTGAAATTATTAGTGTGAGTAGAAGAACGTTTCTGCGACCTTTTTTGTCAGCAATTACAAGAACTCCAAGAGAGATTAAAATTCCGACACGAATGGCTGCGAGCGTAATTCCTTGTGCTGATGAGCTGTGATCAAATTCATCAGCTGCGAAAGTTATGGTTTGAGTTATGACAGAACCTAAATATCCGTCGATCACCTGAATGCAAGCAAGTATTCCTAGAACTCTTGCAGCGCGTTCATTTAAACGATCAGGAGGCGACCACCATGGTTTTGACCTTTTAGGTAAGGCTTTACCAATTAAAAATGAAAAGAAGATTCCCCAGAATGGAATCGAAAGCCGCCAGGAAAAACTTTCTACAACTTGATTCACACCTTCTGATTCAGTTTTGACGCTTATATGCCTTTTATATTCAGAAAAAGGACCGTGGAGTAATTCATATCTATCTTCGCCAACAAGTTTTTCGGCTACCAAGTCATTACGCGGTTCACGTAAAGCAGCTAAATCTTCATCGTTGAGTGTTTTAGTTATTTTTAGGTGTTTGTCTCGCTTAAACAAGATTTCTCTAGTTTCCTTGTATCAAATTTAATGTTTTTGCTTGAATAATTGCATGTGAACGCAAACTGTGTCGACAGCGAAGCATACTTAAATCGTGACAAGTAATTCTTCTTCCTCTGAATTTGGAACAACTTCTTCACATTACGAAGAAGGTGCAGTTATTCGCGTCCAGCAGTCGACAGGTTTGTCTGGGACAGTGAAAGTCTCTGGGGCAAAAAATTCAGTATTAAAAATAATGGCAGCCTCGTTATTAGCACCGGGACAATATGTACTTAACAATGTCCCGCACATAGCAGATGTAAAATGGATGGCCAATTTGCTGGAAACAATGGGCGCTTCAATTTCACACAAAAAGGATGTGATGCAAATAGAAATCCCTGAAGAGATGACTCCAGTAGCACCATATGAATTAGTGGAGAGAATGAGAGCTTCCATCGTGGTCTTAGGACCGCTACTAGCGAGATTCGGAAAAGCAAAAGTGTCTGTACCAGGCGGGGATGATTTTGGACATAGACCCATAGACATGCATCTTAAAGGTTTAGAAGAACTGGGAGCCTCCTTTACCAGTAGCCACGGATATATAGAAGGTGAGGTAGGAAAATTAGTCGGAGGCAAGGTATTGCTTAATTTTCCAAGCGTCGGAGCTACTGAAAATCTACTTATGGCCGCATCTTTAGCTGAAGGCAGAACAGTTTTAGAAAATGCTGCACGTGAACCTGAAATAGTAGATCTAGTTAATTTTCTCAATTCTATGGGAGCGCAAATAACAGGAGAAGGAACCTCAACTATTCAAATTGAGGGAGTAGACCATTTGTTACCTGTTGAATATACCGTGATCCCAGATCGGATTGAAGCCGCAACCTATATGGCCGCCTTAGGGATGACAGGCGGTCATATAGTCATAGAAGAAGCACGGTTAGAACACATGGAAATGCTCGTTGAAAAATTAAATGAGATGGGTGTAGAGATTGATCAAGTTGATGGAGGAATTAGTGTGCGCGTCTCCAAGAGATTGAGATCGGTAGATCTGGCTACATTACCGTACCCTGGTGTCGCCACTGACTATAAGCCTTTTCTTGTTGCTCTACTATCGATATCAGACGGAGTCGGGATTGTTACAGAAAATATTTTTGCCGGAAGGTTTCGTTATGTTGACGAATTGATCAGGATGGGTGCAGATATACGAGCTGAGGGTCATCATGCCGTTGTTCGCGGAGTCGAAAGACTTTCAGGGGCACCTGTTAGAGCCCCCGACATAAGAGCAGGAGCGGCACTAGTTCTTGCAGGTTTAGCAGCAGAAGGTGAAACTTTAGTCGGATCTGCCAGTCACATTGAACGTGGTTATCAGAATTTAGTAGGTAATTTAAATTCTCTAGGGGCAAAAATAGAATTAGTTAATCATCAGAATTTTTAGAATCGTTTTCTGCCGCAAAATCTGATTTTTCTTTAGAGTTCATTTTTTCTGCTTTACGGTTAGCTGTCCACAGTAGCCATGCGATCAAACCCAACGGAGCCACGATAAGGAGAATTTCATCCCATCCACCTTGATGACTAAATATAAGATGCAAAGATTTCATTATTTAAGAATATTGTCAATCTCATAAAAGTAGGTGTAGTCGGTCAATACTCATGCGAAACTATAGATATGACAAATGTTTCAATAGAAGAATCGGATAGAGATCTAGAAACCCTCGTAAAAGAGGTAATAGAAGTTATTAGACCGGCGCTGCAAGCAGACGAAGGTGATGTCGTATTGCATGAGGTGAATGAAAAAACTGGAGAAGTTACTGTCGAACTAATTGGAGCATGCGTGAGTTGCGACGCGTCAGACCAAACAATGAAAGCTGGGATTGAGAGAATTCTAAAAGAGAGAGTTCCAGAAATAACCTCCGTTCACAATCTAGGTGAAGCTATCTCAGATGAAGGAACAGCAGTAACTCTTTAGGAATAAAATGACTAACGAAAATTGTTATTGGCATTCTGATAGATATGCCGGAGTTATTTGTCAACGTTGTGATCGTCGAGTTTGTGCCGAATGCATGCACACTGCTTCTGTCGGCTTTCATTGTCCAGCGTGTATAGCACCTCAGAACATTAATTCCCGAAGACAACGAACCTCATTTGCACGACCTAATGGTCGGATTGGGAATCTTTCCGAACAGTCAGTAGTTACAAGATCTTTAATAGCAGTGAATTTTTTGGCTTTTTTATCCGCCCTTTTTAAAGGAGGGTCACTTTCTGGAAGTGGAGGTATTTCTCAGGTTCGATTGCCTTCTGACTCATTCATTTACATTGTGAAATGGGCCAGTAAAGATATTTTTACTATCGATTTTGGACTTATTGGTTACGGTCGAGTTTTCGCATCTCGAGAATCCTTGGACTTTGTAGGTGTATCAGAAGGTGAGTGGTGGAGAATGCTCACAGGAGGGTTTTTGCATGGAGGCATCATCCATTTGGCGTTTAACATGTTTCTCTTATGGATGTTAGGCAGTCAACTAGAAAGACTTTTAGGAACGACAAGTTATTTAATTCTGTATTTCGGCTCCCTATTGTCTGGCACTTTAGGAGTCATGTTGCTAGATCCTCTTGCAATAACTGTCGGTGCCTCTGGAGCAGTATTTGGACTAATGGGTGCCACGGTTGTCTATCAATTTCGACGAGGATTAAGCCCTTGGTCAAATGGAATTGGCAGTTTGCTAATAATAAATTTGATATTTACTTTTGCCAGACCAAATATTTCGGTTGGGGGCCACATAGGTGGTTTGCTTGGTGGTTTGTTTATTGGATGGTTGGTCGATGAGATCGCTGCGAGACGTTTACCAGGATATGTGAAAGCATTACTTCCTCTGGCAGTTGCCGTCGGTTTCGGTGTTGCTTCTATCTGGGCTTCAAATTTTTGGTACGACCCAATACTGGGTTAATAGCCTAAGACTTTTAGGAAGTTTCGACAAGGTGCTTTAATTTGTAAAGATTTTTCTTCCAAATTTTTTTCAGTACGGGTTTTGCAAAAAATCCAGTAATTCTACCGCCCAAAAGAAGAGGGAAATCCAGGTTCTCTTCCCAGATGAAAAGCG
>Ga0206678_10001262_pt1 | contig 16378 bp, 15 predicted proteins | sample M180m12015metaG_FD_155453 | JGI IMG/M metagenome (GOLD analysis project Ga0206678, IMG submission 155453) | Ammonia-oxidizing marine archaeal communities from Monterey Bay, California, United States - M1 80m 12015 | ecosystem: Environmental > Aquatic > Marine > Intertidal zone | place: USA... | reverse complement strand
TCATCCAAAGCATAAAAAACTTCTTTACCAACATCTATTCTGTATAAGGGTGGCATAGAGACATAAATATGACCTTCTTCTACTAGTTTTTTAAAGTGCTTAACAAATAAGGCGCAAATAAGTGTAGCTATATGAAGTCCATCAGAATCGGCATCTGCTAGGATACAAATTTTATGGTATCTAAGATTAACCAAATCTTCAGTTGCCGGCTCAACTCCAAGCGCTTGAGAAATATTACTGATCTCCTGAGAGGATAAAAGGTTAGACTCTTCAACCTCCCAACTGTTCAAAATTTTACCTCTAAGTGGAAGAATGGCTTGATACTTACGATCTCTTGCCTGCTTCGCTGAACCTCCTGCAGAATCACCCTCGACAATAAACAGTTCACACAGGTCAGGTTCATCGCTAGTGCAATCTGCTAGTTTCCCAGGCAATGTTGGCCCACCTGTTGCTTTCTTTCTTTTGACCTTGACGTTCTTTTTTGCTCGTTTTTGGGCATTATCAATAGCTCTAGCAACAATTTGATCTCCTGCCTCAGGATGTTGATTTAACCAGAGTGTAAACGCATCTTTAATAACATTTGAGACTAAAGTTGAGACAGCCCTGGAACTCAATTTTTCTTTGGTTTGACCTGAAAATTGTGGGTCCTCAAGCCTTATCGACAAAATATAACTCAAACCCAACCAAACATCCTCAGGAGAAAGTTTTACTCCTCTAGGAAGCAGATTTCTGTAATCAGCAAACTCTTTAACTGACTCAGATAATCCGGATCTGAAGCCAGTAACATGGGTTCCTCCCGCCTTTGTTGGAATCAAGTTTACATATGACTCCTGAATACCCTCATGATCATCTTGAGGCCAAGTGAGACTCCACTCGATTTCTTGTGTATCATTTTGGTTGTTTCCAAAAAATGGATTGATTGGCACACAAGGGGTATCTCCTAAAACTTCTGACAAATATTCATTTGCTCCCTCTTTATAAATCCACTCTTGCTTGTCATTAGTCTCCTCATCATGAAACTTAATTTTTAAACCAGGACATAAAACAGCTTTAGCTCTGAGATTATGCTTTAGATCTTTGATCTTTATTTTTGAACTATCAAAATATTTCTCATTGGGCCAAAAACGTATTGTAGTTCCAGTGTTGGTTTTTCCGACTTTATCGACTACCTCAAGTTCTGAAGATCGCTCCCCATCCTTGAAGCTTAAGTTGTATTCATGGCCTTGGCGTTTTATCCAAACCTCTAAATTTTTTGACAAAGCATTAACAACAGAGACTCCAACTCCATGGAGACCCCCAGAGAATCTATAACTCTTATTTGAAAATTTTGCTCCCGCATGAAGTCGGGTGAGAATAAGTTCCACAGCAGGAACTTTTTCTTCTGGGTGGTCATCAACCGGCATTCCCCTGCCGTCATCTTTTACCTGAACTGAACCGTCTTTAAATAAATTGACATGAATTGATTTGCAATATCCTACGATTGCTTCATCAACACTGTTATCAATTACTTCATATGCTAGGTGATTTGGACAATCGGTGTCAGTGTACATACCCGGTCGTTTCTGAACCGGTTCTAACCCACTTAGGACTTCAATATCTGAAGCATTATATTCCTTTGCCATGGTCCTTAATTATTCTTTAGAACATAAGTTCAATCAAGGTCATTCATAATGGATGTTTTTAGTTTTTTCTTTATGTCACCAGTATTCATGGCGTAATGTTTATGATCAATGCCAAAAACAATGGAAGTGGTTTCATTTATCTCATCTAGAATATCTGGATCAAATTGAAATCTTAGAAAATGTACTGATGATGTTTTATCCTCTCTCGTCCTATCCAAATCTTCATCAGCCACTGCATAAATTAATTCGTTATCCCCTGCTTTAACCCACACACAATCTTCAATACCCACCATTTTTGATAGTGCGATTTGGCGTTCCTGAGGATCAGTGTATTGGATCATCATTGTGGCTTTCCAATTATCTCCGTTAGGAATCAATGGGTTATACGAAGATAACTCTTCTCTTATGCCCCCTTCTTCAAATATTTTTTCAATTCTAAGCATTTCTTGTATTTGATAATGGATGGTTCTTCTGTCTTCAAAAAAAAGTGTAACAGCATCTCCAATTTGCAAGCTTCTGTACTTTTTATGTTGAAGAATACCTTCCCTAAATTCTGTTCGGTTTTTTGCATATTCTTCTAAACTCATGAGTTCATTGATTAATATGTCTTTGTTCATTATCTACTCTCCATAAGCTTTTCTAAGTAGGGTCATTGGATGAAAATAATCAATATGATTATTCTGTATAGAATCTATTTGCGCTCCCGCCATCGGGCAATCTGAAGTAAATGAATCATAATCACCAGACTCTAACTTCTTAATAATTGGCTGGGCAATTTTAACTGAGGATTTTCTAAACTCTTTTTTAACGCCGTAGGTTCCATCATGACCTGAACATTTTTCTAAAGGTGTTACCTTAGTGTCGGGAACTAATTCAAGAACATCTCTGGTTTTTAAACCTATACTTTGGACTCTTAAGTGACAAGGAACTTGATAAAAAATAGACCCCAAAGACTCTTGAAATGATTTATTTAACTTGCCTTGCTTCTCCAGCTGGAATAAATAATCAAAAGGGTCCATAAAGGCTTCAGCCACGACTTTAACTTTTTCATCGTTTGGGAATAGAAGAGGTAATTCTTGCTTGAACATTAAGACACAAGAAGGAATTGGTGAAATAATTTTGTGCCCATCAATTGCATAATCATACAACTCAGGGACATTAATATCTTTTGCGTTAGCTACTGAATCAATATCCCCTAATTCTAATTTAGGCATGCCACAACATTTCTCAGTTTTTGTAAGCACAATAGGTACATTATTTTTCTCAAAACACGCCACCGTATCTTTAACGACTTGTGGATCATTACGATTACCATAACAAGTAGCAAATAAAACCACGCTTTTCTGTGCTTTGTTATCATTACTCAGCGGTGATTGGTTAACGTAATGCTTTAATTCTTTTCTTGCTGTTTGGCTATAAAACTTTGGTTTTGGTGCATTTCGATCAATACCTATCGCTTTTTCAGAAACTAATCCACCAAGTTTAGTCTTATTAAAAGCATTCACTGTTTGAGCAATAATAGGTATACCAGCGAAAGACCCTAATGTTTCTGGATTACTTAATATCTTATCTCTCAGTGATGCCCCTTTTTGCTTATGCTTTAAGGCTTTTGCTCTTAACATCAAGTGTGGAAAATCAACATTAAACTCATGCGGTGGGACATAGGGGCACTTGGTTTTAAAACAAATATCACAAAGATAGCAATTATCAATTACACCCCAAAACTTATCTTCATCAACCTCATTCACATCTCCCATAGGGGTTTCATCGATAAGATCAAATAACTTCGGAAACGTTTCACAAAGATTAAAGCATCTGCGACAACCATTGCAGATGTCAAAGACCCTTTTTAACTCTTCAAAAAGAGCTTTTGGGTCGCTAAAATCATCACTTTCCCAATCGATTGGGTGTCTTATTGGGGCATCAATACTACCTTCCCTCATTGTCTTTTATATTTTTATCATGTGTTAAATAAATGGGGGCTATATTAGCCCCCACTAATCTCTTTTCTTGGCAAATAATTTGCTAAGTTAACCGTCTAGATTATCCAATGCTTGTTGGAATCTATTTGCATGAGAACGTTCAGCCTTAGCTAATGTTTCAAACCAATCTGCTATTTCATCAAAACCTTCATCTCGAGCTTTTTTAGCCATGCCCGGATACATGTCTGTGTATTCATGTGTTTCACCTTCGATTGCAGCTTTTAAATTATCTGATGTGCCACCAATAGGTAAACCTGTTGCAGGGTCACCAGTTTCTTCAAGGTATTCAAGATGCCCATGTGCATGCCCTGTCTCACCTTCTCCTGTAGACCTGAAAACAGCTGCAACATCGTTATAACCTTCGATGTCTGCTTTAGCAGCAAAATATAGGTATCTTCTATTAGCTTGTGATTCTCCAGCAAAAGCATCTTTTAGATTTTGCTCAGTTTCTGTTCCTTTTAGACTCATTTTATTCTCCTTAACCGTAAATATTTTTAGAATGATTCTAATTTTATCTAATAATTATTAAATGAACAATATTAATAAGTACTTATTTATATATAATTTATTCTATGTCGCCTAATAAAAAAAACCAAAAAAGTATAGAATCAAGACTCGCTGAACTTGAAACTATTTTAGAAGAACTTGAATCAGGTGACCTCGAATTAGATCAAGCACTCAAAAAATTTGAACAAGGAGTGAAATTATCCAGAGAATGTCAAAAAACCCTAGAAGACGCAGAAATTAAAATTAAGATTCTAATGGATAATGAATTAAAAGATACTGATCAAAACCTAGATCATTAGATACTTTAGAATCAGAATAACAATAATTGAGTAACCTGCAGCAATCTGGTCGTCAACTATTATTCCAAAGGCATTGTTTTGGCTTGCCTCAATCTGTCTGATTGGAAACGGTTTAACAATATCAAAGAATCTAAAAATCAAAAAAGCACCAATTGCCCATTTAGGGTCTGGCGGAATAAAGTGTGCTACTAGCATCATGGCTAAGATTTCATCTATAACAATTTCTTGATGGTCTTTATTGCCTAATTCTTTGATGGATTGGTCAACCACAACAAAACTAACGGCCAATAACAAAAAATAAGCCAAGATACCGTTAATGGTTGTAACTTGCGTAAAATGAGCAAGAATAATATATAGACAAAGACCAACACCACTTCCGAAAGTCCCTGGGGCAAAGGGCACCAAACCAACACCAAACCCTGTTGATATAAGTAATGATGGGTTTTTTATAACTGTCTTAAATTCAATACTCATGAGTTAAAATGTTCAAATGTACTTTCAGGTGGTGTATACCCTTCATTTCCTGCTATTAATAATTCCTTTGACTCTGTAATTTGCCCCACACAGGTGAATAAAGTATCAAACTCAGAAGTTAACTCTTCAAGAAATTGTTTCTCATTTTTTTCAGGGACAGTAAAACATAACTCATAATCGTCTCCTCCTGTGAGCGCTAAATTAATTGCTGTGTCCTGGCTTGTTTGCTCAATTAAATTTGATTCTATGGGGAGAGCTAAAACATCAACCTTAAAACCTTTGTTGAGTTCAGAAGATATCTTTCTCAGGTCACAATAAAAGCCATCGGAAATATCAATCATTGCTGAAGCATATTTTGCAATCAATATGCCCTCTTTAGTTCTTGGTGAGGGGTATAAAAAAGAGCGTATAAAGTGCCCATCATCGTTTTGATTGTTACTCATGATTAACTCTAGGCCATAAGCTGCTGAACCAAGATAACCTGTCATATATATCAGATCACCTTCCTTGGCATTGGTACGATTGATAAATTGATCTTGCTCCACATAACCCTGTAATGTAACTGCAAAAAATTCAGGGCCGCGAATTGTATCGCCGCCAATTAAATCAACATTGTTTTCATTAGCCAGATTAGAAAAACCAATAATAAAATCCTCAACCCATTTATAATCGATGCTCGGCATACTAAACACTAGGCTAGCCCATTTAGCAGAAGCTCCCATAGCAGCCATATCACTTAGATTAATTGCTAAACATCTATGACCAATGGATTCGGCTTCAATGCCTTTAGGGTAATGTACATCAACTGTAATGGCATCGGTTGTTGTAACAAGTTGCTTACTAGAATTCATTGAAATCACTGAACCATCATCGCCTATTGGCACAACAACCTCTGAGGATGATTGATCTATTGAAGCCTGAAGAGCACTTATAATATCAGTTTCTCTCACTTAAACGGCCTTATGAGCGATCAGTCTTTAATGCATCAAGAACAGCATTAACATACTGGTAACTTCCTTCTGCACCAAAAAGCTTTGCCAGCTCCACAGCTTCATTAATAACCACAGAAACTGGAACATCAGGATGAAATAAAATTTCTGCTACCGCAATCCACATAATGGCTTTCTCAATGGGGTCAATTTGCTCAATTGGACGATCTAAATATTTTGAGGTTATTTCTTCAATTTGATTCTGATTCTCAAGCACCTCGCTTAATAGAGTCTGATAATAGTCTTGATCTATTCTAGAGAATTCCTTGATCTTTAAAGATTGATTCAAAAGAGTCTCTAGATCATCTTTATTCATCTGATGCTGATATAAAACCTGTAATAATAATTGGCGTGTCCCGGTCCTACCTTTGCCAGAAAATCGCTCATATTTTTCACTTTTTTTACTCATAACTAAGGCCTACTTAACAGTGCTGAAATATTGTTTTGCTGCTTCTATATCTTGATTAATCTGTCTTTTTAATGCGTCCAACCCATTAAATTTTTTCTCTTTTCTAAGATAACTTAAAAACTCAATCTTTATATAAGATTTATAGATATCTTTATCAAAATCCAATAAGTGAACTTCCAAATTAAGTTTTTGTCCTCCAATAGTTGGTTTATATCCTATATTAGCGATACCAAAAATTGTGTTAGTTGCATCAGGTAGCGATACTTTTACACAAAAGACACCCCGAAGTGGGTTATTCGTTTTTGAAAGATCAATATTTGCAGTAGGGAAACCTAATGTAGAGCCAGCTTGTTGGCCATAAATAACACGTCCCATTAAGGAATAATTTCTTCCCAACATCTGATTTGCAAGCATTAGATTAGCCTTTGATAGTGAGTCTCTGATTAGGCTACTCGAAATTCTAGTATGGTTATCAACGATGCTAGTAATTTGCTCAACTTCAAAATTATGGGACGCTCCTGACATTACCAGATCTTTGATAGAACCTGTTCTGTCTTTTGCAAATCTAAAATCATCACCAATAACCATGTACCTAGGATTAAACAAGTTAATCAGATGTTTTGTCATAAATTGATTTGGTGATAAATTTTCCATTGTTGAATCAAAAGGTGGGCAGTAAAGATAATCGATCTGATATTCATTAATCAATCTGTGTTTATCTCTTAATGAGGTGAGTCTTTTATTTTGTTTCTTTGAAAAATAATCATTTGGTGTTGGTTCAAAACTAAAAACAATGGATGGCAGTTCCATCTGCACCGCTTTCTGTTTAAGTTTTTTGATTAAGGACTGGTGGCCTAAATGAACTCCATCGAAGATACCAATAGTAATAACGGAACCTTTTTTGAACATTGGATCATTGTTTTTTGGTCTTCTTATTATCTTCATTCTTATAACTAAAACTCAACACTTTAAACCACTAATATTTTAATTGGGCGATGAGTTTTTAATAGTTTATTCGTTGGCAATACGGTATTGAATTAAATCAGCTATAGTGCCAATCTTGATTTGATGTTTTCTAGAAAAATTGATGAGTTCGGGTCTTCTTGCCATGGTGCCATCTTCATTTAAGATTTCTGCGATCACTGCCGCTGGTGTCAATCCAGCAAGTCTTGTCAAATCGCACCCTGCTTCTGTGTGTCCTGCTCTGATAAGTACTCCACCCGGATCAGCCATCAATGGAAAAAGGTGGCCGGGTTGTTTTATGTCTTCAGGTTTTGCATTTGGGGCTATTGCAGCCTTTACTGTTCTCGTTCTATCTTGAACTGAACTACCAGTTGTAATACCTACTGATGCATCTATTGAAACTGTAAAATGAGTAGATTCTAGGTCATAATTCTGGGTTGTCATGAGAGGTAAACGCAGCTTATTACACCTGCTTTTTGTCAAAGTAAGGCAGATTAGACCTCTGCCATTGTGAGTCATAAAATTTATATCCTCTGGCTTCACTTTGTCTGCAGCAATAATCAGATCACCTTCATTTTCTCGGTTCTCATCATCAACAATAATCACCATTTTACCAGAGCGTAGATCGTGGATAATCTGCTCAATGGATGCAAAATTAATGGTTTCTTGATCTGTTTTGTTCATGCTTTCTTTATGTTCTTTTTAAGATTCCTTCGATATGTCTGGCTAACATAGCAAATTCTATAAGGTCGTCAATAGCTATAATTCCAATATACGTCTGCTATTTCTTCAATATTATTCTTAGATCCGTTCCAACTTGCTCAATAGATTCAAAATGAAAATTAAATCTATCTGATAAATCAGAAAAAATGGGTAGATCAAACATCCCTTGTGAACCATTTCCCAGAACACAAGGAGCCATATAAAGAATAATCTCGTCAACTAAATCTTCCTGCAGCAATGCTCCATTAAGCTGTGATCCTGCCTCAACTAATATTTCGTTAAATTCTTTTATTGCCATGTCGTTAAACACTTGCTTTAAACTCACATGACCGTTATCTGTATCAACTATCACAAGATTGTCTCTCTCTTCTCCAAAAGCACCATCACTTAATGTGTAAACGGCACTTGCTCCTCTTAAAGTGAATATTTTTTCATTGCCATTAGTGCGTAAGTGGCTATCCACTATTATTCTTGACGGTTGGTTATCATCATCAAAATCTGGCAACCGAACATTCATTGACGGGTCATCCATCAAGACGGTTGTACTTGAAGTGAAGACAGCACAACTTCTTGCTCTCCATTGTTGAACATCTTGTCGTGATTCCTCACAAGTAATCCACTGACTTTTTCCGTTTGAGAGCGCTGTTCGACCATCAATACTGGCAGCTATTTTTGTTCTGACATAAGGTTTTCCTAAAGCCATTCGTTGATGAAAACCCATATTTAAATCTCTGGCTTCATCCTCAAGTATCCCCTGTATAGTTTTAATCCCATTGGCTTCTAGAATGCCTACGCTTTGACCAGACACTTTAGGGTTCGAGTCAACTATTGAAAAAACCACTTCTTTAACCTTCGCCTTAACTAATGCTTCAACACAAGGTGGAGTCCTGCCTTCATGAGTACAAGGTTCTAAAGAAATATAAACTGTGGCATCTCGTGCAGCCTCTTCAGCTTCTCTAATTGCAATGATTTCAGCGTGATCTTCTCCTGATTTTCTGTGCCAACCTTCACCAATAATCTTATTATCCTTAACGATTACACAACCCACTCTTGGATTTGGTTTACAACTAAACATGCCTTTTTCTGCCAGCTTAAGAGCATGATGCATGAACTTTTGATGCACTTCAGAGTTCATTCTCATCTTCCTCTTCTGGGAAAATAGAGATCTGTGAGCGAGTATCTGTGGCTGAAGGGGTGTCTCTAAGTGATTCAATTTCCTTCTCAAATTCTTCTACATCTTGGAACCTTCTATAAACTGACGCATACCTAACAAAAGCAATTTCATCAATTTCCCTAAGCTCTTGCATCACAATTTCACCCAATTCTCTTGATTGTATTTCTCGTTCTCCTAGTTTTTGAACCTTCATAACAACTCTTGAAATCATTTCTTCTATTATTTCTATACTGATGGGTCTTTTTTCAGTTGCTGTCAGTATCCCATTCCTCAATTTGCTTTCATTAAAGGGTTCTCTTGACTGATCTCTTTTCACTAGTTTTGGTAGAACCAGTTCAGCTGATTCAAACGTAGTAAAACGCTCAGTGCATTTTAAGCATTCTCTTCTTCTTCTTATTTGATAGCCGTCACCAGCTAACCTTGAATCAACCACTTTGGTTTCCTGATTACCGCAATAGGGGCAAAACATAATCGGCTAGGAAATATACACAGGAAATCTCTGACAAAGCATCTTGACCTCATCTTTAATAGATGCAATTGTTTCTTCGTCATCTAGATTCTTTAACACTGAATCAATCATTTCAACTAAGGTAACAATTTCATCGTGGCCAAAACCTCTAGTTGTAATTGCAGGTGTCCCAATCCTTAAACCACTGGTTACCATAGGTGACTTAGTATCATTGGGTATTGAATTTTTATTCAAAGTAATATTTGCTTGCCCTAAAGTAGTTTCAGCATCTGCTCCGGTGATATCATGATTGGTCAGATCAACTAAAAATAAATGGCAATCTGTACCGCCAGAAACAATGTTATACCCTGAATCTTGGAACAATTTGGCCATGAGTTTGGCGTTTTCAATAACTTGTTTCTGATAACCAATAAAATCAGGTTGCATTGCTTCTAAAAAAGCATGGGCCTTTGCTGCAATAACGTGCATTAGGGGTCCACCTTGTGTTCCTGGGAAAATTTGTTTATTAATGGCTTTATGAATTTCTTCATTGTCTTTAGCTAAAATTATTCCACCTCTGGGTCCTCTTAAAGTTTTATGAGTGGTTGAGGTTGTTACATCGGCAATGGGCACAGGGTTCGGATAACAATCAGCAGCAACTAAACCTGCAATATGGGCCATATCAACCATTAAATATGCGTCAATTGAATCAGCTATGGTCCTGAATTTTTCCCAATCAGCAATCCGAGAATAAGCTGAAAATCCAGCAACAATCATTTTTGGTGAATGTTCTTTAGCTAAACTTTCCACTTGAGAATAATCAATTTCTCCAGTGTCTGCATCCAACCCATAGGGTATAGAACGATATAATTTACCCGAAAAATTAACTTTAGATCCATGGGTTAAATGGCCACCATCAGCAAGACTCATTCCAAGAATTGTGTCTCCAGGATCAAGTAAAGACATATACACTGCCATATTAGCTTGTGAGCCAGAATGAGGTTGAACATTAGCATAATCTGCCTGAAACAATTGTTTAGCTCTTTCAATAGCTAATGCTTCAGCTTTATCAACGTGCTCACAACCACCATAATAGCGTCGACCGGGATAGCCTTCAGCGTATTTATTAGTGAGCACGGATCCTTGTAAATCCATAATTGCTTGACTCGCATAATTTTCAGAAGCAATTAGTTCAATGTGCTCCTCTTGTCTTTGTTGTTCTTGCTTTACTGCTTTTGCTAACTCAGGATCAAGTTCATTAATTGTTTTATTTAAATTCATATTAATTAGTTATTAAGTCCGTATGAAGATTCTACTCACTTCATTTAAATAGATCGATTATTTTTGTAAAAAATGGTGAGCTTTAATCAATCCATTCTCTAGCATTATGAAAAATTTTCAGCCAAGGACCATTATCATCCCAATCGCTAGAACACCAAGAATGCTGCACGCTTCTGATAACTCTCTCTGGGTGAGGCATAATAATAGTTACTCTTCCGTCTGCAGAGCAAAATCCTGCTACACCATCTATCGACCCATTCGGATTAGAAGGATATTGATTTGTAGACTGTCCATAATTATCAACATATCTAACGATGACCTGATTGTGTCGGTTTAATTGATTGTGATCATCATTGTGGTAATACTCAACTCGCCCTTCCCCGTGGGACGTGGCTATTGGCAGTATTGATCCTTCCATACCTTTAAGAAATAAAGATGAGCTCTTAGTGACTTCAACCAAACTTAACCGAGCCTCGAATTGTTCTGATAAATTCTTAACAAATCGTGGCCAATGATCTGCACCCGGGATAATGTTCCTTAAGTGAGATAACATCTGGCATCCATTGCATACACCTAATGTAAAAGTGTCAGAGCGCTTAAAGAAATCCTCAAACATATTTCTAACATAAGGGTTAAATAATATAGATTTTGCCCATCCTCCCCCTGCTCCTAGAACATCACCGTAAGAAAAGCCTCCGCAAGCAACCAAACCTTTAAAATCATCTAAGCCGATACGGCCACTAATAATATCTGTCATATGCACATCAACCGCTTCAAAACCTGCTCTATGGAATGCCACTGCCATCTCCACATGACTATTTACTCCTTGCTCTCTAAGAACAGCTACTTTTGGTCGCTGGTCTTTAAATTTCATTAAATCCTCTTTATTTGGCTGACTAAATGTAATTTTAGAATTAGAACCTGGGTCATCATCATCAAGTAGATTATTAAAAGCTTCTTTGGCCGATTCAGGGTTATCACGAAGTGATTGCATCCTAAAAGACAGTTCAGACCACATTTCCCTTAATGCTCTTAAATCAAAAATTTCAGCATCAGCATGGTTGGTTTCAATTGTGATTTGTTTAGATGGTGTGATCTCGCCAATCACTACGGCCGATTGATCCAGAGAATACTTTTTCAAAGTCTCCATAACGAGCTTTAAATCAGAAGAATTAATTTGAATTACAGCGCCTGCCTCTTCAGCAAATAGCAGGCTGAGACTTTCTTCTTTCGAGGCTGTCTTAAGATCAATGTTAATGCCCATATTTCCCGCAAACGCCATCTCAGAAAGAGTGGCAAACAACCCACCATCAGAGCGATCATGATAGGCCATAATTTTATCCAAAGATTTTAATTCAGTCACCGCATTAAAAAAATCTTTCAAGCAAAAAGGGTTCTCCACATCAGCAGGTTCTCCTAATGATCGAGAATAAACTTGGGCTAGACAAGATCCACCTAATCTATTCTTCCCTTGACCTAAATCAATTAAGATCAACAAACTATTATTGGAAACTTTCAATTGTGGGGTAATTGTCCTTGTTACATTATCAATAGGTGCAAACGCTGAAATAATGAGTGATAGTGGCGCTGTAATTTCTTTTTCTAAGCTCTCCTCACTCCAAGTGGTCTGCATAGATAATGAATCCTTACCTACAGGTATAGTTAGACCAATTTTGCTACAAAAATCTAAAGTTACCGCCTGAACAGTATCAAAAAGAGCCTGTTTTTGTGAGTCTGTCTTAATCGATGACATCCAATTGGCAGAAAATTTTATGTCAGAAATCTCATTGACGGGAGCAGACAAAATATTTGTTACGGCTTCAGCCACTGCAAGCCGCCCAGAAGCAGGAGGGTTGATTGTAGCTACTGGTGTTCGTTCACCCATTGCCATGGCCTCCCCTTTCTTGGAGTAATGGTCTTTTAAGGTAACGCCAACATCACTTACTGGCACTTGCCAAGGCCCTACAAATTGATCTTGAGAAACTAGACCACCAACCGTTCGATCACCAATATGGATTAAGAAGGTTTTATCAGCCACTGTAGGAAATCTTAAAATTCGTTCGCACGCTTCACGAATCGAGATACCCTTCATTGAATCATCGAACATGCTAATTGATTCTCTACTTATAGATAATTGAGTTTTAGGCGGGTTTCCAAAAAGTACTTCCATCGGCATATCAATTGGTAAATTATCAAAATGTGAGTCATTCATTTTTAAATAACCGTGATTATTCACCTTACCAATAACTGCATAAGGACAGCGTTCTCGTTGACAGATCTCATCAAATAAATCTAAGTGCTCAGGGTCAATGCAAAGAACATAGCGTTCTTGAGCCTCGTTACACCAAATTTCTAATGGTGACAATCCCGGTTCAGCATTAAATATTTTCCTTAGCTCTAAATCTGCAGACATCTTACTGTGATCTATAATCTCAGGAACTGCATTTGATAAGCCTCCCGCGCCCACATCATGAATGAGGAGAATCGGATTCTCTCCCATGTATTCTGTGTCTAACGTTAGACTGAAACATCGATTGATAACTTCTTGGGCTCGTCTTTCCAACTCAGCATTATCTCTTTGAACTGAAGCAAAATCTAAATCCTCATTACTAACCCCAGCATTCAGAGATGACGCAGAACCGCCTCCTAATCCTATGAGCATAGACGGTCCCCCTAAGACAATAATCAAAGAGTCTTTTACTGTGTCTAGCTTGTTAACAGAAGCTTCGGATATATTACCCAACCCTCCGACTATCATAATAGGTTTATGATAACCCCACGAGTTGCTCACACTTTGATTCTCAGAAAACTCAAACGTTCTAAAAAACCCGAGAATATTTGGCCGGCCAAACTCATTGTTGAAAGAGGCCCCGCCAATAGGACCCTCTGTCATAATTTCAAGCGCAGAAGCAATGCGGTCCGGTTTGCCAATGCTCCTCTCCCAAGGTTGAATGTAGCCGGGTATTCTTAAATGAGACACCGCGAAACCTGTTAAACCAGCCTTAGGCACTCCGCCTCTTCCAGTAGCGGCTTCATCTCTAATTTCTCCTCCTGACCCTGTAGCAGCACCAGGATAGGGTGATATAGCTGTGGGATGATTATGGGTCTCCACCTTCATCATAGTGTGAATATTGTCTTCAACAAATGAATAGCTCTGATCGCTAGTTGATGGCATAAACCAATGCCCTTGACCCCCACTCATAACAGCAGCATTATCCTTATAGGCTGATAGGACGCCTTCAGAATTTGATTGGTGGGTGTGTTTGATCATATTAAACAGACTGAATTGTTCTGGTTGTCCATCTATTGTCCATTCAGCATTAAAAACTTTATGGCGACAATGTTCAGAATTGGCTTGAGCAAACATCATCAATTCGGCGTCGGTTGGGTCTCTTTCTAGAATTTGGAATTGTTCTAGCAAATAATTCATTTCCTGGTTATTAAGCGCTAAACCTAGTTGAATATTTGCTGCTTCCAAAGCCTTGATTCCCTCAGACAATATTGAGATTGTTTTGAATGATTGAGGCTGATCAATATCAAACATCCTATCAAGTTGATCAAATTGCGTTATTGCTTGCTGAGTCATGCGATCATAGAGTGCAGCAACACAACGAGTTCTTAGATGCTCATTATCAGTTAGATCAACTAATGTGTAGATCAATCCTCGCTCGATTCTATTGATGTTGGACAACCCACAACCATGAGCTATATCAGTGGCTTTACTGGACCATGGAGAGGTGGTGCCAATCCTAGGAATAACTATTATTTTATCACCTTTAGTTGCGCCAAGATCCCAATCAGGTCCATAGCTTAGTAGCGGATTCAAGACATCATAATCCCTGTCAGTGAAGTCTTTGCTGTTATCAATGAAATGTATGTATCGGGCACCGATTGAGGTGATCGATGAATCAATATTGTGCAGTTCAGATAAAAGTTGATTAAGTCGATAAGGTGAGTGAGATGGTGGCCCTTCAATGGTGAGCATTATTCACTCCTGAGTTAAATAATTAAGTTTTTGATTTACCATCAGGGACAAATACAGTGTTAGATAGTTGTGTAACATTATTGCCCTCTGCTTTGCTGATCTTGCTCACACCTTCTTTATCAACTTCATCTATTCTCAAAACAGAATGCATCGGTATGTAAGTGCGCTTTACCCCTTCAAATTCCGTTTTTATTTTTTCTTCTGATGGATCAACAACCAAAGAAGTTTTTTCTCCAAAAACCAATGACTCTATTTCAATAAATCCAAGTAAATTACTGTTAGATACACTTTTAGCATAAATCTCATAGAGTTTACCTTGATTGCTAAAAGTAATTTTATACAGGTTTTTTGTTGCCATTGAGTTTGATCAAACTATCAATAAATATAAATCGAATTATAACCTAGAATTTTATTTAGAGGGTTATTATCGTGCTGGAAAAATCTAATAAAAACTAAAATTGACTTACTAATTTAACTTCTTTAAAAAAAATTAATTGAAATGATAATGATTATCATTATTATGTATATTAATTAAATGAATCATGAGTTTTTGAGTTGTTAGAAAAACTAAAACCGAACAAAAAAAAGATCCTGAATTACACCATTAAAGGGTCAGTTTTGTTTTTTATCATTAAAGGCACAATATCAACTGTTCTGATTTTGTTAGGCATTTTCTACCTGACCAGTTAAAGGAAGTAAACAATGAAAATTAAAAATCAACATTATTTTTTATCTCTTCTTATTGGGCTTTTCGCCATAGAGTTAAATGCATTACCAGAAATGATTATTGGTGAATTATCAATAAAACCTGGGATTGACTTAATATTTGAAGGTGGAATTAAGGATGATGTTCAAGGTGCTAATTTTTTTCTAAATGAAAATGAAACTGATGTTCACTTAGAGGTAATTGCCAACTGGTCTGATAATGCACCTTCAGGATCTCCAGTTGGAGGACATGTTGCTTATCTAGACGTTACAGCGGTGATTGCTAACGAAAAAACTAATAAAACATTAACGGTTAATCTCATGCCTCATCTGAACATGTCTGATAATCTTCATTATGCGCAGAACATTAAATTACCTGGGACCGTTGATCAAACCTACACTGTAATTTTTAAAGTTAACCCACCCAAGTCAGGCAATATAGGTATGCATTATGACTGGCGCCAGCAAGTTTCAAATTCATTGACTCCTGGAGGCATATTCGAATTTAATCATCTTAATTTCAAAGAGATTGCTCTATCCAAAAGACGTTAAATATATCTATAGTGGCTTTCCAGTATTAAGTTTTAAACCTTGGAACATTTACAGACTAAGTTATAACTCCTTAGCGTCGAGCTTTAAAAAAATCTTTAAGCAATAGCTGAGACTCTCTCTCTAAAATTCCTCCTTCAGCCTCAATTCGGTGATTAAGATGAGGGGAATCTGAGAAGTTATAGACAGATAAAGCTGCTCCAGATCTAGGGTCATAAGCTCCAAATATTAGTTTCTTTACTCGAGCATGGATTAATGCTCCCATGCA